>Ga0310786_10004766_pt1 | contig 18713 bp, 16 predicted proteins | sample AusTroGonzalo_MG_FD_203881 | JGI IMG/M metagenome (GOLD analysis project Ga0310786, IMG submission 203881) | Bovine rumen microbial communities from tropical cattle in Woodstock, Queensland, Australia - Gonzalo_03 (v2) (version 2) | ecosystem: Host-associated > Mammals > Digestive system >... | reverse complement strand
TAAGAAAGATCAGAATATTTATCTTGTCAGTTTCAGGACTTACCTTAGGTATCTTAAGACCCAATTGTAAATCATCATCATATGTATCAAAAAACGTATCACAATATGGGCACTGAATATCATTTTCTGATAACGAACCTCCACAGTTAGGACATTTCACCGTCTATCCTCTCCTTAAACATTCATAACGATCAAAGCTTTTACGACAGGTAAAACAAACATAGACGCTATCGCTATTCCAAGGTATATCTTGCCGCATTTGGGTGCTCCGCCTCTCAAACATAATACACCAAGAATTATACCTACAAAAGGAATAAGTGACACAAATACAAGAGGCAGCCTCAACTGATCGTAATTCTCCTCGTAATAAACAAAATCGTCTCGTCTCGGAGAGATTTTCATTATATCAGTCTGCCCATCATTATGATCTATATAAGAATCACAATAAGGACACTTTTCCTCGCTATCGGATATTGAAGCAGCGCAATACGGACAGATCATGCATATACCTCCTTAATCAAACAAAACATAGAGCTTTTGCAGTTTTAAAGATAAACAGGCTCATGGCAGATATCAGCCTGTATAATCACGTTATTATGTGAAATAAGTATTTTCACCTGTTTAAAAATGAAATTCAATGAAACTCCATAGTACGTAACAGAATCCCAATATAAATGTTGTTAATATACCTGTTATTAAACAGGCAATGGCACTTTTCGGACGTAACCTGATTAAATTCAGAACAAACATCATTATTCCTATAGGCAAGAACACAGATATTATGATCATAAATATATTAGGCTTGTCATCAGGATTCTCTATAAATTCGTTTCTTACCTTGTTCAGGTTTTCCTGTAAACCCTCAATATCTATTTTATTTTCCTCTTTATGCTCTAAAAAAGAGTCACAGTAAGGACATTTTTCCTCTTTCCCGGATATAGAAGCTGCGCAATGTGGACAAATCATGCATATACCTCCTTAATTAAACAAAACATTGCCTTTTTACAGGAAAAAGGTAAAAAACGAAAAGAAATGGAAAACAAATGCAAATACCAGAAACAGTATTATAACGTACCGTGCCGCAGCCGCCAGTAAATAGGCGTGTCCCGCCTTTTTTTCGTTGTTTTTAAGGCAGATGCAGCCGAATATTATACCTGCCAGCGGCAAAAGCAGAGAAAGTATCACTATTCCTGTTTCCGCAGGTGTATCAACAGGATCACAGCCTGCCATACCGCTCTGATCTGCGGGCTGTATCAATCCGTGAAACTGTGAATTGTTCACTCCTGCGCGTGGCGTTTTACAGTAGGGACAGCAGGGCTGTCCGTCATCATACACAGAACCGCATTTACTGCAATACACAGCTATCTCCCCCCTTACCTCATAAATATATATGTGGTATATCCTGCATATACCGCAAGCATCAGTCCGCCGTGCCACCTGAGAAGCTTTTTCTTCGGCAGACACATTATCAGCACAAGCAGGCTCATTGCTATGAGAACTGCTGTATCTATAGTGTTCTGCATAGTAAAGGCTATAGGAGATATCGTTGAAGCGATACCGAGAACGAACAGGATATTGAATACGTTTGAGCCGACTACGTTTCCAAGAGCCATATCTACCTCGCCCTTTCTTGCGGCTACGATAGATGTAACAAGCTCGGGAAGGCTTGTTCCAAGTGCCACTATGGTCATACCGATAAGGTTGTCTGACATCCCGAAAGCACGGGCGATATCGGAAGCTCCGTCTACTACCATTTTTCCGCCGACTGCTATTGCAGCAGCTCCTCCGACTATACATACAAGACATTTCCATACAGGCATTATCTTGTATTCGTCCTCTTCCGTAAGCTCTCCTGAATCTCTTGCCTTTTTAGCCGAGCTTATCATCATATACAGGAAAAATGCAAACAGCGTAAGCAGAATGGCTCCGCCCCAGCGCATTACAGTTCCCGTTACAGTACCGAGAGCAAGCAGTACACCTGCAACTATTATTGAGAAGGGCAGGTCTTTTTTTATCGTCTCCCTGCCTATCGCCATAGGACAAAGCACTGCGCAGACTCCGCATACTACCATAAGATTGAATATATTCGACCCCACAGCGTTGCTTATGGCGAGGTCATTCTTGCCCAGCACGGAAGCACTTACACTTACCGAGGTCTCGGGAAGGCTCGTTCCCATTGCAACTATGGTCATACCAATTATCAATGCAGGTACCTTCAGCCGCTTTGCAACAGCCGAGCTTCCGTCAACAAAGAAATCCGCTCCTTTTATAAGCAATACAAATCCGACAATGAGCAAAATATATTTCAGCATTAAACGATCTCCTAACAGCAATTTTTTGTTATAGGTTCGCAAGAACTTTTTATAAGTTCTTTAACCCCTCAATCTGCTTATATTATTATATCACATTATTTTTGAAAAAGCAAGATGCGCAGAAAAAAATTTTTCACGATTATTTTATTCGCACATCTGGTAAAGGCTAAGGGCTGTCCCGCTGACACTATAACAAAAAAATCTTCACTTTTCGCTTAAAAAGGTACAGCTTGTCCAAAATTCAACATTACTCAAAAAAAAACAAAAATTGCCTTGAATTCACTTTCCTTTTATGCTATAATTCGCTATGGTATATTTTTCCTATTTAAATAGGAAAGGATTTAATACGCGGAACTGTTCCGCACTTTTGGAGGTTTTTATGACAGCACAGATCTTTGCCGTTATTATCTTCGTGGGAATGTTCATAATGATAGTTCTCGACAAGATAGAAAGGCACTTAGTAACTCTCGGCAGCGGTATCCTCACGCTGGCAGTCGTTTTCGGTATTTGTATGCGAAACGGCACAGCCATCATGGACACCCTCGCTTTCAAAAGCTTTGCTACCAAGGATTTCTGGTATCAGGTCACAGAAAGTGAAAGCAAAGGTATCAACTGGGCGACCATAATCTTTATCGCAGGTATGATGGTCATGGTAGAAGGCATGGCAAAGGCAGGCTTTTTCCGATGGCTCTGCATGAAGATAGCCTATCTTGTAAAATGCAAAACGATACCCATATTCATTACCTTCATGGTAATGTCGGCAGTCCTCTCAATGTTCATCGACAGTATCACAGTTATCATGTTCCTTGCAGCTGTTACTATAGAGCTTGCTTCACTTCTTAAATTCAATCCTGTACCTATGATACTTTCCGAGATATTCTGTGCTAACCTTGGCGGCTCGGCAACAATGTGCGGCGATCCTCCGAATATCATCGTAGGCACCTCACTGGGCTTCTCTTTCTTCGATTTCCTTACAAATACAGGACTTTGCGCAGGTATATGCCTTGTAATTTCTGTTATTTTCCTTTATTTCGCTTTCCGCAAGGAACTTGCAGGCGCAAACAGCGAGCCTGTGGATATGAGCAAATTTCCTAAGCCTTCAGAGGCTATCACAAATAAGAAGGACTTTATAATCAGCAGCATCATCTTCGGCTGTGCAGTTCTTCTCCTTGTTACTCACGCAACTACTCACCTTACCGTTGCTACGATAGGTCTTTTTATCGCAGCGATAACTCTCATAGCTTTCGGCAAGCACGCTTTAGAGCTTCTCAAAAAGGTGGATTACAAGACACTCATTTTCTTCATCGGACTCTTCATTGTTGTAAGCGGTCTTGAAGAAACAGGCATACTCAAACTTATTGCAAACTTTATCGGCGACATAAGCGGCGGCAACGTAAAGCTCATGATAGCTATTATCCTCTGGGTATCCGCTATTGCAAGCGCATTCGTTGACAATATCCCGTTTGCAGCAACTATGGTACCTGTTATCCAGAGCCTTGCAGAGACCTCAGGCGTACCTATCTCAACTCTTGCATGGTCACTTGCTATCGGTACCGATATCGGCGGAAGTGCAACTCCTATCGGAGCATCTGCAAACGTTGTAGGTACTTCTGTTGCACAGAAAAACGGCTATCCAATCGGCTGGGGAAGATACTGCAAGAAGATCGCTCCCGCAACCGTTATCGTACTTGCTATATCAACTGTTTATCTATTTGTCCGTTATTTATAATTTTATCAAGGGGGAATATATATGTCACAGGTAATCATTTCAGTAGGTCGTGAATTCGGAAGCGGCGGCAAGAATATCGCCGAGCAGCTTGCAAGACGTTTCAATATCCCGATATACGACCGTCATCTCATCACAGAGATCGCCAACAAAACAGGTCTTACTCCCGAGGAGATCGAGAAGTACAATGAAAAACCCAAAAACTCATTCCTCTCACGCAGAGTAAACGGCTACAGCAACTCCATTGAGGACAATATCGCAGAAATGCAGTTCAACTTCATAAGAGAAAAGGCTGCAAGCGGCGAGTCCTTCGTAGTTGTAGGACGCTGCTCGGAGACCAAGCTCCGCGATTTCAATTGCCTCGTATCACTGTTCATACTCGGCGACATGAAGGAAAAGATCAAGCGCGTAATGAGTATCTACGAGCTTTCCGAGGACAAGGCAAAAGCCTTCATCGACAAGAAGGACCGCAAGAGAAAGCGTTATCACAACTATCACTGCGACGGTCACTGGGGCGATTCACGACTCTATGACCTCAGCATAAACAGCTCACGCCTTGGTATCGACAGGACAGTTGACCTGCTGGAAAAATATATCAGAGCAAGAATGACTGAGGAATGATAGAGCTAAGAACTAAGAGCTAAGTTGGGGCGGATATAATCCGCCCCTTTTAATTCATAATTCAATACGTAATTATGGTGTCCTTGACTTCCCATAAGCACATCAAAAATCAACGGGCTGTTGGGGACGCCAGCCCCTACAAGTTTACATAAAAAAGCTGCACTTTACGTGCAGCTTTTTTGTTTCTTATTTTTCGGAAGGATAGAGAGAATCTACCTTTTTCAGCAGATACTCCTGTATTCTCAGAGCATCGTTTGAAGTAATACCCTCGCTTGATCTGTCAACGTCGCCTAAGTTGGCACCCTCGTCTGTAAGGTGGTTCTTGTCTGTTCCTTTAAGTCCGTACTTATTTGGATTTGCAAGTGACTGCATAATGAGCACAACATCACTCATATCAACATCGCCGTCGCAGTTTGCATCGCCCCATTTGGGTTCAAGGGCACCGCCCATTAAGTAATGGAAATCACAGCTTTCAATAGTATATGGCTGGTCTATAGCCTTTTCTGTAGCAGAGTTCCATACATTTGACCACCATACCTGTACCTCACAGCTCTTGAAGGTATCAGGCATTTCCTTGAGGTCAACAGCTACTTTGAGCTTGCCATCCTTGTCAGCATTGCCGCTCCACTCGATGTTCTTCCAGTCATCAGCAGTTGTACCGAAGCCGATAGCACCGCCGATAGAAGCATTAGGCGCGCCCGAAATCTCGATTATCATCTCCTTGCCAACAGCAAGAGCGGGCTTTTCGGGGATAGTTACGCTCTTCTTCTGGATAGAGAACTTATAGGGCGCAGTTGTGGTAGTAGTGGTTATGCTCGGGTCTGATGTGGTCGTGGTAGTAGTTGTGGTTTTGGAAGGATCGGGGGGAGTGATGCCTTCCTTTTTGTAGAGATCCTTCGGGAGCTCATCAAGAGTTATACAGTAATCGCTCTGATACATTGCGATAGTGTCTTCCTTGGTGTTGAATATGGGATTTGAAAGGAAGTTTATATTGTCGCTTCCGCCGTCATACCATGTACAGAAATACAGCCAGCCAGCCTTTTCAGATGTGAGATTTTCAACTGTTGAGAAGCAGTCATTCTCAGCCATTGCTATCATTTTAGCTCCGTCATACTTGTCTATAAGTCCGTAGAATGTAGAGCTTATGGGGCTGTCATCATGTCTGAGAGAAGCCTGCCAGCCGTTCTCCTCAAGGTATACGGTACAATTGTACTTATCATAGCCGATTATGTCAACATAAGCATCGCCAGGATACCAGTTAGCGGAATTTGCGTAATTATAGCTGTTCCATTCCCATATAAGGTTATGGCAGTTAAGGTCATTTGTCAGGGTATTATAGGTGTATATCCACAGCTTTTTGTAAGCCTCAGAGCCTTCTCTGCCCCACCAGAACCATGAACCGTCCTCACCGCCGCCGCCTTCGGCTTCATGGAGAGGTCTCCATATTACAGGTATTCCCTCAGCTTCGAGCTTGTTGAACTCTGCGGCAAGTGTCTTCAGTGTGGAGAGATAATACTCATTCTCCTTTGTGCCCGGAGTTGCAGCCTTTGAAGGCGAAAAATCGGTATCCTTAGCTGTATACGTGGACAATGACCAGTCCATTTTTGTGCCGATAGTGTAGCTTGCAAAATCCTTCGGCACATTGATATGATACGAAGCAGTTGCGATACCGCCCTTGTTCTTTACCCAGTCGATGATACGCTTTGTCGAGCCGTCATCACTGCCGTAGAGCGGACAGCAGAAATTACCGTAGTCAAAGCCGCGGATAGCAGGATAATGTCCTGTTGTTTCCTTTAAGTACTCGAACTCGGTTTCGAGACCGTGAGGACCGCCGCTGTATATCTCCTGCTGACCCGAGATTATATTCTTTCCGTAGACCTCGGCAAGATAAGCCATAAGGCTCTGTGTCTCCACTGTAGCCAATTGGTCACAGGGAGTCGTCTGTTTTGCCTCTATCTTTGTTGCACCCATGGGCTCGACCTCGAGGCAGTCGAACTGCGACCAGCCCCACGACTTGTCGATAGTAATGGTGTTCTCCCCTGCCTTGAGTACGATCGCAGGAAGTGCTATCTCCTGATAATCAGAACCCTCGGGAATACCCAGTGCGCCCTGTGAAGTGCCGTTTACGCTTAAATTCTGCTGTTTATCGGTGCCTATTCCGAAAGCATGGAAAATAAGCTTGTACGGACCTGCCTCGTCCACCTTTACAGTCATAGTGATGGTTCCGCTGTCTGTCATTTTAAGTGCAGAACCGCCGCTTGCATTTGCGTCCTTTTCAACGGTTATAGTACCTGTGTACTTCGCGTCCTCAAACTCGAATTTAAGTGGCGCATCGGCTGCCGTTACAGTTGGAGCGGTATAAACTGCACAGTTGAGCAGCAAGGCTGCGGACATGACAGCAGTGCCTGCTTTTTTCAGAATTTTAATTCCCATGTTTAATATCCTCCTATTAAATAAAATTTTCTGTACTTTAATTATACTTATAATTTCAGTTAAAATCAATAAGCACATCAAAATGTTATCAGAATGGATATAATTTTCGTATACACGCACAATTGGGAGAAATCAAGTTTGACACATAATTCAAAAAGCAGCTTAATTTAAGCTTAAATTACCAAAGTGTTAATAAAGTCATTTTTTCTACATATTTTTTCGCTTTTCTATTGACATAATTCATAAAAAGGTGTATAATTTCATTAGAGTTTCGTTAACTTTGTTCATGGGATGTGAGAAAATGACCGAATACCTTACTAATTACATGAAATACATTCAGCAGCGTCTTGAAGGCTGCTCAGACCTTGATGAGCTGAACAGGATAATGTCCGAGCATAAGGACAAGATAGCCTTTATGCAGCACGAAAGGATAGTTCACTTCCTCGTGACAATGCTTTTTGCCATAGTCCTTACTGTATTCATGGCTGTTACTTTATTCAAAACAAGTATACCCGTGCTTATTCTTGTCACTATGATACTGGTACTGCTCGGCTTTTACATAAAGCATTACTACTTCCTCGAAAATACAGTACAGAAGATGTACAAGGTCTATGACGAGATACTCGAAAAACAGAAAAAGCTGAAGGAGTCCGATAAATGACCAAAAAAGAAATAGCAGAGCTTGCTGTAAAAGAGCTTGAAAAGCTCTATCCCGATGCAGCCTGTACACTTAACTATACCAAGCCCTATGAGCTTATGTTTGCAGCTCGTCTTGCGGCACAGTGTACCGATGCAAGAGTAAATGTGGTCACAGAGACTCTTTTCAGAAAATATCCCACACTTGAAGCATTTGCAAATGCAGATATAACAGAGCTCGAACAGGACGTAAAGCCCTGCGGCTTTTATCACAACAAGGCGAAAAGCCTTAAAGAAATGGCAAACCAGCTCATAAATGACTTCGGCGGCGAGGTGCCCGATACTATGGAAAAGCTGCTTACTCTTTCGGGTATCGGAAGAAAGACCGCAAATCTTATGCTCGGGGACGTTTTCGGAAAGCCTGCAATGGTCACGGATACCCACTGCATACGCATCACAGGCAGGCTCGGGCTTACAAAAAATAAAGAGCCTGCGAAGGTGGAAAAAGACCTTGTAAAGCTCATACCGCCCGAGGTATCATCGAATTTCTGCCACAGAACAGTTGAATTCGGCAGAGATATCTGCAATGCACGAAAGCCTAAATGTGATATCTGCCCGCTGAATTACTTCTGTAAATACCATAACAATAAATAATAAATGCAACGCTTAACATATCGGACGGCGTTCCGCCGCCCCTGCAATCGGCTAAAGACTAAACCCGAAAGGAGTTTTTGATATATGTTATTCAATTTTAAGCTTAGCACCCCTGCGGAGGGGCTTGTGGATATAACCCGTGAGGTAACAGAATCTGTCAAGGAGAGCGGTGTACTCGAGGGTATATGTATCGTTTATTGTCCTCATACCACTGCGGCGATAACTATCAACGAAAACGCCGATCCCGATGTTCAGACGGATTTTATCCACGGCATAGATAAGGTGTTCCCTGACTTATCTATTTTCAAACACGCAGAGGGCAACTCCGATGCTCATCTTAAATCATCAGCTGTCGGAGCAAGCGAAACTATTATCATAAGCGGCGGAAAGCTCCTTCTCGGTACATGGCAGGATATCTATTTCTGCGAGTTCGACGGTCCAAGAACAAGGAAGTTTTTCGTCAAGGTCATAGGAGATTGAGTTATGGATAATATCGACAAGCTTGCAGATATCGTCAAAAACTCTGAACGCATAGTCTTTTTCGGCGGTGCGGGAGTATCTACCGAAAGCGGCATACCCGATTTCAGAAGCGTAGACGGTCTGTACAATCAGCAGTGGAACTATCCCCCCGAAACCATCCTCAGTCATACCTTCTTTATGGAAAAGACCGAGGAATTCTACCGCTTCTACAGATCAAAAATGCTCTGTCTCACAGCAAAGCCCAATGCTGCTCATCTCAAACTCGCTCAACTTGAAGCCGAGGGCAAACTCACCGCCGTTGTAACGCAGAACATCGACGGTCTGCATCAGGCAGCAGAAAGCAGAACTGTTTATGAGCTCCACGGAAGCGTACTCAGGAATTACTGCACGAAATGCGGTAAATTCCACGATGTTGACTACATAGCAAACTCAGAGGGCGTACCCAGATGCGAATGCGGCGGCATTGTAAAGCCCGATGTAGTCCTTTACGAAGAGGCTCTCAACGATGATACGGTAAGCGGAGCTGTACACAGCATCGCAAACGCAGATACCCTTATCATCGGCGGCACTTCACTGAACGTATATCCCGCCGCAGGTCTTATACGCTATTTCAACGGAAACAACTTAGTTATTATCAACATGGCACCTACCCAAATGGACAGCAGCGCAGATCTTCTTATCTGCGACAGAATAGGAGAAGTTTTCTCCCGTATTTAGGAGGCTTTATATGAAACGACTGGTTACAGCCGCTTTATCTGCCATAATGCTGATAAGCTGCGGTACGCGCTCATCGGAGGATGAAAGCTCCACGCAGCAAGCAAGGATGAACGTCACTGAAATCGAGATCACAAACAATACTTCATCAGCCCCTAAAAAACTTACGGCAAGTACGATAATTTACCGTGAGAAACTCTACAATATATATTCAGATATCAAATCCGATCTAATAATCCAGTCAGACGGCAGAGTATGGTGCGGTTTCTACACGAATGACGAAGGATCTATCGACAGATTTAACCGCTTATGGACAGACGACAAGGAGTATCTGTCAAGCTATCAGCTTCAGGACGACCTGTGGCTCGACACTGTCCTTACGGAAACCAAGAAAGACGATTTCATGCCCTTTGATGATATCATCGAGCTTGCAAAACTCGATGACAGCGAGCTCGAAAAGCTCACTTCCCTTATCGGAAGCATTGATCCCTACAGCGCAAGCAGTGTTTATACAGCTTCCGAGAATGCCGCTGCTCCCGATATCATCGAAACTGAGTACAGCTTCATAGACATGATAATAGGCAGTAATATCTGCCGCGCCTATGAGTACACTCAGTCATACCAAAGCATGATACAGGACGAAACAGCTGCTGAGGTCATAGACCTTATCCACGGCAATGACTACTATAGTGAATGGCGTGAGAAATGCAGCGAAAATCTCCTGCCGCGCAAAGACTCACAAGAATAGAAAAGAAGTCCGAAAGCACATTCCCCCCGCGCTTTCGGACCTCTTTTTATAATAATCCGTTTTCCTTTTTGAAGTCAATAAACTCCTCGTAGGTACCCTGTCTGTCAAGGCAGCCCTCGGGAAGTATCTCTATTATACGATTTGCAGTAGTCTGCATTATCTCATGGTCGTGAGATGCAAGAATAACTACGCCCTTGAAGTTGATAAGGCTGTTGTTTACAGCTGTTATGCTTTCAAGGTCAAGGTGGTTTGTAGGACGGTCAAGCAGAAGTACATTCGAGCCGAAAAGCATCATTCTTGAGAACATACATCTCACCTTTTCGCCTCCCGAAAGCACATTTACAGGCTTGTATACATCATCGCCCGAAAACAGCATACGTCCGAGGAAGCCGCGGAGATAGGTCTCTGTCTCGTCCTTTACGGAATACTGCCTTATCCAGTCAAGTATGGAAAGCTCACAGCCGTTGAAGTAATCGGAATTATCAACAGGCATATATGAGGTAGTAACTGATACGCCCCACTTGAAGCTTCCGCTGTCGGGCTGTTCCTCCTCCATGAGTATCTTGAAGAGCATTGTTATAGCCTGCTCGCTTTCTCCGACAAATGCCACCTTATCAGTCCTGCCCAGTGTGAAGCTTACATTGTCAAGGAGCTTTACACCGTCAACAGTCTTTGAGATACCGTCCACCTGCAATATATCCTTGCCAAGCTCTCTGTCCATATCAAATCCAATAAACGGATATCTTCTGCTTGAAGCAGGAAGCTCCTCAACGGTCAGCTTTTCAATGAGCTTACGGCGTGATGTAGCCTGATTTGACTTTGATTTATTTGCAGAGAAACGCGCGATAAAGTCCTTGAGTTCCTTTATCTTTTCCTCATTCTTCTTGTTCTGCTGCTTTATCATGCGCTGTATGAGCTGGCTTGACTCATACCAGAATTCGTAGTTACCTACGTACATCTTTATCTTGTTGTAGTCGATATCAACGATATGTGTGCAGACATTATTGAGGAAGTGTCTGTCATGGGATACTACTATGACTGTACCAAAGTACTCGGAAAGGAATTCCTCAAGCCAGCGTACTGCGTCGATATCAAGATGGTTAGTAGGCTCGTCAAGGAGTATGATATCGGGATTTCCGAAAAGTGCCTGTGCAAGCAGCACCTTTACCTTTTCGTTACCCGAAAGCGTTGACATCTGAGAATAGAGGATATCCTCGGAAAGTCCAAGACCTTGTATGAGCTTTGATGCGTCAGCCTCTGCCTCCCAGCCGTTGAGCTCCGCAAATTCGCCTTCAAGCTCGGAAGCCTTTACTCCGTCCTCCTCTGAGAAGTCCTCCTTTGCGTAGAGAGCGTCCTTTTCCTGCATTATCTCGTAAAGGCGGGCATTGCCCATAATAACGGTATCAAGGACTGTATACTCATCATATGCGAAGTGATCCTGTTTGAGGACGCTGAGACGCTCCTCCTTTGGCATTGCCACTTCACCCGAAGCAGGCTCCAGCTCGCCGCAGAGCACACGGAGAAATGTTGACTTTCCTGCTCCGTTTGCACCGATAACACCGTAGCAGTTACCGTTTGTGAATTTAAGATTTACATTCTTGAAAAGTGTTGAGCCGCCGAACTGCACGCTCACATTGCTTACTGTTATCATTTTTTCTCCTTTCGCGGCATAGCTCCGCGTTATCATCTGTATGGGGCGATACCTGCATCGCACCGAATAATCTGTTATATTCAGCGGGATCATGTTGACATCTGCCCTGTATCAGTCATCGAAATCACAACATTGTCCATTATACCATATTAACGGCTGTTTGTAAAGGCAAATCCGCTGTATATCGTCATACGTCAGAACTTTTCCAGATAATCGCCAAATTACTGCTTCAAGTCAGTGATTATTTATATGAAGTAACAAAAGCCCTATCCCCACTTTACACCGTCCCCTAAATGTGTTATAATGTTCGTGAAAATCAGCTGTATAAAATCCCGAAGGAGAGGTATCTTTTATGAATAAAGGTTTTTTCAGAGGTATTCCGGCAGTTCTTACTGCCATTTCCGTAATGTGGGCTGCGGTCGGCTGTCTTGGCTCTGATAAAAACTCAGACAACTCCGATGATACTGCTGCTACCGAGCCTTACTCGAAATACTCGGCAGAACAGGAGGCAAATCCCGATAACATCTCAAAGCTTGATCCTTCGCTGCAAAATGTATACAACAATAAAAAACTCATCATCGGACTGGATACAAGCTCTGAACCTATGAGCTTTACAGATGAAAACGGAGAGGTCATCGGTTTCGATGCCGATGTTGCTCAGGAGATCTGCAGCAGAATGGATATCGACCTTGAAAAGCAGTCTGTCAGCCGCGATACAATGGAAAACGACCTTAACGAGGGCAGGATAGACTGTATATGGAGCGGTATGTTTTCAGCCTCAGAAAGCACTGATGCTATGAACATTTCAGAAGCCTATGCGAAGGCCGCAATGATATTCGCTGTTCCAGCTGACAGCGACATCAAGTCAGCAGACGATCTCAGCGGTAAGACTATAGCTGTTCAGTCAGGAACTTTTGCTCAGGATATACTTGAAGCCTCCGGACTTTCAGCAGATATAACGATATCACCTGCCGATGACAATTCAGCAGCTATCGCCCGGCTTGAAAACGGCTCGGCAGACGCTGTTTTTCTTGACTCAGCCACTGCAAATCATATTATAAGCTCACAAAACAGGAGCTTGATCATAATTGACAGCAGTCTCGGTGAAGCAGAATATGCTGTTGTTTTCAGAAATGCCGACCTTACGCTCCGAGATGAGATACAAAACCAGCTCAACGCCATGAAGCAGGATGGCAAGCTTGCCGAAATATCCGAAAAATGGTTCGGCAGTGATATTACTTCAATAAAATAATTCTTTCTGAGAAATGTAAAGAGTCCCCTTTCGGGGACTTTTTACATTTCATTAAAAACTGAAACAATGGGCTGTCGTATATGACAGCCCATGCAAATATATCCTTATCTGTACTGCTCTGTACCGAACAATACCTTATCGAAGAAATCCTTAGTCTTATCCTTGCCCAGCTGCTTTTTGAACACATCTGTAGAAACTCCGCCCTTTTCAACGAGGTTATCGCAGTATTCCTGTGTTATCGCAAGTTTCTTTGCCTTATCCTCATCGGAAAGAGTATCAAGCTCCTTTGCAGTCTCCATATAGCAGCGTATAGCATCGGTGAACATTTTCTCAACTCTTTCATCGTTATCGCGTTTTGCAGCCTTATGGAGCACAACTGTCAGATACTCGTCATACCATGCAGGATCTGGTCTTATATCCTCAAGGTCACTATAGCTGTCCTCAAACTTCTTTATAGACTGGATAACTCCGACATACTCCGGAGACGAGACATCAGGCACAAGGTCATAGAATTCGGCATATGCCTTGCGCTTGCCGAGAATATACATAAAGTCCATGGAAAGCATGGGCATATTCTTTTTATAAGGAGTAATGATGTAAGACACCATCTGCATAAAGCCCATATTTACCTTCATTACCGAAAGATTGCCTATATCCTCTACGTCATACTGCTCAACATCAAATTTGAGGAGCCCGTACATTTTTATCTGCTTGTACTCCCCTGCGTCCACAGGCGTAAGCTTTGCGTACTCAGATATAGTCTCCATGCCTGCATCAAGAGTCCTGTTCATCACCTTCATGTTCTTTGAAGAATTATAGCAGATAAAGCCAGCTATTGCTCCGATAATCAGCAATATCACCAGCAGTACCTTAGGCCAGCGTTTTTTCTTTTTAACCTCTGAATTTTTCATACCATCTCTCCTTATGTCATTATTCAATTATCAGCAATTGAAACGATTTTATTATATCACGGCATATTTCATATGTCAAGATAAAAAAATCCCGACACCGAAGAACACTGAAACTCCGGTATCGGTTCAATGAGGATGATTTATTTAAGCCTTCGCAGGCTTCAGAGAAAGCATCAAATGCTCTCTATTGAAAACAAATTCTTCAGAACCTGTTCTCTGATAGTATAATACCACGTAACCGTGTCAAATACAACTCATTTTTTGCAGATTAAGTGTAAAAAATACAGAAATCGAACCTATATGCGTTATTTACGCTCTTTTTGCAGCTATTTCCTTTTCTATCTCCTCTGCTCTGATAAGAGCTGTGTCGATATGATCACAGAAATTCTCCTTACCAACCTGCTCGATAAAGCCTGCCTTAGTCATAACCTTCATAGGCTGCTCATTCACATGAGAGAATACCACCTTTACGTTATGTCTCTGGCAACGCTTTACGATACGCATAAGAGCCTCAACACCTGTAGCATCTATCGCCGGAACATTTCTCATTCTTATACAAAGTACATCTATATCCTTATCGCTGAGGACATATTTGTACTTATCTGTAGCCGCAAAGAACATAGGTCCGTTTATCTCGAAAACTCTCGTATTCTGAGGTATCTTCTTGAGGAGGATATTATCGGGATCGGTGTCTTCATCGTCCACATCTACCCATGCATGAGCCTCTGTAACATCTGCCATACGCTTCATGAAGAGAAGTGCTGCCATTACCATTCCCACACCGATAGCAACAACAAGGTCAAATACAACTGTGAGTATCAGTGTTACGAAAAGTACAGCGATATCGCTCTTGGGAGCTGTTTTTACAGTATTTCTGATATTTCTCCAGCCGCACATATTATACGCAACTATAAAGAGGATAGCCGCGATAGTAGGCATAGGGATAAGCGAAGCATAAGGCATGAGCACAACGAGTATGATAACAAGTACAACAGAATGTACCATACCTGAAATAGGTGTACGTCCGCCGTTCTTTACGTTAGCGGCAGTACGTGCGATAGCACCCGTAGCAGGGATACCGCCGAAAAATGCAGAACCGATATTTGCTGTACCCTGAGCGATAAGCTCCATATTGGAACGGTGCTTTGAACCCACCATACCGTCTGCAACTACGCAGGAGAGAAGTGACTCAACTGCCGCAAGAACAGCGATAGTGAAAGCATTTGGGATAAGAGCTCTTACCCTTGAAAATGTGACCTCGGGCACTGTGAGCTTTGGAAGTGAGTTTGATATATGATAGAGATCGCCGATAGTATTTACCTTGATACCACCCAGCTTTACGATAGCGGAACATACAATAACCGCAATAAGCGAAGCAGGTATCTTTTCCAGCTTTTTCGGCCACAGTATGAGAATTACCAATGAAGCCACACCGATAGCAACAGCCTGCCAGTTGATGGTATCCATAAAGTATCCTATCGCTCTTACTTTTTCAACGGTCTCAATAGGTGAAGAAAATCCCAGCTTTTCCTGCATGATCTCCTTATCATAGGTAAGTCCGAGGAAGTCCTTGACCTGTCCGAGAAGGATAGTAACGGCAATACCGAAGGTAAAGCCCGTAGTAATAGTACCGGGTATGTACTTGATAAGCGCTCCGAAACGGCAGAATCCCATGATAATGAGGATAATACCTGCCATTATAGCGGAAATTGCAAGACCGCTCATTCCCTCTGTAGCAACGATGCCAGCAACTGTCGTAGCAAACGCCGCTGTAGGACCTGCTATTTGCACGCGGCTTCCTCCTAAGAAGGAAACGATAAAGCCTGCGATTATAGCGGTATAAAGACCCTGCTCAGGACCTACGCCCGAAGCAAGAGCAAGTGCTATTGAAAGGGGCAGTGCAATGATAGCAACTATTATACCTGCGATTATATCCTTGATGAACTGTTCCTTTGAATAGGTCTTCATTACCGAGAAAAGCTTTGGTTTGAGCTTTTCTTCTGTTGGTTTCAATGCTTTTTCAGCCATTTTTCTAACCTCTTTCTCTCAAATTCTCAATAATAGACACGCAACGTTTACTATTATACTACTAAAAATAGCGGTTTTCAAGAGATTTCAGACAGGCAGGAAAAATTTGTAGGTTTATATATATTCCTGTCCGCGGTTGAAAAAAACTGTAGCAAAAAGTCGTAGAGGCTGCCTGCGGCAGCCCCTGAATTTTTATTACATACCCACAAAAATATTATTTTTATTTGTGAATTCCTACAAAGTTGAAATTTATTTTTCTGATAATCAATGGTTTTCCATTGAGTTTCATACTTTTTCAGCCCTATTACAGAAGGAGCTGTTTCAGATTTCCTTCTCGGGAACAGCCTGTAAATAAGTACCGAAGAACCATATCACCACCGCATACAGCAGAGGCTCTGTCATGGCACGCAACGCAATAGTATAAGTAGTATTGCCGAATATGCCTGTAAAGCTCCTGTCGAAAAGGTCTGTCTCGAACCAGCCTGCGATATTCAGTATCAGTGATGCCGCCAAAAGCAGGAGCATTGAATTGCGCAGGAGTTTCCTGTTCCTCCTTGTGTTGAGTTCTCCCCTTGCATTGTTCAGCAGTACGCGGACAAACGACCATACTGCACCGCCGGTAAGTACAAATACAGGCAGGTCGCGCAGATACCTGAACAGCACTACATTCTTATAAGCCTGTGCCGAAACTGCGTCCTCAAATGGCAGTCTGCACATATATCTTGAAGCAGTATCCATAACTGTAAACGGCAGCCATACACTGTACTCATCTCCCGACATAACGCGGATAAGCTCATATGTACGAACTCCGAGTCTCCATACTATAAAGCCTGCCGCCCCTGCTATGATAACGGCTGAAAGCGCCTTCAAAGCCCCTGATACCTTCGCAGTATCCTTGTTTCCGAGCTGTTTTTCATGCATAAGAAGCATAAAAGCTGCGCATATCATTATAAATGGTATGCCAAGGATATCATATATCTGCAAATACTGCCGCCGCTCAGTGAAAACGCTTGTCATTCCGTCAAAATCCGAGGTGCTGCTCAGAAAATTTTCCTTGAAATATATCCATAGATTGCCGACACCGTAAAGAATACCGCCCACAAGGAAGTAACGCCACGCTCTGCCGCAGAATATACGCTTCTTATCACCGCTGCGCAAAGCTAATATCATAAGAGCGGTCAAGACTAAGCCTGGTATCATTCCGAGACAGTTCATTGCCTTCTCTGCCGCTGTTTCCTCTACAGCAGCGTTCATACGCTCCAGATATGCCGAATAATCCGCATCTGAGGCAAATGAATTATCGCGGTCGAACTCTACAAAGAAGGTTCCGCAGTACTGGTGGAAAAGAAACGGCGACTCCTCAGTCCCCTTGTCGGGAAGTCCCATTATCTTTGTAAACAGAGATATATACAAGATCAGAAAAATCACTGCTGCAATCAGACATTTCAAGGCAAAATAGATCAGATGAAGCCTTTTATGTATCCTTTCGGTTATAACATCGGTCGTTATATCAGATTTTTTCACAGTATCGCCCCCCTTTAATAAAATTGTATCATACCTCCATGATACAAGTCAACGGATTAAGAAAGATTTAAGAAAATAATAAGAAATATAAACATGGCGCGATATTTAGCCATAAGGCAACTAAAAGGGCTGACGTTGCCGCCAGCCCATAAAACTATATCATGTAAATTTACTTCTGTTCTTTAACTATGGATCTGCTGCCAATGAATGTAAGGAGGAAATATCCGCCATATATCAGTATTACTACTGCTGCGGTGAGGAGCATAGGCTTTGTGAAGCTTCCCTCCAATATCATTGAAAGTCCGAATTTGCCAAGTCTCATTCCGAAGTAGGAATGTATGCAGGCAAGCAGCAGCGGAAGAAGGAAGAATATACCTGTCTGGAGGAATATGGACTTTGTTATTTCCTTCTCCTCAACGCCAAGCTTTCTGAGCATGGTGTATCTCGGCATACTGTCAACGCTCTCGGAAAGCTCCTTCAGAGCAAGTATCGCACCACAGGATACGAGGAATATGAAGCCGATATAAAGTCCGAGGAATGTAACAAGAGCACTTATGCCTACAGTCTCATCTGCGAGCATCTGTCTTGTGTACATTAAGTCTCTGCCGCCTGTCCCTGTATTATCTCTGAAATGCTCATCTTTAATAATCTCCCATTTTTCTTTGAAAGCTTTCTCAGCTTTGATCTTTCCCTTCTTATCTGATACGTTGAAATTACCTACGATAACCTCTCCGCCTGCTCCGCTCTCATCAACAGCACTGTCAGGGATTATGATGATCCCCTCATTCATTGCCTGTCCAGACGGAGTTATAAAGCTCTCAATACATTTGTCATACTTTGAAACAAGAGTCTTTCCGAATATATTGAGCTCAGGCTTTTCAGCAAGTATCCAGTTATGAAGATCCACCATTGCATAGAAGGTAGCACATAATGCATATTCATTGTCTGAAAGCTCGATCTGCTTCAAACCGTAAAGCTTCATAAGTGCATTATAATCGCTGAGCTTTACCATTTCCATACGGT
>Ga0310786_10004765_pt1 | contig 18713 bp, 36 predicted proteins | sample AusTroGonzalo_MG_FD_203881 | JGI IMG/M metagenome (GOLD analysis project Ga0310786, IMG submission 203881) | Bovine rumen microbial communities from tropical cattle in Woodstock, Queensland, Australia - Gonzalo_03 (v2) (version 2) | ecosystem: Host-associated > Mammals > Digestive system >... | reverse complement strand
ATCGCACTTCCACTTATTGAGCGACTCCCTTATTCAGTTGTTAAATCATTTCGTAAAGGCGCTTCCACACGTCCTGTATTAAAGCCACGCAAGAATCTGCCGTTACGTTAATGCGAACGGCGTCAGCCGAACCGCTGCTATACTTAAAAAAGCACGTCACGGTTTCATCTCCGTTGTCGCGCTCTTCATAAGTCATATCTGTTAAGATGTTATGAAATGCTCTCGTTGTTTTGAGAGTGTCAAACAGTCTGGCGACCGTTTCTGCCTTGTCTTCGTGGAAAATATTTCTTTCCATTTTTGCAATGTCTTCGGGTGTCAATTCCCTAATGATTAAATTATCCATAATGCACCTCCTTATTATGCTTTAGCCCACTCCTGTATATCATCTGCCATCTGTTCGGGCGACATCCCTTCAATGTCTACCACATCCGAACAAAAACAAGTACCGCACCATCCCTTGTCGCTCCAAAACATCCCCTCGAACCAGTTGTTTTCAATAACAACTATGTCTTCATTTCCAGCCGCTCCGTTTTTAAGCATTTCGACTAATTCGTCGGGGTATTCGGTCGGGTCTTCATACCAGTCGCCCTTAAACTGTATGTCGATTTCGCCCTGTACTTCGTAAGACAGATAGGTTTCCGTGGTGTCATCTTCATACGTTGCTATCATTAAACCAGACGGCAACAACAAAGATGTGTTAATGTCGGTCAAGTCTTCGTAGACTTTAATTACTGCATTACCAACTTTTCTTGTGTAGATGGGTTCCATACTTATACCTCCTTAAATACAAGCATCCATTGTGATCGTTCTTAAAGGTTTTGCTTCATAGTCGATATGATAATCGTTAAAGCAACTGAACGCATATACTGTGCCAGTCACTCTTTCTGCGACTTCGTCAACACTTTCCGTGCCGTGAGTCCAATTTTCCTCGTCGTACTCTCTGTCACGCTCTACCTTGTCAAACAGAATCTGTTTAATGTCGTCAACATCCCCGACCGCAAACTCAAAGCCAACGCCGTCAGCGTCTGAACCACCGCAACCAATAATCCAAATCTCTCTCATAATTATTTCCTTATGACCTCCTTATGCTGTTCTGTATGAATATGTTACGTGCGTTGTACTTCCGTCAACCATTTCGAGTTGCGTTTCTTCGGGATTAAGTCCTTCACGGTCGCAAATAAGAGCCTTAATGTCTTCATCTCTCCACGCTTCTGTGTCGGTTACAAAGAAGCCCCAACAAGATTCTCCTTCGTTACCGTCTTCGTCGACTTCGATAATTCCATATTCGTGACCGCAACCAAGCACCATATCAACAAGAACCTTTGCGGCTTTTTCGTCGTAGTTTTCCGTACAGTAAACCATCTCACAAAAGTCGCCCTGACAATATCCATTACCTCCAGCAACATCCCATTTTTTGCCCGTCTTAATTGTCATATATCTTGCGATAACTTCCGAATCGTCATAGTCAAGTTCGGCAATTACCTTTAACTCGTGAGCGCTTTTCGGATTATATGGCAACTTATAATCGTGCATAACTTCCTTTACGTTCTTGTAGCCGTAGCCAATGTTCTCGTTGACATCATAAAAGACATCTACCATTTCATTGTGGATGGTCTTAAATTCATCTTCGTTTACACAAGCCCACCACCTATGATGATCCCACGTTCTCGGGAAAATAGTGTTGTTATAATCCCCGCTGTTTTCATTGAAACAGTCCCCATCAAAATAAAATCTCCAGTCAGCGTGTTCGTCTGGCACTTGTCTAATAATATGTTTAATCATTGTCATTTTCTCCCTTCGTATATGTTTTTGTTTGGGGTGCGTTCTGTTCTGCGACACATAATAAGGCAATAATGTCGTTGTACTGGTCAATAAACAAATCCGTATCGCCAATAAACCACTCTGCCTTGTCAAAGACGTCTAAATGTCTGTTCAAATTCTGTTTGATATGCCGTGTCGCCCATTCAGAAGTCGCGCTAAACTTGGTTTCTGTTATGGTGTCGCCTTCGATTCTCTTAAGCTTGTAATCTGCTGTATCAAACGCAGAATATTCTTCTTCAAGAACAAGTATAGCCCCATCTTTGATACGAAAATGCATCTTTAGGTTGTATGTTGCCCAGTCATAATCATCCATCGTCAATATGACACACACCGTATCTCCTACTTCATTGTCAAGCATATTTTTGTCAATGCTATAAAACTCCATATCATCTACCCTCCTCACAAACATATAATCTGACGTATTCTCCCCACTCATCAAATTCGATATACAACGGATGAAAGTAATCGTTTGCGTCATAGCCGCAGAGAAAATGCTTCAGTTTATCTTCGATATATCCTTCGGCGTGTCCTATTGAGTCCGCAATACTGCCAAAGCGGATAAACTGTTCAAGCGCATAGGTGGTTCCGTTGAACCTAAAGAAATCAAGGAACAAACCATCCTTTGCGTTAAAGGCGGCTTGATACGGATGAAAACCATACGCGTCTGTTACATAATCCCATAATGCGTTTCTCTTGTTGGGGTTGTAGTTGGTCTGCAACTTAATCCAACGCGATACTCGGATGAATTTTCTGTTGGGACAATCTCTCTCGTTACCCATCCAAATCTCGAAAGCCTGTAATTCTTTTCTCATAGGACGCATACCTCCTTAATAAGCATTTTTAAGTTCTTCTTCCGTTATGTCGTAAAACTCGCAGAACGCTTTCTGATGGCGTCTTGTGGTCTGCGAATAGTTATATGCGCTGTACTTCCAAATCTCCCTTGTAACGACGTTTATCGCCATTACACGGCTATTGTATGAGTACAAGGTGCAAGTGTTTCCGTCTTGTTCGACGTAACATTTGCCATAAAACGACTGTCGTTTACCTGCTTCTAACTCAAATCTCTTAACCATACTACACTACCTCCTTGAAAACTTTTTTTGTTACGTCTGTCTTCCGTCCTTCTTCGTCATAAAGCGTGACAGTTCCATTGTGTGTTCCGACGAAGTCTTTCATTTCTTCAACCACTTCGTCGGGAATGAAGTTGATAACCCAACCAGAGCCATAGCGATACAACTCTCCGTTGTATTTCTTTTTCTCGGTGTGACCAAAGAACTTCACTTCGTAAAGGTCTAAACTCTCAAGATAATCGCATTCATCCTTGTAAGTAGAACGCTCCGGGTTTGCCTTGCGATATTCCGCAAGTGCCTCCATTTGTTCACGCGTTCCAGCGTTCATACTGTTGAGATGATACTTTTTCCACCAGTCATATACCTTGCGGAAGTCTTTATTGTCGATCCTAAATTCCGCAATGGTATCAAGGCATTGTCCAGCGTGGTATATCTTCGTGCCTAAATGGTTTAAGATGTCCCCCACCGCAGTAAATTCCCAATACTCCGTGCCTTCAGCATTGGCTCTTAAAGTCAGTTCCATTAATACTTCCACGGGACAAGATTTTTTTCCGTTCTTTAAGTAGTTAATTTTGCCTAAATCTAATGTTGTTTCAAAAACCGCAATAATTCTACTCATCTTCGTCATCCTCCTCGTCGTCGTCATCCCAATAATCGTCATCTTCGTCATGTACTATCTCAATTTCGCGATTATGCAACCACCAAAAATACTTTTCGTCGTTTTCGCTGATGTCGTTTATTGATTCCTGTACTTCCATTTCCACAACCTCTAACTCTCCGCAGAATAAGTATGAATAAGGTTTGTCGTAAGCGTGTGGCTTTTCGTACTTTTTCTTAAATGCTTCCGCGTCTTCCAGCTGCAAAAAAATCGCTATTGTGTCTGAACATCCGACTGCATCTCCGAAGCCGCCATCTGTATCATATAAATGTTTTACCTGATATACTGTCATTATTTTTCCTCCTCTTTATCTGTCCACGGATCGTATTCGTCTTCTTCTTCTTCGTCTGTATCGGGGATGTCAAAGAATTTTCCGTCTTTTCGACGACGCCAAATGCGTATATTGCGCTCCGACATACCAACATTTACTTCCCACGCATGAATATAGAAGCAACGTGTTTCCTTATGTTCTATATAATCTACGTCATCCCACGTTGATTTCTGAAAGCGTTCCATTGTTCGCAGGCATTTCTCCACCGCAAGTTGCAAGTCATCATAAATGCCAAGTGAATTGTCAAATTTATCTTCGTATTCTCCACCATAATAACGCGCTTCGTAGACTATCATAATCTGTCCTCCGTTATTGCATATCCACCTCTAGAAATTCCACATATCATGCCCGCGATAGCCAACGACGCCTTTGCTATCGCTATGCGTTTTGCCTTTGTACTTGATTTGACTTCAGGCACTAATCTGTAAAATTGTTTGTAGTATTCGTATTCTTCGTCTGTGTAGCATTTAAACACAATGCCATACGGACATCCCGATCCGTCGCTGTTACCCATATATCTGTAATACTGTCTTTTGCCTTTGCTATTCATGGCATCCACCTCCGTTTTTATTCTCCTTAACTTTAAATTGTTTGTCCCACTCTGCGTCTGCTTCTTCGTCATAATAATATTTGACTAATAAACTTAATGGTAGTGCGGAGTCTTTGTATCTGTTCCACATAAGATGTTCCCACCAAGCAGGTTCGTGAGTATCATTACACCAACTCGGCATTTCGTTCATTTCTTTAAAAGGTTTTGCGTTATCTATTATTGCGTTCTGCTGATAGCCTTGCACTTTAATTAGTATATCTTCAACAGAAATTCTTTTTGCCAGTCTGCATAAGAATTTCATTGTTTCCCTGTGTGTCTGTTCGAAGTGTCTGTCCCTTAATGAACCCTCAAGAAGCAAATAAAATCTCGGTTGTGTTCTTAACCAACCTCTTTCATAAGATTTATTTCCGTACCAATCAGTTAGATTGTTAGTGCAATCATCATACTCATCACAACTTGATGAACAAGAGTGACCATCTGCCTTTACTATGTGGACAGTTACGTCTCCCTCTGAACCAGTAATGCGTGGCATATGGTCTAAAATACTTTTAAGAATATACTCGATTTCGGGCTGTGTTCTACCAACGCAATCTACTTTAATGTACCCCCTAACATAAGTCCAATAACTCATTTTTTATCCTCCTTAATTCCCTAATATCAGCACCGTTGCGAAATTAAACGCTGCGATAATAAAACTCAAAAAGCCAAGCAAAAGCATAACTTCATATCCGTTCGTAATTCCGCTATCAAAAAATACCGCCGATAAAATAACCAACGGCATAATACTTAAGAAACAAAAACCTTTAAATTTCTCTTTCATTTTTACCACTCCTCCGCAAATCTTCCGTACGCAAACGGTCTGTCAAACACTCCTACTTCTTCAAAAATGACACGCGTAATCGGGTGCGGGAGCGTTATCTTTGTTGCGCCATACTGCATACGGATATACCGATATTGTTTTATATGTTCAACTACCTTTGAAGCCTTGTCGTAGTCGCTGTAATATGAGTATTCGTATGTCCGATAGTTCCCTTCGTCTGTATATTCAACGGCAACTCTATATAAGGGTTGCGTTACTCTAACACTACTCATCTTCTACCTCCTCCAAATATCCGTACTTGTCAAGCACTTCGGCTATGGCGTCGCTTTCCGGGACGTCTTCATAAGTCAAGTCGCGAATTTCTACGGCTAAATCTAATGCTTCTTCCATTGTGGGTATTTTAGGAAATTCGTTCCACAAAAAATCTGCGATTTCCGAAGCGCGTACATAGTTCTTTATAAGTTCAAGCGTGTTGATCGATAGTCTTTTTCCGTCAACCTTAACTCCGAACGGATTAGACCAATCGTATGCCACTTCGACGTCATCATACTTGGGCTGATGTTCTTGGTTGTACTCGTACTCGGTTTCCTTGAACAGTCTTTTCGCTTCGTCGTCGTCAAATACATCCGAAAAGGTACAAAGCACACGATGTCCTTCGTAAATAGTCAACGCGTTCGTGTCTGCATTTCTGTGATAATTCAGCATAACGCCACCTCCTATGTTTTATCCTTGTTTAAAATGTCTTGTGGGTTCAAAAGCGTTAGACATCTCGTCTTGAATAGCGGACATCTGCATTGCATATTCCGGCTCCCCCGTAGACATATAATTCCTTTTAATCGTGTTAAGTGTTCTTCTGAATGTTCTAATTGTTTTCTTTTTGTTGTTACGCATAACTATTCTCCCTTGTTTTCTTTTTTAATCCATCCGTATGCTTCTAATCTGCTTTCGCACATTGTTTTTGCAATGGTTGAAATAAACTGCTCCAATTCTTCGTCAGGCTCTCCATATTCACTTCTGAACACACGCTTTAACGCGCTTTCGCACATAATAGCCGTTTCCATATTGTCACGAAAATCCCGCGCCAGAAGTCTGTCGCTTTCCGTTATCTCTCCGTTTTCATCTCTGCGGTCAGAAACTATGTGATAACACCTTGAAGCAAATTCCCTTTCGGTTCTGTATGTTATCATGTCAAAAGCCAACCGTTTAAATAAAGACAATTCCTTGTAGTCTTCAAACGGCATTCGTGGAAGGTCAACTAATATTCCCATAAAACCACTTCCTTTCCGTGTTAAAAAATTTGCCCGTATGCGTGTCCGTTAGCGCAGACATCTTATTCAATTAGCGCGCATTAGCCCAGTGGACTAAACACTTCGGGCAGATAAATCGTGCCACCGTTTCCGTTGAGAATAGGTATTTCTCTCATAACAACACCTCCCCTATATTATGTCGTAGGGTAAATCTACGATTTTATTGCTCATAGCGTCTACAAGGTTCTCATAAGAGAACGCGTTTTCTTCGATTAGTTTTGCCTTAATACGCCTATAATATTTCAGACGTTCCCTTCCGGGTAATTGCCAAATAAAAATTGCTTTCGACATGGCGCACCTCCTTTATGCCATCAATTCTTCCATAGCGTCAAGCAGACCTTTTATGATTTCCGTTGGTTCTTCTTCCAAAAGGCGCAGATTTTCCGCGTCTGCTTCTTCTATCGTGTAACCGCTATCCGCGAAGTCATAAGGATCGAATTGCTCCATCGCAAGCGTTATTCGGTGTGCAAGTTCTCTCAAATCGTTTTGTATCGGCACGAGTTCTGTTCGCGTACTAATTCCCTTACACGTTTCGCTTGTGGCGTCGAAGCGGTCTGCTGCTTCTTGCGTTGCGAATAGTCCAAGTATTTCATTTGTATCTTTATTGGTTAAAACGTATGCGTACATACTCATATTGTCACCTACTTTCCCTACATTTTGTGGCTTTAATTTCCCACTCATAATATTCTTTTGCAGAATATCCCTTGTCTTCCCACTCCCAACACTTTCGCTTGTTTGGGCATTTCTCACACATATCGTGTAAATCATCTTCTTCGAAGTCCGCTCTTATGCTTTCTCCGTCACGCATAGGTTGTGTGCAAAAATCGTTCAGATAACTATCCATACAACCACTTCCTTTCCGGCTAATCTAACTCATCTTCTAACTCGCATAGAATATCGTCTATTCTGCTACAAGTTCTGTTGTACTCGTCGTATATCTCTGACAGGTCGCCACAAGAATCGTAACTGCTTAAAATTCTCTTTAGGCTTTTCTTTTTCCTTAAGAGAGTTATAAGGTCATTCATCAGATAATCGATCACAATATCACCCACTTTCCCTTATATTTTATACAAAAGGAGAGTTTTCCCTTTGTAACTTTTGTGCGTGTTTAACTCGTTCCGTATCGCTATCCAACACCACAAGCCCCCTAAAGACAGGGTATTCTTCGACGAATTTAACGCTATTTCCGTCAATGACGGTCACATTTTTTTCAAAATGAGTCCAAAAATAAAATGTCGCTTCAACAATATTTCCGTCGCGGAATTTTACAGATACGGTTTCCGTACCTTTTCGCTTTTCTTTAAGTTTCGATATAGCGGATTTCGTCATACAAAACATATCAAACCCGTCGACATTCATCTCGCTGAGTTTTCCGTCAAGAAATGCGCCTTGACAAGAACGTAATTCTTTTCCGTAAAACCAAGGCTTCTTATTTCCGTATACTGTTTCATATTCCAATGCCCATAAAGTCATGGCGCACCTCCTTTTTTCCCTTAATCATCACAAAATGCCGACATTACGTCCTTTTCAAATGACGCTATTACGGCGCAAATATAAGACGTGGTCGCCGTTTTATAAACTTCCCTTGCCTTTGCCGTAGTTGTGCCGTAGCAATAACAGTACGCCGTCACAAAATCGGTTTCCGTTCTTTTCTTGGGTTCACCCATACTATCACCTACTTTCGCTTTTTAATTCTTTCACAAATATTCTGTATTCTTCTTCGGTTTCAAACCGCATTTCGCCGTTCTTATTCGCGCCCGGCTCGCCCTTTCCGACGTAACCCCAATAATCTCCATAAGTATAATGCCCTTTGGTAGTGTCCATAGTTTCTCCTTTCCGTTAAACAGAATGAGCCTAATATAACGCCTTATTTACAAGCCTTTCCCCTTTTATAGTCGGGATCGTCCTTGACCTGAATATCTGAAAATCCGTTTGCCTTTAATGTCTGTTTAACTGAGCCAATTTGCCTTAACTCACACTTAACCTGTAAAACAGTTCCGTTGGGCATAGTACCACTAACTATAAAATCTTTTCCCTTCATAGTTACGCTCCTCCTTGATTTATGCGTATGCTCCGCTACATAACTTCCGCAAATACCAATTCCGTTGATTAAACGCTTTCCGTTTCCGTTGATATTCGCTTTCCGACCAATTTTCGTACTGTGCAGCAAACTCAAATTCCGCAACAAGACGCTCGTATTCCGTCAGTCGTTTGGGCGGTCTTTCGCTTTCGGGAGTTTCGCTTCTGCCAAAGGCTATCTGTTCAAGTTCCCATTGTTTGCGTTCTTCGTCTGTAAAATGACGCGTCTTTGCCTTTTTTGGCGCATTAAGAACCGCCAAAACTTCCGCCTTTGAGAAGTAAACTGCGCCATACTTCACGCGTGCATGATCGACATCACGCGGATTATCCGTCACTACAAGGTGGTGCGTGTTGCCTTCGATATAGTAATACATAATCATACTCATAGTGTGACTTTCCTTTCCGCTATTTTTTCAATAGCATATTTTATAAGTTCCCAAATTACGCCTAAAATAGTGAACGGCACGAACACTATCGCAAGGACGATAAAAGGTTCTAAAACACACATAATGATTTCAAACATTAGACTGCCCCCTTTCCGTTAGGCATACATAAATTGATATTTAAGGTTATCCAATTCTTGCGAAATATCATTCGCGGTAGAGCATAAATCTTCATAGGGTTTTGTGCCTACCATGTCGGCGCATTGGCGCAAAGTTTCCGTTGCGTGCTTCAATTCAGCCGTGTAGACCTTAATCAGTAGAAGCAACTGAAGTTTGTTTAAATTGCCCATAAAAATCCTCCTAAATTATGATAATATGGTTTGTCGCGGTTTCGTTTCTTTTGCAATACGCACCCATTTCGTCGCGTGTCATCACTTCGGCGGTATGCGGTCTACGATATACGCTATCATTTCCGCGATGCTCACGGATAAAAAATTCCGTTGTAGTCACAACAGTTTTCGTTTTTTTGGTCACAAAAACACCTCCTTTGTGCAAACTATCCCCACGGAGATACTGCGCACAAGGTAGACATTAGCACGCAGTATTCACTTTTGGGGATAAAAAAAGCGCCAAAATCCGGCGCCACAATAATTGCCTATGCGGGAGTTGAACGCCGCAGATACACGCAGTATCGACCACATTATAGGCAAACATATTCAGTTGTACAAAATAATAAAAGACCGCCCGCTACTTTTCCGCTTTTGCGTTTCGCATAATCGTAATTTGTACGCCACAATTCGTGCATATACACCCACTCACACCCAAACCTCCAACCGAAGCGGTGTAAGTCACGCCTGATTTTTGCTACTCGCGGTATTATTTCGTCGGGCATAGTTGGATTTTAAGCATATTTTCGCCCTCCGTTGCCCACTAACCCGTTGATCCGTTCGGGTGTGGGTAAAATTACGCCTTGAAATCGTCGATTAAGTCACGGACAATTTCCGCAATAATCCCACTTAATATAATGGCACACACCAGCACATATACGCCCACGTGTAAGGCACTATAAAAATCCATATAAATTCCCTCCCAAAAAGGATATTTCCGCGCATAAGCGCAATACCACCCCGGATTTTGAAGTCCTTTTGAACCGAAAAAAGCGCCCATTATGGCGCGGAGTGGTAGCACGGCTCTTGTTTTAGTCGGCAACAACAACGCATAGCGGTTCCGTTGTAGTTGCTCATATTTCGTTGACCGTGTGACTTGTTCTGGTTTCCCTATGATAATACAGTTCTTTCACTTTCCCACCTTTTACGGTGTTATCATTAGGCTTTATCGGGATCACGCCCAAAGGGATTCTGAAAACGAACACAAAAACCCCGCCTTTGTACTTAGTTTGATGGTAGGATACAGCGGTTTTTCAGACGTTTGACCGCTTAAACAGTTTAAAGACTACGGCACTATGAGGACATAGTATTCGTGCGCAAGTGGTCGCACTATTGCGAACACAAGGCTACAAACTAAAGCCAATACACCCACCACCACTAAGGGCGTGGACATACCATCTTTTAGTCCTATCGCAAGGATACCCCATGAATATATATTCATTGTAAATGACCGATTATTTTATACCACAACCCCGAACCGCCGCTCTTGTTTTAGGTCAGGCAATAACGCCCCTTGTTTTCGTTGACGGCGTGACCGTATAATCCACTACTGAATTATTCTATACCAAAAACCCGGACCGACTTATGCTACTTCTTCAGTCTTAACAACGCCCACGGGTGATAACTTATTGAGAGAACCATCTTCGGCAACAGTAACAACGCCACGCTGTACAAGGTAGTTGATAATATCACGGACTAAGCCATTAGCAAGTTCGGACTGCTTCTTGTACATATTCTCCTGAGTACGTCTGTTGAATACTAAACCGCCGATACGTTTTGTGTGATACTGAACCAATTTATCCATAGCCTTTTCGTCATCTGTGCCTAAAGCGCCCAACTGTTCATAAACAGTCTTAACACCTGCAAAAAAGGTGTTCTTGTTGTTGATGATAACAGTAACTGTCTCACCCGATTTTTTCTCATAAGTGCAAGTGCCCGTAGCCTTAAAGAGACTGTCCTTGCTGTCCATAGATACCTTATAAGCATAAACAAGGTCTGCGGGAATAAGACGGAGAACCTTATTCTGAGCCTTAGCGCACTCCTTCAAGGGTTCTGCATACTTATTATTAACCGCGTTAATCTTCATGTCGATAGCGTCAAGAGAAAACTCTCTCAGCACGTCGTCAAGAACCGCACCTTCCTTAGCCAATGCTTCCGCTCTCTTTGCAAGAATAGTCTTGCGCTCTTCGCGTAAAGGGGCAACCTCGGCTGCCTTTTCAGCGTTCAGTCGGAGTAATTCAACACTTGCTACGTTGTAATCAGATAAACTCTGCATATCCATAGTTTTAACATTAACTTTTCTTGACATAAAATTCACCATTTTAACCTTTCATATTTGAAATAAAATAAAAGGGTTATGGTATAAAATATTCAGTCATTTACAACCGTTTCATTATAAAATCTATCTTTCGATATTATCTTTTATCGCACCGCCTACATCTTCAGATAACAAGATGGTCTTTCGACTTCAAGCGTTAGTGCTTACTTCCCGTAGCGCCGTCGGTGTATCTCTTGTATATTCCCTTTACTCTTAAAAACTACGGAGTTTTCAGTCACACCGTTCCTAAAAGGCTTATGCCTACCGATACTTGCAAGGGACTTTCACTCTCAACCCGATTACTTTCGTAACTTTAAGTTATCCGACATTAAAGGCTTTTTCTAACCTATACTGAACGTCATCCTGTTTTTTCTCTACCGTTGGGTTTTTCAACCTTGCGACATTTAGTCCGTGACTTCGGTAGCCACTTAGTATCTTGCCGTTTTTGAGAAAACTTACTTCGCGCCGTTGCCGTTTTAAGTGAATCTTTACGTCGGTTTACACCGACTTCACAATGCTTTCCCGTGTACTTGATTTTTGCTTTTGTATTTGTTTGTCAAGGTCTCAAAAGAGTCCGATTACTTTACTTGTGCTTTTCATCTGAAGCCGATAGCCACCGACTTGTTTGTTAACCCTTTTGTTAATTCTATTATACACCAAACTAATCTAAATTAGAAATTGCTATAAGGGGGGTATTAAAAATGCCGGATCGGTTCAAACACGGGTTCCGGGCTAAAGCCGCTCAATATTTATCACAAGCAAAAAATACCGATACCGATGCAGTGGAACCGACCGACAATGTCGAAAATATGGTTTTCACGATAATGGGGAGAGAAAGCGCGAGAGCGCAAAAAATAATACCAGAATGAAAATAAAAAATAAGACCAGATTGGTATTATAAAATTGTCGGAATTGGGAAAAAATATAATACCAGATTACGATTAAACGATTGCTTAATTGATTAACTAAAGGCGAAATGTATGAATAAATATTCGACAAAAAATTATTGTCAAACACAAAACCTTGTGGTAGTATAAAGTCGAACCACAAAAAGTTGTCACTTTTGACTGTATAGTAAATATAAATATACATTATATATAAATCTACTGTATAACATTAATATACTGTATATAAATATATAATATATAAATATAGTATATATAATATATATAATAGAGCCGAAAGTGACAAGTTTTCTTCTTTGATAGGGGGATATATGATACTGCATTTAGATACAAGCAAGATACAAGAGGGAATGATAATAAAGAACTACAAGGAATTGTGTGATTTATTAAATCTCAAGGTTACGACCGGGAAAAGCAGGCAGATACAGTTAAATGAAATAGACAGATATATGGACTTGCTCAAGGATGGAAATAAATATATTGTTTTGGAGATATATGATAATCCTATACCGAGTAATGTTAATTCTAAATATACTAAGTTCATACAGAATATATTGTTATATTATTTATCTAAACAAGATAATACGGCCATATATATAAATAAAAATGAGTTAATAAGAATATTAGGACTGGTTAATAATAAATATATCGAGTATAAGAAAGATAATACCAAATTATTAAGAATACCTAATATGGATGAATATAATATAGCAGAGTTTTATAAACGCTGCGATGCAAAAATCTTAAGCATTCTGGAATCATCCCTAAAGAGTTTAAAGAAAAGAGTATTAATAGACTATAGTGACGCGTATAAAATATATTATTTGGACGCGCACGGACAATATCAGTATCGAATAGCGGACTTGGAAGAACACCAATACATTTTGGAAGTAAAGAAACGCGTGTTAAACAGTCTGAATCTACAGAGTGAATATCTGGTATATATAAATCCCAAATTAAAAGAAGAATATTATCGACGGATCAATCTTATAGTTGAAGAAGAGATGTGCTGGGAGGGGGTATTCCAATGTTACCAAATCATATATAACCAGCATCACGTAGTTGAAGCTCTGGAGAACGAGCGATTTCTTCTTAACGGAGAGGTCAAAAAGGCAATTGATACGCAGGCAAGACGGAACTATAATAAATATGACTTGCCTGATAACTATTTGGAACTGCAACAAATACTTTCAGAGGTATTAATTGAATTAAAAACGGATATAGTATAAGGGGATTATAAATGTCTGAATTTGGATATAAGATAAATAACTATGAAGCGGGTTCTATTTACGGTGTAATGATGGGAATGCGTGAGCAATATGATTATACCGAGGCTATGTTAACCAATTCATTGTTTACCGACTTCTTACTGGAGAACGGTTTGTCAGTTAAAAAAGACTCAACGCGCGATATTATATGTCTTGACTTTAATTATGGTACCCGCGGACCCGAGGATGAACTGAAGCATTTGAAGAAACGCGCCATTGAAGCCAGACTTAATTATAAAATTGCCAAGTCTTTTGGCCATGGCGAAGAAAAATATAAGACCAGAAAGAAAATCGCAGCCTTATATCTGGAAGTTAAGAATAATCCCGAGAAATATAAAAAGGTTTCCAAGGACGAAATCAGAAATATTTTTTATAACGAGGGCGTTCCTATTACATATCACAGCCGTAAGGGTGATGAAACTATCGTATATCGTATGTTATACCGTACGCCCGGAAAAGCCAAAGCGGGTAAATGTATGTTTATCCGAGAGAAACTCTATAAAAAAGCCCGCAACTTTCTTTATATGGGCATTAAATTAAAAAAGAAGAACGCACCTATTGTAGAAATAGGGGCTTATTCATCTCTCATCACATCTACCATTGTCGGTAAGATTCGTATTAAACCCGAAGAAATTTTGGTATTAAATGACTTCGACTCTAAATTTACCACGAATATAGTTGCAATAAAGACAAATAAAGAGCGCCAGTGTTACGCGGAGAGAATTTCTGACTATGAAGTTAAGAATACTATCTTTGACGGCCAAGGGCTAATTGATTCATCTGTCTTCCCTGAGTGGGGAGATGGTTATATTCTTTTAAGACATCATATGTGTAAGTGTGCAGCGTTTAATACCAACCTTCAGATGTTCTTTAAAGATTATTTCAGGGATAATTATGAGAAAGCCACAGTCAAAGATATGTGGGGTAATGACGTACGTGTTAAGAATATTAAACTCGTGACCACAGACCAGAGCATGAAATGGCTTAAGTTTAATTTAGGCTTTGATTATTGGTCGGAGTGGGTAAGAAAGAATGACTGTATGTTTGGCATTGTTAAGACGGCCCATCATTCCAAACTGGGCAATGTACAACGTATGTCTTACCAGATGATTAATTCATTGTCTGAAGAGATAATGCCGAACGTCATTGATAAGAGCATACGCTATATCGAGAGATTAAAGACGGATGACTATATCTTCTTGGAATATCTTGAACGCACAGCCAACTTTAGTAACGACCACGAGGTTCTGGTTGCATTGGTAAGACGTAACCCCGACTTTTTGAGAAGTGAGTATTATCGCGCGAGAAAAAGAGATATTATACGCGCATATGTACTTGACTTTAAGAATGGCCGAAGTATTCAGAACGCGGATAACCTTACTATCGTGGGCAGTCCTTATGCTATGTTATTACACGCCGTAGGCGAGAACCCCGAAGACGATCCGACATTCCAGACCGAAACGGATGCTATCCAATGCTATTCCGAACGCTTTGCAGACAAAGAATACCTTGCAGAGTTTCGTTCGCCATTTAACTCGCGTAATAATATGGGATGTTTACATAATAATCTGCACCCGCTTATTAAAAAATATTTTAATCTGGGCAGACTTTGTATCGCGGTTAATATGATACATACCGACTTCCAAGACAGAAATAACGGTTCGGATATGGATTCGGACTCGATTTACACCACCAATCAGGAAGATATTGTTAAACACGCGATGTATTGTTATAAAAATTACCCGACTATCGTTAATATGATACCCAAGGAGAAGAATCATTACGACAATACCATGGATGATTTTGCCAACATAGATAATAAATTGGGCGCTGCCCAGCTTGCAATCGGAGAATCTAGTAATCTTGCACAATTATCTTTGTCATATACGTACAATTTTGACGATGACAAGTATGATGACTACGTTTGTATCTTAAGTGTTGTAGCTCAGGCTGCCATTGATAACACAAAGAGAACTTTTGATATAGATATTCCCCAAGAAATTAAGAGAATCAAAAAAGAATTGGGAATAACCGAAACCAAATACCCGAAGTTCTTCTCCATCGTTAAAAAGAATTTTAATATGGACAATGTAAATAAAGATTTAAAGTGCCCGATGAATTTCTTATATGATGTTGGTATCTCTAAGGTCCGGGATTCCAGACCGCCCATCCCAATGAGCGAGTTCTTTGAGCCAGTTGCTCTTGATTCGGATCGAAGAAAGTCCAAGAAAGTAGAGAAGATGATAGAGAAGTATTCCCTTCAGGTGTTTAAGTATAATATCGGACAGGCCGACGAGGAATATCTGGTATTACAATATGATTTCTATAAAATGGTTGAAGATATTCGCGCTATGTATATATCGCGTAACTATAAAGCGCTTATGTCATGGTTAATCAACCGTGCATTCCTTATTACGCCGGAGATTCAAAAGAATAAGAGTACCATTAAGACTAAATTAAATAAGAATCGCTCGTTGTTATTAAAGACTTTATACACTGTAAACCCCGATTTATTCCTTGAGTGTTTTAAATCTAACGGAAATAATATGAAAAGAAATAAAATATAATAGTTTTTTAGAAAAAAATCACCAAAAAAATTTAAAAAAGTATGTAAAATTTACGTTTTTTTGTACACCTATTTGCCCAACCAGACGGATTAAAAGTGGCGCGAAGCCCCTATTTTTCTGGACAAATCAATGATGGACTAATGTGACTTATAGAAGGGAGGCAATTCGCCTGCCCGATTAGGACTAAAAGGAGAAGAATTATGAAGGAGAAAAAGGAACAAACGTGTAAAGCCTGTGGTTTTCCATTCGTTCGAATAAAAGGAACCAATGTTATTGCCTGTTCCAATCCTGACTGCGACGGTAAAGTCTGGTTCACGGATAAAGATGGCAATAAAAAATATAAATATATTAATACATACTTTGTTATGGACTCAAAACCTCTGACGTCGGAGGTGAAACTATGAGTGGCGATGACAAAGAAAAAGTGTATTTAGAGGATATATGCAGAGAACTCGGTAAGAGAACGATGTATCGAAGGGAAGATATTGACGAAGTTGTTAAGACCGTATTCCCCATTATGATCGATTATATGCTCGATGATAAGGAAATCGTCATCAAGAACTTCGGTTCATTTTATCTTTTAAAGAGAGCACCGCGTATGTGTTACAGCGCGCGTAATCGTAAATACACAATGACTGATTATAAGGCGGTTATAAAATTTAAACCGTCAGTAAGATTTGGAGAACGACTGGCTATACTGACCAATCCCGAATATAAGTGGGATGACGATAACTCCGTTGAGGACGAATGACCTTGGCGTTGTTATATACGGTCTGCCCAGCTTAAGGGCGAGGAGTGATTCCTCTGGTTAGCGTAGTAGCTCAGTTCGGCAGGAGCAGTCCATTAGTAATGGATGTGTCGCGGGTTCAAATCCCGTCTACGCGCTCTTAGGATTGAAAGGAGATTTTTATGGCAAGTTTAACCTACGCTCCTGATATTCAGGAGATTAAGGCGAAGCGGGGTATAACCACTCTTTCTGACGAATACACCAAAGTCGCCGACAGTTATAACGCCATTCTTGATAAGGACATAGTGCTTTGCCCCAAGTGCGGGGAGTTTAAAAAACGCGAAACATCATTTTATAATGACAATCGCTTTGTCACAATGAAATACCCCGTCTGCAAAGAATGTCTTTTAAAGATGGTAGAACAAAGAAAGAAAGACAGAGATGAACCCAACGAAACCAAAGAGAGTGTTCAAAAGGTTCTTCAGATGTTGAATCGTCCTTATGACGATGCTTTTTATGAACAATGTGTTAAGGGCGCGATGGATGGAGTTAAAGAGAAGACTCGAAACTCCCCCTTCGCCACTTATATAACGTCTATTATGTCACTCAAGCAGTGGCAAGATAAGACATGGGCCGACAGTGATTTTGGCTCTTCCATAACTACAACCGAACTTGACGAAGAAGAACTCGAAGAAAACGAAGAACTTCTTAGAAAAGCCCGGAAAAGATTTGGCAGAGACTACACTAATGTCGACCTTTTATTTTTGGAAACTGAATACGAGGATTGGACAGCCAGATATGCCTGCGACAGCAAAGCTCAGGAACTGTTGTTCAAGCGTATTTGTTTTAAAGAGTTGGAAATTGACAAGGCACAGAAAGACGGAAAGGACACAAAGGAACTGGATAAAACTCTTCAAGAGTTGTTGGGTTCTGCTCAGTTAAAGCCGTCACAAAATGCCTCCAACGCTTTTACAGATTCGAATACATTTTCTCAAATGATTGAAGTGTGGGAGCATACCAGACCCATAGCTGAGCCGTCAGAAGAATTTAGGGACGTTGATGGAATAGGAAAACTTATTGACGTGTTCTTTAAAGGACATCTGGCAAAAATGATGGGACTTAAAAACGCTTTCAGCGCCTCATATGACAGGTTTATGCAAAAGTACACGGTTACTAAGCCTGAGTATGAAGACGATGAAATCAATGAGGAATTATTTGAAAAGATGTTTGGGAAGTTAGATGAGTAATGCTTCTCAAAAGGCTCAGCTTAAAAAAGACAAGATAATGGAAACGGTTGCTTGGTACGCGGGTTATTACCGCGCCAACCCACAAAGATTTGCAAAAGACTGTCTGAATTTAAACCTTAAGTGGTTTCAGCAGATTCTTTTATGGGCGATGATGCATTATAATTACTTTGCATTTATCGCAGCAAGGTCGTTAGGTAAAACATATCTAACGGCTATTTTTTGTGTTATCAGATGTATTCTGTTTCCGGGCAGTAAGATCATTGTCTGTTCGGGAACCATACCACAAGCAAACGAAGTTCTGTTAAAAATTCAAGATGAACTTATGCCAAAGTCTGCGTTCTTGAGAAACGAGATTTCGAAATGTAATATTCCGGCCAATCAAAGCGCGGAAATCAAATTCAAATGCGGTTCGTGGATAAGAACAAGACCTAGTACAGATAATGCTCGTTCTGGTAGAGCGAACCTAATCGTAGTGGATGAGTTCAGAATGGTAGAC
>Ga0310786_10004764_pt1 | contig 18717 bp, 18 predicted proteins | sample AusTroGonzalo_MG_FD_203881 | JGI IMG/M metagenome (GOLD analysis project Ga0310786, IMG submission 203881) | Bovine rumen microbial communities from tropical cattle in Woodstock, Queensland, Australia - Gonzalo_03 (v2) (version 2) | ecosystem: Host-associated > Mammals > Digestive system >... | reverse complement strand
ATTTGGTTTTGCTGCCCAGTTGTACGTGAATTTCAAGTCCGATTACGGGTTCAAATTGAGTAGTCACAATAATTTCTCCTAAAATATTATAATATCATATTATGCGTTATCTATTTAAGCCCCTTTCTTACCAAAGCGGCACCGCCATGGCTGTGGGTGCTACGTTTGTGTGGAAAATCATCTCGTTTATTAATGCCCTGCTAATTGCCGCCTTTTTCGGTGCGGGAGATGCAACGGATATTTATTTCTACTTACTTATCATCATGGGCATAGGGGTATCGTTTGTACAACGCGTCAATGCTTCGCTGGTGATTCCGGAAGCCATGTCTTTAGATGCCCAAACTCCGCAAGGCGGGCGCGGCCTATTATCCCTCTTTTTATATGTTTATGGTGCTTTTTTTGTTCTTTTAACGCTAGCAGGAGCCTTTACCCCGGTATGGCTGGGGCATTTAATTTCCCGCTTTTCACTGGCACAATTAAATGCGCACCGCTTGTTACTGGTATGGGGGTTTGGATTATTTGGTTTACAGTTGCTGTATGCATACCTGGTTTCCGTACTTGAAATGTACCGCAGGTTTGCCAGCTCCCTGTTTGCTCCCCTCAACGCAATTCTCCCACTTTTAGCATTACTTGTATTGGGAAAGTTCTGCGGAATAGAAAGCATGATTTACGGATTTATAGCATCTTATTCAATACAAATAGTTATGTTTTTGTGGATCATGAAAAAAGAACTTCACTGGCAGTTTTTATATCCCCCCCACTGGCCCAAAGGTCGTTTTACCCGCAACTGGTGGAGCCTGCAAGTAATGGAAATCATCACACTGGCCAGTTCCTTTTTGCCAATGTATTTGCTGAGTGCGTTTTCGGCTGGCATTGTCAGCGCGCTGAATTATGCCAAACAACTTACCGATTCCGCGACTGAGGTGTTTTCCTTACGGGTATCTAATATATCCAAAATACAACTGACCGAAGACCTTACCCATCACAATTGGAACATTGCCAACAACCATTTTCTCGCCAATTACCACACCCTGCTTTTTATTCTAACGCCACTGGCCGTTTTTTCCTGTTTCTTTGCGCCACAGATTGTTTATATCTTCTTTGCACGCGGACAATTTGACCAGGAAGCCGCTTGGCGTGTGACTGCCTTTTTGCGTCCCTTACTGGCAGTGATGTGGGCTGTTATACCCGTTTTTATGCTGAGCAATGTGACCGTGGCCGGAAGAAAAGTGAAAGAATCGCTGCCATACGGGCTTTTTAGTAGCCTTTTATTTATAGTTTTTATATTCGTTGCTATCAGAAAAGGCGGCCCTTTTGCTTTCCCCTATGTGCTACTTGTTTATTACGCAGTCAGTTCCATTCTAACTAATATATTTTTAAAACGTCACTTCCCGCAGTTTGCATTAAAACGTTCGTGGAAAATGGCGGCACGATTATTGGCCATCAACCTAGGAGCACTTGTACCGTGCGCAATCGGATATGCGTTACTGCCGCACACCAATGCTTGGTTGACAGTCATTTTTTACGGCATTATTTATGTGGTAAGTTTAGGGGGAATTTGCCGCGTAAGCGGAGATTTGAAATACTTTCTGGAAAATACCCACTTACACGCACTACTACGTAAGTAATTTTTTAAAAATCTATTGGATAGACTGCTGGCATAAATCTTCATATACATCCACATACTTTTGAAGAGAAAAGCGATCTACTACTTCCACAGCCCGTTTGCCCAAATCCTTGCGGAGAGATTCGTTACCCATAAGAGAAGATAAAGCTTCCGCAAATGCATTTATATCATCTTGCGGCACTAACACCCCATCTATATCCGAGCGGATAATCACGTCCGCTCCCGTACAATTAAAACTAACGGCCGGAACACCTGCCGCCATTGATTCCAACAATACCATGGGGAACCCTTCAGCACGCGAAGACATTGCAAATAAATCTGCATGTTGGTAAACGGCCTGCAAGCCTTTAATGGGAGCAATAATTTTTGCACTTTCTCCAATACCCAAAGATGCTATTTGTTCACGCAAGATGTGCTCTTTTTCACCGGCTCCGATAATATTTAATTGCCACTGGGGGAAATCATGATAAATTTGATGCCATGCTTTTAACAAACGGTCAAAACCCTTTTGGTCAACCAGCCGGCCGACTGCAATTACATGTTTCTTTTCGGCCTGCATAAAAGATGGACGGGGCAACGGCGTTTTATCAAACGGAAGAGCCGGATTATAAATAATAATAGGCTTCCAAGTAGGATGATGCGCCTTAATAAATTCGTAATCTCTCTGGGAAAGTACCGATAGCCGTTCGGCACGGCCCAAAAAATAATTACGTAAAATTTGCCACATGCGGGAAAAGGGAACTTGTCGTACGTCCAAATGATCGGCATAGATGTAAGGGACGCGCAACAACAAACAAGAAGCCAGTACATTCACCGTCATAAAGCTGATAACGGCATCGGGTTGCGTACGGCGCAAGGCCCGTGTCATACGCACCAAACGCAAAAAACCACCCATCATGCCTACACTTTTAAAAGGTGGCAAATGGATACGTTCGCGGTAAACGCAAGCGGGTAAGGTATAGAAATCGGGAACAGAGTTGCTTAATGTCAGCAAAGTAACGTGATGCCCGCGGGCGGCTAAACCTTCGCACAGATACGTCATCACACGCTCCGCGCCACCGCCGCCCAACGTATTAATCACGCAAGTAATTCGCATTACTTTCCCTATACAAGTTAGAATTCTGCTTCAATCACTTTTACCAAATTATCAAAAGGGTATTGGTCCTTTAATTTGGCAGCTTCCACAGCCATTTCCACGCGGCGCCCCCAATGAACCATCAGTTCATCCAAGGCTTGCGTAAAGGGCTCTTCTTCCCCTTCGTTTACAATTAAGCCGTTGACACCGTTGGTCATTAAAGTACACACATGTTCCGATTCCGCTGCCACACAGGGCAACTTGCTGGCCATGGCATCCAACACCATGTCCGCGCGGAAATCAGCACCGGAAGGATACGCAAAGATATCGGCATGACGCAACAAACTGTATATATCTCCCAGCGCGGATACCACTTCCAAACTATCCTGCAAGCGGTTGTCGGCAATAAAGGCTTCCACTTTCTCTTTTAATACACCGTCACCTGCCACTGTTAAGTGCCATGTGGTATGTAACGGGGCTAATTTGGACCAGCTGTTTAGCAACAATTCCACACCGCTTTCCTGTGTCAAAGGCAATACAGCCAGTACATTGTTTTCTTTTTTGAAACAAGCAGGTTTGTTGTAATTGTAATGTTCCACCCAAACGGACGGGTTAATCACTTCCGCTACCGGCAAACCGGCATAAGCACGTTTAGAAAGCGGCTGTTCGGGATCGGTCAGCACAACTACTTTTTTGGCTTTTTTAAGAATGGTTTTTTTGTTTTTGACTACTTTATCTTCTTTAAAGTTAGCGTGTTCAATATAAATAAACGGTACTTTTGCCTTAGCAGCTGCTTCGCACAACAATAAATTCATCACACTGATGACTAATTGCGGCTCTTGCTCGGCCAAGTTGTTCCCCAAGGTTTTGGCAGAAGTATTAGGAGCATATTCTTTGTAGCAAACTCCGTCGGAAAACTGAACTTTTCCGCGCGGGGCCATCAACACTACTTCCTGCCCGTTATTTTGTAATTGTTTAGCCAAGCGCACACCGATACGGGCGGCATTGGCACCTTTATTTCCACCTACACAAACAATTATTTTCATACTTTCTCCTTAAAAATCTTTCTATCTATTTTACAAAAAACAGAGCGCTTTGCATAAAAAAACCGCCCTTGTCAGGCGGTTCATAAAGAAAAATCTTGCGGGGACTGGATTTGAACCAGTGATCTCAAGGTTATGGGCCTTGCGAGATACCAAGCTTCTCTACCCCGCATATTTATTATATCACTTTTGCGGGGAAAATGCAATTGTTTATTATGGCATAGAATATTCGCGCATGGTACCCGTATAGCGGAGTTTACCCGAAAACATATCCTGGCAGAAAGATCCTGCTTCTTTTTCAAAGACAATTCCCGTGGTTTTTCGTTCCGCGCACACGATTTCGTTTACTACGTCCCCTACACTGGATTTACCCATAAAGATAAATCCGGCGCCTTTATAAGGCCCCGAAATACGGCCCATGAACATGCCCGCCGCAGTAGAAGAGTGATACATTTGCAATGACCATTCCCCATTAGAAAATGTATCCGTAGCACTGTTATGCCATTTAACCTTGCCCGTCCAATCGGCGGGAATGGTAGCATCTATTTCTTCAAACTTAGAAGGATAATCGCTATTAGCTTCAAAATACACTTTATAGGCGGGCACCAATGCTTTAAGCATGGTAAAAGCTTGGGACGCGCGGGAATGCTCCACCGCTTTTTCGTATTGCGGCCATGCAATAGAAGCTAAAATACCTATAATTAGCACCACTACCAAAATTTCAATTAAAGTAAACCCTTTGTTCATTTTTTCTCCCGTTACTGCATGGCATAAAACCAGCCAATCGTACCGCTTTGTACCGTATAACTGGCCTTAAAAACATTTTTACAATACTCTTTTAGCGTTGCCTCGCTGGAAGTCACTCCGCCGCCGGCATCCTTTTTGACAACACACGTCATAGTGTGAGCACAAGCACCGTAGCTGCCCCCTCCTTTGCATGCCCAGTCACCGTAATAATATGCTAAACCGGCCCCTTTGTAAGGCCCCGTTAAACGACCGGCAAAGACTGCATTGATAGTGGGATAAAGCTGGAAGGACCAATCTTTATTGGAACGCGCCGCCGACAAACCGGACATCGTGCTCCATTTTTCCGTACCCGTTAAAGGGAGATCAAGCGTTAACTCATCAAACTTAGTGGCGTAAGTACCGTTGGCAATATAAAATTCTTCTTGTGCTACACCGATAGCTTTGAGTATGGAATAAGCAGTCGAGGCGCGCGACTTTTCCACCACACGGTGGTATTGCGGCAACGCGACAGCGGCCAAAATACCGATAATCAGTACCACTACCAAAAGTTCAATTAACGTAAAACCTTTTTTCATTGGCGCTCCTATCGAAATTTTCTTACTCTTTATACATCGGATAGAAATAAATACCCATATACACCGGGTTGTCCACAAACCCTTTTACCGTCTTACGCATGGCCCACAAGCCGGTGGGATGCACCGTATAAATTTGCATAGCATCTTCGTGCATGAGCTGGTGCACTTGTTTATACAACGCATTGCGTTTTTGAAAATCGGTTTGGCGGACGGCTTGTTCTATCAGCGGATCTATGGCCGCGTTTTTATATCCCTGCGAAATGGCATACCGCCCTTGGCTGTGCAAGAACGGGAAATAGAAATTATGCGCGTCGGCATAATCGGCCACCCAACCGCGTGCCCACATCGGCATTTGACGGCGGGTTGTTTTTTCCAAGAACGACGGCCACGTTACTCCGCGCAAATCAATTTGAAATTTGGGGTTTAATTTTTCCACATTGCGTTTTAAAATTTCACTTGCGATTTGGCGCATCTCACCACTAGTGTTATAGGTGATAGTAAACTTGAAACCTTTTTCCCACACTTGGCCGCCCCACGCTTTTTTAAAATGCTCTTCCGCTTTTTTCAAATCAAATTCATAGCGGGCAAATCCGTCGTCGTACTTTACTAAACCAGCCGGTGCCGGCCCAATGGCCCGCTCGGCACGTCCCTCCATGGATTCGCGCAGGAACGCTTCATAATCAAACGCGTAAGCAAACGCTTTGCGCAAGTCTTTATCGGCAAAGAAATCAGCCGGAATACCTTGTCCGTCCAGACGGCCGGATCCGACGTCAGGATTGGCATCCATGTTGATGTTTAAGGTGAAAAAGATCACCGGGTCTGTGCGCAAACGGGGTAAATTATCATACAAGGTAATATCCGGGTTATTCTTCAACTGATCAATAAATTTAGGTGACAATTCTGCCACGTCCGCATCGCCCGATTCCAACATCAATCGCACCGTACCCGGCTCGTCCACGGTCATCATCCAAATCGTTTTTAAAGCAGGCGCACCTTCGAAATACTCTTCATTGGCCGTCAGCGTAAGGCGTTTAGCCGCAATATCCCACCGTTCGACTTTAAAAGGGCCGGTACCGTTTGTTTTATCAAACAGTGGCGAATCGTTTTTGGCAAAATTATTAAACTGTTTCCAAGTGGCAGCCGTACCGTCCCAAGCCCCTTGTTGCACAGCCCAATTTTTGCTGACCACATATCCCCAGCGTGCTAAGATAGATAAAAACGGCGCGAACGGACGTTTGAGCGTGATTACAACGTTATCCCCGTCCACACGAATAGCACGGGAGGCTTCTTCAAAATTAACAATAATTTCCCCTTTTTCGTTACGGGTAGAAGAAACGCCTAAAATCGGATCCAGCAATAAACTCGACGGCCCACCGGAGACGTCCGACAAAATAAACCGTAACAAAGAATAGCGCACATCTTCCGGTGTTAATTCACTCCCGTCATGAAAATGCACTCCTTTGCGAATCGGAAACGTGTAGGTGCGTCCATCTTGGGAAATAAGACCATTTTCGCGGCTGGGAACTTGGGTGGAAAGGGAGGGTTTGAATTGCGTGAGCGAACTACCGTCAAATTTTAGCAGTGTATCATACACGTTAATCAGCATACCATGTGTTACACCGTCGTAAGAATATACCGGGTCCAGCGATTCCATTTCACCTTTATGCGCCACAATAAGCGTGTTTTTTAAATCTTGCTTGGCACAAGCGGTAAACAAAGAAACAGCGACCAATAAAAACAAAATCTTTTTCATAAATTTACAATCCCTCATTTTCATCTATCGAAAATTATACTCTTTCAGTATGCCCTTTTTATCGGAATAAGTCAAACGAAGTTTAACGGCTTTGGAACAAATAAGCGGCACCCTGTTTATTCATCAGCCATGCACGTGCAAAGGCTTGCGCATCGTAGGCGCGCAACACTTCTTTGGCTGTTTCGGCAGCCGGATCCGCCACCAGCACTTTTCCGTCCTTCCAACCGCGAATTAACACAAAATGTCCCGTCGTCTGCGGCTGAGCCGCACCGGGCAATTCATTCTCGTCATAGGCAATACTCGCTGCCACCAACGACTTAGGCGTACAATAGGTAGCCAGTTCGCTCAGCGCATTACACCGCCAAAAGTGAACGTCCAATCCTTGTTGCGAAGCATACGCTGTATTAAAAAACCAATTACCGAAAATATCCGCCACCGGATCATACACATTTTGCAACACTTGGCTCAGTACAATCGGTCGTCCTAACGTATTGAGCGCCATACACAACGTGGTCGGACTACAAATGCGCATATTGTCCGGTGTGGCTTGTTCTTTTTGAGAAATCGGCCACACGTCTGCTTCAAAAGAACCGGCAGGCAAACGGGCTGCTTTTTCCTCATCATACGTCAGCGAGCGATTTACCACACTAACGCCAAACGATAATAACGGCACTTTTCCTTCCATCCGTACCCGCAGACGATAATAACGCGCCGGTTTTTTTAATATCAATTCGTCTATTTTCACAGTACCCCAACTATTATCCTGATTGGGGAAACTTTGCTGGAACGATTCACACACAAGCCCTAATTTGAAAAACGGACTCCAAAACAAGCCGTTACTCACTTGTACTTCCAAAATAACAAATCCATCAAAGAAAACACCTAAATTAGCGGAAGCAACCAACGAGGAAAACGAAAACGGCACTTTCTGCGGACGTGAAACTGCCGCACGGAGACCTTCCACCACGGTATATTTGTCTACGTCGGCAGAAGTATGTATTTTATTAAAAGCCATCTTGGCGGATACATCTGTCATAAAAGAATCGGGGCACCCGGACTTGAACCGGGAACCTCCCGCTCCCAAAGCGGGCGCTCTACCACTTGAGCCATGCCCCGTTAGCAATATTATAGCAATTTAACGCTTGAGATAGTATCTTGCTTGCATAGATATTTTTTTGCTACACTATGGCTATTATTTATGTCTATTTTGAAAAATTTACTATCTTCCCCGCGCACGATTACGGCCCGCTTATCCGGCGGGTTTACGCTGATTGAATTACTCGTTGTCGTGCTGATTATCGGCATTTTGGCCGCGGCCGCATTGCCGCAGTATTACGCTGCCGTCGATAAAGCACGCATCTCCACTTATCTTCCCGTGCTCAAAAGCATTAAAGATGCCCAAGAAGCCTACTATTTTGCCAACGGAGAATATGCCCTTAATTTCAGAGATTTGGATATAGATGTCAGCAAGGCCTGCGCATACAATGATCTTGGAAATATGCTGTTTGTATGTAAAGACAAACTGTATATAAATAACCAAAGGTTAACCAAAGTAACCGGGCTTTTTGAACTAGTATATTGCCCGGATATGCCGGAAACCGTTACCTTGTCTAATTACACTACCTGTGCCCACGAAAAGCACACCGCTTCAGTTACGTTTTATGGGGATTACCATGAAACAGCACCCGGAAAGGTCGGGTGCCGATCCAGCAATAAGCGCGGCAAAAAAATTTGCCAATTTATAAACAGTAACAAATAATTTGCAGCCCACATGATAAGTGTGGGCTTTTTATTCAACGCGACACAAAGCAGTTTGTGTCGCTCTCCCGTAAAAAAACCTGCTCACTAAGCGAGGTTTAAATTTTTCCGGGACTAGGATTCGAACCTAGAATTAATGCTCCAGAGGCACCCGTGTTACCATTACACCATCCCGGAGTAATAGTTATATTATAGCAAATTTTGTCCGGGCCTGAGTTTTTGTGTGCCCGCTAGGAATTTGTTATAATGGAGTATATTAGCGCCTATAGCTCAATTGGTTAGAGCAATCGACTCATAATCGATGGGTTCCAGGTTCAAGTCCTGGTGGGCGCAGTAAAATTTGGGCTCCGCATATGCGGGGCCTAAATTTTTCTCGTCGACAAAATCACTTTTCCCGCGCAATTTTAGGCCCTAAAAACCGCCCTTTTTTACTAAACCGCTTCTTTTTATGCTTTCTCGTCGAGAAACTGAAAATTATACTAACAAAAATGCAAAAACTATGCAACTGCTTGGCAGAAAAATGGCAGAAAAACTATAACAAATTTCCCGCGGAAAAAATTTGTATTCTATAAACTCTTTTCAAAGTTCAAAAAGGTCATGTCACAAACAGCGTAGTGAACTTTTAATTACGCTTTACAGGCTCACTTTGTCTCGTAGAATTTATTTCTTTTCTTCCTTATATTCCAAAGGTATTTGATGAATGTCTGCGTAATATTTTAGCAGATGAAATACTGTTTCAGAATCTTTAGGTTCTATTGAAGTTTCTTGGCTCAAAGGTCTTCCAATATTGATACCGAACATTGCTGGAAGTATGAAAAGAATTCCTGATATCTTGCCCATACCTGCAACATTGGTGGGAATTGTAAGTGCCACAATTATTAAAGGTATACATATCCCGATAACCAATATTGCTAAAACAATTATATTTCGCCGTATATGTCTTTTGCTTTTAAGTTCGACGAAAATATTACACCACTTCTCTCCTTTTTGAAGAGTGATATGCTTTACATCTGGCCATAACAATTTTTTATTGTCCATGATTATACATGTTGGGTATATTCCAAGTAGTGTTCTGGTAAAACACCGTGAGAAACAGAAATACGCTATACAACCTAAAACCAAGAACAGGGGTATGCCTTCCCATTGGAACTGCGATGTTTTAGCTTGGTCCAGTGATGCTAGTATGCATATCAACAGCAGACCCGCCATCAACGTTCCCAGTATTGCAAATAAACATCCGGATGAACGGTATTTTTTCTCAAAAATTCCATTTTCAATCTGTTCCATTGAAATTTTATCCTCCTTCGCACCAAACAATCCTTTACTATTGTAGCAAATTATAATGATGTGGCTTCTTCGGTAAACGAGAATTTATTTGCGCCACAGAAACTTGAACCTATCGACGGAAATTATACTTGTATAAGGCAGAAAAAGTTCGTTTTTTGAAGATTTAGAAAAAGTATGGCAGAAAATTCGTACATACCCGTCGAGAAAACACCGCTTGGTGGGCACAGTAAAATTTGGGTCTCGCGTAAGCGGGACCCTAAATTTTCTCATTGGCAAACTCTCAGTTTCCCGCGCAATTGTAGACCCTAGAAACCGCCGATTTCTCTGAAAAATATATGTTTTTTTGTTATACTGGGTATATCACATCCCATTGGGTAAAACTATGAAAAGTACCAAACCAAACACATTACACGGTTTTACATTGATTGAACTACTGGTGGTGGTGCTGATTATTGGCATTTTGGCCTCTGTTGCCTTGCCGCAGTACCAAAAAGCGATAGAAAAAGCGCGCGCCACACAAGCCATGGCGCTGGTCCGCTCTATTGCACAGGCGGCGGAAGCTTACTATATTGCCAACGGCGATTTTGCCACCGATCTCAGCCAGTTGGATGTTGATTTAACCAACGAACAACGAACAAAATTTTTATGCCCGAGCATGGTGACATGTACTAATGCACAGTGGGGGCTTTCGTTGTATCGTGCTTCCAATAATTTAAGAGGGGTGCTGATGTTGCGTTCCTCCGGTAAATACAAAGGAGCCGGGTTTATTATGTTTCAAAATCCAGCCTCCTATGCAAGCAGTGTGGTGGAAGTGGATAAAATGTATTGCTACGAGAGAGCAGACACCAGTTATTTCACATTAAAACGAGGTTCCTATTGTCAAAAATTGTTCAAAGGACAATGGAAATCTCAATTCGTATCTAACGCGTATTTATTTGCTTTGCCGTAACGGTTTTACTTTTTTCGGTAACATAAATTCGGGAGCCAAATGATGAACAACACAAAATCGGGTGGTTTTACGCTCATTGAACTTTTGGTCGTGGTGCTGATTATCGGCATTTTGGCCTCTGTTGCCTTGCCGCAATATCAAAAATCAGTAGAAAAAGCCCGCGCGGCAGAAGCCATTACACTGGTACGGGCCATCGCTGATGCCGGCAACGCTTCCTTTATGGCAACCGGGGAATACCCCATGGATATTCAGGCATTGGATATAGATGTCCCGGGGCAAGTGGTCACCAACTATGGCTACGGGGCAAGTGCCGTAAAAACAAAAAACTTTATCTGCCGGGCCGCTTCTAACAGCGGCTATACCGAAGCTATTGCCTATTGCAACCGTGAACCTTACCACGCTTTTTACGGAATCGGAAAATTAAAAAGCGGGCAGATGTTTTGCCATGGTTATAACGCTTTTGGGAAAAGAATTTGTAAAACTTTTGGCAAACAAGAAGTATATGTCAACGCGTCAACCAAAGGGTATGCCTTTGACTGAGTTTAAGCGTCATTTTTACATTTTACCCCATCTTTTTTCTTTATATTCAAATATCTTTTCGAAAATTTGAGAAGTAAGATAAACAGAGTGTTCATGTAAACTAAAATGGGTAGAAGGGCAATCCCCTTTTATCCATTGTTTTAGAATTTCTATTTTTGATTCCCCATTAAGAGATACCCATCCGCCATATCCATCTTCAATAACATTATCAAACTCAATTCGTTCCATGGGTGTACCTGAAATTAATTTTGTATTCTTATAAATTTCTAACACATACTTATTCTCCCACTCCATAGGGGAACATGCGGGCTGGAAATAACTTAAATGAATATAAAAAAAGGGGCCCCCGGATAAACTAATTGAATTTTGAGTTAGCATTCCCATATTTAAATAGGGATTCCTTGGCATAGGACGCTCAGAGCGGGAAGACAATGTATTTTGTAATAAATTTAAACTTCCTTGGGTAATAACAGCCCCCTTTTGCAAAAATTGTAAAGCGGCTATTAAATCGACAATTCCATACCTTTTGTATTTTTCCAAGGGAAGATCTTGAAATTCTTGGGAAAAATCTTCCCAAGCAAAAATTTTTTCATAAATTTTTTGGGACAATTGATGCACAACATCGTACGGCGTTGTTCCACATGCCTGTATTTTTATATCATCCTCTTTATAGCCGATGGAATGATTAATCGACTGATAGTGTGATAATAAGTCAACATAATGGAAACCCGTATGGAGAAGGACTCCATATCCGTATTTATAAGGATGATTTTCTCTCTTTTCAAACTCGCAAGGGAACGGCCAAACGCCTCCACCTTCTAAAATTCCAATATGAGTAATAGGAACTCCATATTTTTTACACAAAGGATAGGCATATTCATATACGGCCTGATATCCACGATGTAACCTCTTATTCGTCATTAAGCACAGTTTTGCTTTCGAATTAGACAAGGCCTGTTTTATTTCAACAAAATCATTCCATACCTGTTTGGGGCCGACCTCATTAATAAGCGGAGCAGTCAATGGTTTATCCGTCAGTACATCAATATTATTTTGCAATGCCCAAAGAATGTATTTTTTGTGTGCTTTTGGTTCCGTGCATATTAGCATCCCGTCCGCCAAATGTTTTATGCGTTCCAAATGTTCTAATAAAGCGGGATGAATATGTTGATCGTTTCTGTCTTCTTGAGGTAATAAAACAACTTCCTCCGGTTGCAATTCCGTATTTGACAGATATTCCCTCAAATTATTTTCTCTCTCACTTAACTCTGCCAAAAGCAAAACTTGCAAAGAGATCCCACTGCTATAAAGGTTCTCTAAAAACTTATATTGAAAAGATTGTGCATGAGGTCCAAGCCCAATAATTATTAACTTCTTTTTCATAACTTATAGTTGCTTTAAAAAAGAGGATATATCGTATATCCTCTTTTTATATTTCTAACATTCTGTCCAACCTTGAGATTGCAAACTTTTTAAAAGTTTTTTGCCTTCATCAGTATAGGTATCATATTCTCGAATCCATCTTTTATCAATTAAACAATAATGCAATTCCCATAATCTGTTGCTATTCCCTCCGCCACTACCGGGTTCGTAGCGGTCAGCATAAATTTCACATTCACAAGGAGAGGGCACCTGGCAATAAGCCTCATAAACATAATATTTACTTGAACAAGAATTACCACTACAATTCAAACCATTTTGCACATCCACGTCTATCACATCAAACATATCTATGTGAGTTGTTGTAGTCGCTCTATGGCTTAATTTATAAACATCGATTCCTTTTTGTATACTCGCCATAAGTGTTATAGGTTCAGTCAGCCGAGCTTTTTCTACTGCTCTTGTATATTGGGGTAATGCCACCGCGGACAGAATACCAATAATCAATACGACCACCAGCAATTCTATAAGAGTAAAGCCTTGTATTTTCTTCATACTTAGTCTCCTTTTTGAAAACAACCTATAACAAAACTTATTTTATCCGTAGGTATATTATAACAATTTATTGTTACAATGTAGCCTTCTCATCAGCAAATGTACACTTTTGTTTTAACACAACTTGATTTCCCGCTTTAAATTATAGTAAAGTGCTAAGTATAGGAACGATAGGCGTTCCGAGTATAGGGAATTAAGCCAAAACACCAGGATAACATCATGAGAAAACTTATTTTATTATTTGGTTTTTTAATCCTAAACTCCCCTATTTACAGTCAAAATGCCGTGCAATTGCTCAAAAGCATTTCCAAGCCCGGCACAAAAACATTATACAGAGTAGTCAATCTTCCGGCTGCCGATTATTTAATCGGCCAGCAAGCCTTATTATCCCACAGCCCGACCCGGTTTTCTGCTGTAAATCTCAATTCCGCCCTTCAACTGGCCACTGAACAATCCGTCACAGCAGGTTCTTTGGGGTCCCCATTGACGATTTACGGCCCTTATAGGTATCTTCGCAAAGTAAGTGATGCTAGCGAAGATTTAAATTTAGTTAACCCCGCCTTTACAACCGCATGGAAAAACATCAATAAAGTGGGGTACTATAACGGAGCACACCATATCGTCAACAAAAGTGTTATTAAACGGATTCATTCGGGCCTTAAAAATGAGGGTGGCCACCCTAATTTGGAAGACATGCAAAGAGATGCCCCGGCCATATTTCACCCCATGCATGGGAACCCCAATTATACCGACGTATTCCATAACCATGAAGAACAATACCAAACATACCGCCAATACGGCATTAAAGCGGTAATGCAGCTCCAAATCAAAAAGATAAACCAAGTCAACCGCGAAATAGGCTTGGACGATATATCCGACGAAATGTACAACGGGCTTATGCAAGAAGCCGAACTCTGGTGCAAAATTTACGGTATGAAGTTTGAATAATTTTATGTTAGACAAAAAAGGCCCCGCCGTAAGCGGGGCCTTTTTATAGTTTCTCTTTATTGAGAACGTTTTTCAGATAAGCTCATTAGGAACTCAGCCACTTCATCCAAAAAAGAAGTATCGTCTATTATCGGATTAATTACTCCTTTTTGTATTTCCAACTCTTCTCCCCCCGGGAAAACACACCGGTAATCACCTAAGTTCTTATCTTCATAGAATTTTTTCCATTCAAGATCTTTGGGCATACGACTTTCTATATATTTGGAACGGAAATCCATGAAAATTTGTTCAATTTCTTCCTTTTTCTGGTTTTTCGATTTGTTTTTCAATTGATTTTTAATTTCTTTTCTCATTTGTGGTGTACCGATTCCGTACTGGGGATGAAGGTTACAAGGCAACGCGCCACCATGCAGTAGCGCATAAAAACGCTGAATAGCATTCCATCTGCGAGCGGATTGCAAGGCGTTATTTGCATTAGGAATATATTGGTTCATAGCGGCTCTTTCTTGTCTTGCGTTTTTTGAAGATAAACAGATATTTTTGTCATTAGCAGCCGTTTCCATGTTCTGCGTGTTATTAAGAACCTCTTTCATTTCCTGCTTGGCAATTTTTTCTGCAAGTTCCCACCACGTTTCAAAAGAGTTTCTCTGAATGGGTTTCATGAATGTCTTAAAAAACAGATACTCGTTATACTGATATTCATTGTGTTCATGGCCTATATAGGATTTGCGCAGATGAGCACGCCACTTAAAAAACGTATATAAATCTTCAAACAAATATCCAACTTCCGGATACTCTTGAATTAATTTAAAATAGTCATCTCTCGTAATATAAAGCAAATTAAAAGCATTGCGCTGTATTTTCACGTACAATACATTTAAATTGTGCGTTTTGTGTATAGTGTCTAAGTCTAAAAACCATTCAGCTAATCTGTTAGTCCATCTTTTGGAGAGTCTTAAAGCAATGGCAAGTTGTTTATCACCTTCACTTATCAGTTTTCCCGTAATCCAATAGCTTTCTCTCACATATTTGTCCAATTCTGCGCGTTTTGCTTCCCAATCATCTGCAGCATACATATTCTGCACATGCATTTGCATATCTTGCACAATGTCGGATTGAGGCTTGGATTGGCAACTTCCTTCATTGGTAGCAGTCACCTCTTGAGATGCCGCTACATCCCCCACATCAGCATCCTCGGAGTCGTTGATTTCATCATCAGCTTCCAAATCATATTCCGTATCACTCTCCACTTGCTCAACCGCGCTATACAATTTGCGTTTCATGCTTTTCTTTTGCTGTTCAACAGAGACGGCAAACAGATTCGTAGATAAAACAGACACTGCTAACAAAACACTTAGAATTTGTTTTTTCATATGTTCTCCTTATGTATATAATGACAAATTTACCTCTTTATAACAAGAGAATTTGGGCCTAATTCCAAAGGTAAAAAAGACCTATATTTTAAAATGGGTCCCCTTAACGTGAAACAAAAATAAGGCACATCTTTGCGGCAAACTGCCGTAGAACATGCCTTATTTTTGAGATAGCGACTTAATATTTGTATATCACCAGTCCGCTGCGCAGTTTAGGCTCAAACCAGGTGGATTTGGGCGGCATAATCAGGCGCGCGTCTGCCACTTTCATCAGTTCCTCAATAGAAGTGGGGTACATGGAAAATGCCACTTGGTACGCCCCGCTGTCAACGCGTTTTTTCAGTTCGTCCAACCCGCGGATTCCGCCTACAAAATTAATGCGCTTGTCGGTACGCGGATCGCCGATCCCCAGCACAGGAGCCAGCAAATTTTCCTGCAAAATGCTTACATCCAGCGCAGCCACGGGGTTTTGTTCATCAAAAGTGCCCGCTTTGGCTACCAACGTGTACCATTGTCCGCCTAAATACATACCGAATTCATGACGGGCAGATGGTTTTGCCTGACCGGTCGGGCGCACTTCAAATTTTTCGGAGATTTTTTCCAAAAACTGCGCTTGGGACAAGCCGTTTAGGTCTTTTACCAACCGGTTATAGTCCATGATGTACAACTGACTGGACGGGAAAATGACCGCTTGGAAGAAATTATAACTTTCCTGACCGGTATGATGCGGGTTAGCCGCCTTGCGTTTGCGCGCCACGTTAGCGGCCGAGGCCGAACGATGGTGTCCGTCGGCAATATACAAAATGGGCAAACGGGCGAAAATACTAATAATCGCTTGTATGGTTTTCTCGTCGGACACAACCCACACGGAATGGCCGATACCGTCAGGTGAAGTGAAGTTGTAAATCGGTTTTTCGGCGCAGATTTCCGCCACTTTCCGGTTCATGTCCGGTTGGTCCGGATAGGTCAAAAAGACAGGCCCTGTTGTAGCGGACAAGGTATCCACGTGGCGGGTACGGTCTTCTTCTTTATCCTTACGGGTGAGTTCGTGCCGGCGGATAATGGCTTTGTCATATTCTTCGGCTGACACCGCCGCTACTAACCCGTATTGTGTGCGTCCGTTCATCGTTTGGGCGTAGATATAAAAGCACGGTTTATCATCTTGTTTCAAGATTCCATCAGCAATAAATTTTTCTAAATTTTCTTTGCCTTTGGCATACACCTGTGCGTCGTACAAATCCACATTTTCCGGCAAGTCTATTTCCGGCTTTTCCACATGCAGGAAAGAAAGCGCATTTCCGGCAGCCATTTCCCGTGCTTCTTGGGAATTGATCACATCATACGGCGGGCAAGCAATTTGCTCGGCGTGAGCGGCAGGACGATACCCGCGAAACGGTTTTACAGTAGCCATTAGTTCACCTTGTATAAAAATTGACCGGTAGTGGCATACTGGTCGATAATTTTGACCGTACACTCCGCCACAGCATCTTGTGCCTGGTCGGTAGACGCGCCGATATGGTGCGTGCCGTAGATATTTTCGGCCCCTGCAAACGGCGTGTAATCAAAGGTTTTGTCTGCGGCTTTGGGTTCTTTTTCATACACATCCAAGCCGGCTTTTATCCCTTTGTTTTTGACGGCATCTACCAAGTCCGCCGTCACGACTAGCCCGCCGCGGGCCGCATTGATGAAAATGGACCCCGGTTTCATGGCGTCAAAAAACTTTTTGTTAAAAAGTCCTTTTGTCTCCGGTGTTTCGGGTAAGTGAATAGTGATGGCATCGCACTTTTCCGCCAGCGTATAAATATCTATATAGCGTGCGGCCTGTAATTGGGCAAACGTTTCTTCTTTGGCAAACGGATCATACGCAACCAATTTCATACCGAAAGCCGCGGCCCGTTTGGCTACTTCGCGCCCAATATGGCCCAGCCCGATAATACCCAGCGTGCGGCCGAATAATCCGCGCGCTTTGCCGTATTCGCTTTTGTTCCATACACCATTGCGCAAATCGTTTGTATTGTGATAGATGCGGCGGTCCAATGATAACAGTAACCCCATGGCCAGTTCAGCTACCGCGATGGAGTTAGTGCCCGGACAATTGCAAACGGCCACATTTTTTTCAGCAGCGTGTTTGACGTCAATAGTGTTGGTACCGGCACCGGCACGGATAATCAGTTTCAGTGCGTTGCCCGCATCAATAACGGCGGCAGGAACTTTAGTGCTGCGGACAAGTAAAATTTCCTGGTCTTTGATAGCCCCCGGCAACGTCGTTTCGTCCAACGCCGGGTTAGATGTAATTTGATGGCCCTGTTTAGCTAAAACGTCAGTCCAATGAGCCGGGAATTTATCTGCAATTAAAATTTTCATTTAGCCTCCTGAGCGCGCAAATCTTTCACAATTTCGTCCACGGCATGGGTCAGTTTTTCATATTGTTCCACACCGTTCACATCCACAAAGGGGAAACAGGCCACACGCAGCGAATTTTGCTTCACCGCGGAATATTTTTTAATACCATCTTGCAAGTTGGCCAGCCCCGTGGCTTTAAGTGCCTTGCTGATTTCGGCCGCATCTATTTTGGGATCGGTCACTTCCAAGGTGAGCGTGGTGTAAGAGCGGTTTTCTTCGCTAGCAATTAACGGTTTGAGCCAATCGGTCTTAGCGGCCCATTTCAACAAATAATCGGCATGTTGGCGGCACAACGCGTCCATGGCTTTCAGTCCGCCGTGTTCGTTCATCCATTTTACCGCTTCATTGAACATCCAAATATTGGTAGTGCTGGGCGTGTTAACCGTTTGCACTTTTTGTTGGGCTTTTTCTACCGCGTAAGTTAAATCTAAACTGTACGGAATGCGGCGGTATTTTTTTGCTTCTTCTATGCGGGCAACGGCTTTGGGGCTCAAAATAATCACACTGCTCCCCCCGCCTACACCGAAGCATTTTTGCATAGAGAAAACCATTACATCAAATTTATTTTTCGGCAAATCACGGCCGCCTGCGCAAGAGGTGCAGTCCCACGCGACGAGCGTATCGGGCCCTTTGCTGGCCCACGCTTCTTCCAAATACGCATTGGGAATTTGGGTACCTGTGGAAGTTTCGTTAGGGGTGAGCAC
>Ga0310786_10004763_pt1 | contig 18717 bp, 15 predicted proteins | sample AusTroGonzalo_MG_FD_203881 | JGI IMG/M metagenome (GOLD analysis project Ga0310786, IMG submission 203881) | Bovine rumen microbial communities from tropical cattle in Woodstock, Queensland, Australia - Gonzalo_03 (v2) (version 2) | ecosystem: Host-associated > Mammals > Digestive system >... | reverse complement strand
TATATACCTTATCAGTTTGTTTGACTATAGTAAAAAACTATAATCTGTTTACACGTTAAAGTCAATAAAGTCTTCCAAAGATTTGATTAGTCTTTCTGATGCAAATTCGCCTATTTTTTTCAGTGGTTGAAGGTCTTTGTGGAGCAGTTCGCGTAGTTCCTGTTCATCCGTAGCCACATAAGCATATTTTTTTTCTTTTATCTTCAGGGCGGTAGATCTTTGATGGTCGTTGCGATGCTCACCTAACGATGCTATGCGTGGAAAGATGATTAACGGTTTAGAGTTGCGCAGAGCAGACAGAATCGTGCCCATGCCAGCATGGGCAACAATCAGTCGTGCCTGGATGAACACTTTTTCAAACTCGTCAGGTTCGATAAAATCAATGAGTTTAAAATGTTTCGGTTTGTATTTACCCCTTAAGGCCTGGGCGTAAATCTCCTCGTCCAGCTCAGGTGCAATGCGGTCAAGAGTCTCGATGAGCCGGTCAAAGGGAATTTGCGTGCCAATAGTAACGAATATCATAGAGCAGTAAGAATTCAAATATATATATTATTCAAAGATGTCTCCGGCATAATTGATTTTTTCTGTAGACAGGTGTTGCCACTGAGTATAGACTCTGGAGACGAATATAGCCGCAATCCTTCCGCTTAGCGACAGGTGGTTAACGTTGGCAATGCTGTCAATCCAGATGGTCTTTCTCCCTAACAGTTTCCCTGCCAAAAGATATACTAATCCGGGAGCAGCACCTGTAGTGATAATGGCATCGGGCTTTTCCTGCCGTATCGTTTTTATGGCCTTGAAAAATGAGGGTATCAGTTTCCAGGCATCTGACCTGCTGAAATCGGCTGTCTGAAAGAACTTCTGACCTTCCACCATAGTGGCGCATTTCGGATGTGTCGATACATATACCATCTCATAATGCTCTGCCATCGGTTGTGCTATCCTGAGCAGTTGAATCCAGTGTCCGCCTATCGAGGCTACAGCGATTATTTTCTTCATAAGATCTCTCTTATTTTTAATAATGTTATTCTTTTTGACAAAAGATTTTAAATCTATTTTTCGAACAATGCCGTTGCCAAATTTTTTCTATCATTAGGCTATAATTACTTTCATAATCCAATACTTTTCAGATATTCTTCCGTCAGGACGTTCTTGGCCTCATATTTCGGTGCTTCTGCCCGAGCGTTTCGTGCCATCACCTGTAGGTCGAATTGCCTTAAGATGCATCTCTCCATGACTTTCGTCAATGCCTCTACATCGTGGACAGGGTAGATGATGCCCTGCTTGCAGTCGGTGATGGCCTCAGCATTGTGGGCCCAGTCGGAAGCCAACACAGGCAGGCCGGCGATAAAAGCGTCGATCATCACGCCAGCGAAGCCCTCGCTGGGGTGGAATGTAGGGAAGAGCATGGCGTGGTAGGAGGCCAGGGTGTCGTAGCCATCATGGGTGCGAAGGTCGAGCAGCCCGTGCCAGGCAACGTTCTCCAGCCTTTCGGCCTCTCTCAGGAATCGCTCGCGGTAGTCTGCATCTATCTTTCCATAGAAGTCAACGTAGAAACGAGGCTGGAGGCCCTTAGCATTGAGCTGCCGAACGGCTTCCAAGATATAATCGCAGCCCTTGTCGGGCATCACACGGCTTAGGAACACAAAGCGCAGAGCCTCGCTCTCTGCTCTTGCTGCCAAAGCCTTCTCCAAGTCGGGATAATAGGGAATGGGCTTGAAGTTCGAGACGAAGCGGGCATTGGTCACACCAGCCTCCTTTAACTCGTCAATCATGCTATGGCATTGCACGAGATTGTATTTTATGTAGTTGAACACATCGGCCCTGAATATGCTGTCTCTGACATGCTTGGCAAAAGCGCCGCCAATCACCCAATGGATAATGTCGCGCCTGACGTGCAGACGCTTAAACAACCTAAGAATGCCATAGACATTCTTTGCCGACGTGGAGAATATGATGGTAGCCTCGGGCTTGGTGAGCAGTGCCCATAAAGCCTGGATATACACCCACGGATGGCGATGCTTCTCATAGAAGTCCAAAACCGTCAACTTGCAGTACTTATTCAGTTCTGAAATGATGTACTGGTTCTTGGTGGTCTCGCCATCAACGGGTGCTTTTCCCTGATTTACCCAGCCGACAAATATAACGCTCTTCATTTGGTTTCCGGGTTATTTGATGATAACTTTTCTACGGGTTCCGTCAGAATAGAGGATGATGTTCAAGCCTCTGTGGATAGCCGGTATCTTTCTTCCTGTCGCATCATAGATGGCTACGATGCTTTGATAATTGCTTTTATAGGTCGGAACAATGTCACCTACATCGGTTACGGTGAAGGTTATGGAGTCACCTGGGGAGCATGATGCCAGTGTTGGCTGTATCTTTGCAGTATTATAGACGTATGTCGATTCGTTTCCGTCAGCGTGTGTGACAACCATCGTCCATTCGGTGTCTGGGTTATCCGTAGCCTCAATGCTGAGCGGGAACTGTGTGAACCATTTCCCTTGGAACATGCCAGTGCGTAGTGGGGTGCCGCAGACAGAAATCTCCCTCTCCCCCGTGCTGCTGATACTCATCTTGATGGGTTCTCCAAGCTGGAAATAATCTGCCATATGCTGATAGACCTGAGCGGGACGATCTTTAACATAAGTCCATAGACTATTGACGCGTTTTTGGAATTTACTAAGTGTGGACATATCGTTATAAGCGGCATAGGTGGCTGCAATCTCGTCCACTATCTCATCAAACATTTCCTTAATGATGGGCTTACATACGTCGGGACGCAGGAAGTCACCGAGGTATGTGGCGTATGAGGCGAGGAAACGGTTGCGGAACTCCGGGAAACTCATCATCTTTTCATAGAGATGTCTCGACAAAACAACCTTTCGAATATTGGAACTCGCATATTCCTCGTCATCGGGGTTGTCGGTGCCAAGCATATACTTGAACATATTCCACGAAGCATCATGAGCGAAAACCATGTCCAAATCGTACAATATCCAATTCCATTTGTTTTCAACGCCCTTTTGTTTCCACATATTAACGTTGTGGTGTGGATAATCAGTATTGGAAGCATAACATTCACCGATGAAGACATTCATAAAATTCTCGATGTTCATAGCTGCTGCCATCTCTTCGTATGAGACATTGTTTTGATGGTAAAGGGTATAGAAATCATAGAAGGATGTATTCTTTTGCGGATATACATATTCGTTAGCATTAGCTGTCTCTACCTCATCGTCGTCAATATCGTGGTTGCTGGCAACGTTGTCTTCATTGGAGCGCTCGCGGAAGCCATAGACGCCCTTGTAAACGCCATTGATGTAAACGATAACCGGCTCATATGCCTGCCAGTCTATTTCATCAATGTTTGTTCCGAAGAACTTCTGTATGGCTTCATCCTCAATGCGAGCTCTCAGACAGTTAGTACCGCCGTTTCTCAGCATGAAGGACTTCACTTTGGTCACCTCTGGCTTGTCACGCCAGAAACTGCCCTTGAAATTCTTCTTGCCAAAGCGCTCCTTCGCATAGCATTTGATGCTTTTCTGGGGCATAGTTCTTGAATAATTCCCTCCAATCGCCATTTCGCCGCATTGATTGAACACGGTTGTGCCATCATTAGTGCGGAAGTACTCGAAGTTGGCAGGGCGGCGCCAATCATAGCTGTAATTGGGTGCCCCATCAGTGCTGTCGTTTGAAAAAATTCCCTCCTCGCTGCTAAAGAGGTATGGGTCGTCGGTTGCAATGCAGACAATGGGCAACGTGGTTTCCCTGGGATGGAAGATGTACGAGTGTGTGGTGGAGCGTATGGGCAGCATCTCATGCGACAGGAGTTTAGCACGGACAACGGTGCTTTGGTCTATGTTGAGCGTGAAGAGGGTGTTTGAAGGTGATTCCCAAGTAGGCTCGCTGCCGTCCAGAGTAAGATAGATGCGCGTGTCCTCTGGTACACCATCTGGCATGCTGACAATGACGGTCTCCGGTCCGTTTGTCATTACATGTCCTTCGACGGAAAAGAGCGGTTCGGGCAATACATCGTCGCTCCCCACGCTGTTGTTGGGCGCTTCTGGCGTGGGCGTCAGTTCATACTGCCACTCGTCGCTGCCGTCGGTCACACGACCGTATGCAACATTGGGTGCAGGCATTTTTTTGTAGATGACGGAATCGACAAGCGCACCCGTGTTGTCAAACAAGAAGAGCTTGCCCTTGCCTGCATCCAGATTGAAGTTGTAATGGAAGGGCGTGTCTGTTGTCTTGTCGCAGTATAGAATCAGATGCGCACCAGGCTGTAAATTAACGGCACTTGACGACAACGTATAAGCTTCTGCAAACACATTTGTCGGGCCGATACGGTAATTCTTGACATCTACTTTTTTTACACTTCCATTATATAATTCCACCCACGAGTCCGGGAAATCATGGTTAACCATCATGAAGTCCATGTTGCTCTGCATCAGTTCATTGATGATGACCTTGCCCTGAACCATTATGGCACCTGCATCGGCTGCGATGAAGGTGATGGAGTCGCCAGTGGAACATGAGACCAGTGATGGCTGTATCTTTGCCGTGTCATAGACGTAGGTCGATTCGGTGCCGTCAGAATGTGTCACAACCATTGTCCATTCGGTACTGGGGTCATCGGTAGCCTCAATGCTGAGCGGAAATTGTGTGAACCATTTTCCTTGGAAAGTTCCAGTGCGAAGTGGTGTTCCGCAAACAGAGATGTTCCATCCCTTTGTGCTGATGATATTCATCTTGATGGGTTCTCCAAGCTGGAAATAGTCTGCCATCTGCCGATATACATAGTCTGGCCGTTTGGTAAGATGATTGCAAAACTGCCCAATGAAAACCTTGTGTTTCTTTAGCCTGTCCATGTCGTCGTATGCCGCGATTGTGGGGTCTATCTCGTCCAATATCTCATCATCCATCTTGCGTACAATGGGCACGCAAATGTCTGGGCGCAGGAAGTCGCCGAGGTAGGTAGCGTATGCTGCAATGAAGCGGTCGCGGAACTCGGGGAAAGACATCATTCGCTCGTAAAGTATTCTGGTGGACTTTTTACTTTGAGAGAGTTCGTATTCGGGAGCCTGTGTGTCATCTGTGCCTAGCATATACTTGAACATATTCCAAGAGGGCTCGTTAATCATGATCAAATCCAAATCTTTCAGTATCCATTTCCATTTGGTTTGATTGTTGGTATCTTTCCATATAGCTACGTTATTATTCGGGTAGTCGGTGTTGCAAGTGTAACATTCCGCAATGAAGGCGTTCATGAAGTTTTCGATGTCCATCTCCTCGCACAATTCTTCGTAGGTAACATCGGCCTTGTGATAGAGCGCGTGAAAAGCGTTGAAATGAGGCGTGTCTTTTACATAGCCATTCCAGTAATTCTTGGCAGTTGCTATCTCCACATTATCCTCTTCTACATCATAGTTGCTCGTGACGTAGTCTTCATTGGAACGCTCCCTGAAGCCATAGATGCCCTTGTATATGCCATTGATATAGACAATGACTGGCTCGTATGCCTGCCAGTCGATTCCCTCAAGGTTTGTGCCAAAAAACTTCTGTATGGCTGCATCGATAATCCTGAAGCTATTAGAGTTGTTGCCTCCATTTCTAAGAACAAAAGACTTGACTTTTGTAACTTCTGGCTTGTCGCGCCAGAAACTGCCCTTGAAATTCTTCTTGCCAAAACGGTTCTTTGAATAGCATTTGATACTCTTTTGGGGCGAGTATCTGGTTCCAGCTCCTGCCACTGCCATTTCGCCACATTGGTTGAAGAGGGTTGTACCATCATTCGTACGGAAGTACTCGAAGTTGGCCGGACGACGCCAGTCGTAACTATAGTTAGGCTTCCCGTCGGTGCTGTCATTCGTAAGAATGCCTCCCTCGCTGCCAAAGAGGAATGGGTCGTCGGTAGCTATGCTGACGATAGGAATGTTGGTCGCTCTCGGATGGAAGATGTAGGAGTGTGTGGTGGAGCGGATGGGCAGCATCTCGTGCGAAAGGAGCTTCGCACGGACAATGGTGCTTCGGTCTATGTTGAGCGTGAATAGGGTGTTTGAAGGCGACTCCCATGTAGGTTCGCTGCCGTCCAAGGTAAGATAGATGCGCGTATCCTCTGGCACACCCTCAGGTATGCTGATGGTGACGGCCTCTGGGCCATTCGTCATCAAATGCCCTTCGACGGAGAAGAGCGGTTCGGGCAATACTTCATCGCTCCCCACGCTGTTGTTGGGCGCTCCTGGAGTGGGTGTCAGTTCGTACTGCCACGCATCGCTGCCGTCGGTCACACGACCGTATGCAATGTTAGGTGCAGGCATTTTCTTATAGATGACGGAATCGACAAGAACACCTGTGTTGTCAAACAAGAAGAGCTGGCCTTTGCCTGAATCCAGATTAAAGTTGTAATGGAAGGGCGTGCCTGTTGTCTTGTCGCAGTACAGCATCAAATGTGCACCAGGCTCTATATTAATGGCACTTGCAGACAGCGGATAAGCTTCTGCAAACACATTTGTCGGGCCGATGCGGTAATTCTTGATGGCAACTATTTTGTCACTTTCGTTATAGAGCTCCACCCATGAGTCCGGAAAATCATGGTTCACCATCATAAAGTCCACGTTGGACTGCATCAATTCATTGATCATTACCCTGCCCTGAGCCATCATCGCAGCAGATGAGGACCATGCAATCAGCGTGACAGTAATGAATTGTAGAATGTTTTTTGTGGACTTCCAGTAACACATATTCAATAAGTGTTTTTATTTTCTCATTCCTGCATCTTGATGATTTTTGCTGGCACTCCCGCTACTATGGCATTGTCCGGGATATCCTTGTTGACCACTGCCCCGGAGCCGATAATGACGTTGTTGCCGATGGTGACGGGACTGATGATTGTTACTCCTACGTTTATTGTACAATTATCACCAATTACAACACGGCTAGGAACACCGGGATGCTTTTTCGCAGTTACTACCATTGGCAGTATCCTGCAATTCTTGCCAATAGTTACAAAATCGCCTAAATATATAAATCCAGGGTGTACGGGGAAGAAACCCGGACCAGCGACATTGGGCGGAATATTTATTCCCTGTTTCAATTTCAGCCGGCGATAGTTCCACCACCAGAACAGGTATGGAATCTGTTGGAAGATATTCCTTTTTTGGTTCAACCAATACTCATAGTGACGCAAAGTCACCATGAATGCGCGGAGATAGTAATCTTCACTCCTTGTAAGCCACTTAAGAAAAAGTCGATTGGGCTTTTTGCGCATAGCCTGGTCTGCCTTCAAATAAGCTCGAAGATCTTCTTTTGTCTTTATCATTTGATGAATAGTATAAGTTTCAGAAAAAGTTTCAGCATCTTGTATGAGCGTGCCAACACAAGCCGCTGTGTCATTTTAAGATAGGACGTAGAGGGCTTCGCTGTCTGTACAATGTGCCGGATGGTAGGATCGACTAAAAGGCTGGGGATGTCCCCTCCCTGCTCCACGACAATCTGCAAAAAGGTGTAGATGCGCACGCGGAAAAACCAGTTGCACATCTCCTGCTCGGGAAACGCCATACCCCACGACTGGTACATGGTCTGAACGTCATTGTACAGGAAGATGATTGTCTTGCTGTAGTCGGTAGGCGACTTGCCTGCTAATTGTGCCGGCATGTAGCGGTAGTTGTAGCCGCTGTAGGATATAAGCCGCAGGGACTGGATACAGCTATAATAGCGATAGTTAAATACAATATCTTGCGAACGTTTCAGCGGAGGGAACTCCACCTGATTCTCACGGATGACGGATAGCTTAAAGAGTTTCTGAGTGGGATTACTGACTACACCAGTGTGGAGCATCCGCATATAGTCATGGCGCACGGTCTCTAGTCCGACGATGGACTCGTCGGTCAAATGCTGGGGCTTAATCTTCTTTATTTGGCCCTTTGAATCATATTCCACCTTGATTCTCGTTGATGCCACAAGGTCGTAGTTGCCTTCACATTGTGCCTCATAGAGTTTTTCCAGCAGTTCCGGCTCTATCCAGTCATCGGGGTCAACGAACATCACGAATTCACCTTTGCAACGTTCAAGTCCAGCATTGCGCGCAGGGCCACTGCCGGCATTCTCCTGCCAATAGACAGCGAAGCGGCTGTCGGTCTTGCAGAACTCCTGGGCAATCTCATATGACCCGTCCGTAGCACCGTCAATAATGATGATGACCTCTATGTTACGATACGTCTGTGCCGCCACACTTTCCAAGCATTGCTGCAAGTACTGCGCCACATTATAGGTGGGTAGCACCACGCTGATAAGGGGAGAGTTCATGATTGTTAAGCTTTAAGCCCCCTAAGGGGGATATCAGCTCCCCCTTTAGGGGGTTGGGGGGCTGGTGTTCTCAATTATTCAATACCTGCTGCTTTTAAGAACTCGTCAAACGAGGAAAATTTTGCCACATGATTTGCCTTGTAATTGTCGTATGCTTGGCCTAACTGGTACTTAATGGGTATCTTCGGATACTTATCTATATCCTTTCCGTCGACAAACCAGACAAAACTTTCTGTGAAGTCCTCCGGAACTGGTCTCCGATGGTAACGACTCACGATTCCCCTCGCAAATTCAAAGGATTCTTGAAGGGCTTCTGTCTTTCGTCTCTCATAATATTCATCAATAGTACAGATAACTTTTGCTGGTGTTCCCACAGCAATAGAATTAGCCGGGATGTCGTGGGTAACAGTGGCGCCGAAACCAATGAAACAATTGTCGCCAATAGTCACACCCTTCAGCACGGTTGCATGTTGTCCAAATTGCACATTGTTGCCAATGGTGATATGGCCGTTGCTGGGCAGGTAGTCATGGAACTTCTGCCTGAACAGTTGTGCCACACCATCATGGCAGACAAGGCAGTTGTATTGGTTAAAAGTCACATTATTTCCTATCGTAATCAAATGTGCCCTTTGCAAATCTATGTCAAATAAACGTGGATTGACAATGCGACAGTGATCGCCTATCTGCACGCCTTTACTGCGAATGTAATCAATGTAAGTTTGGCTGCTACGCTTAGCCCACCACCGTTTTGCTCTTTCAATTTTGCTGATTTTCATGTTTATATATTTTTAATAATGTTTTTGCTACAATGTCAGATGCCCAGTGTTCTGTGGCGTAAGTTCTGTTCTCTTTGCCTTTTGCCGTTTCCATCAATGCCTTTTGCAATGCACTTGCAGCGCTATCGATGTCATGCGGGTCAAAGGTGAAATTTCCAGTTTCACGCAGTATTTCTCCAACGTTACCCACATCAGGTCCCACCACCACCTTACCTGCATGGAAGGCCATGGGAAGGTTGCCCGAGTTCAGAGCATCAACCCGTTGTATGAGCACCACATCCGCAGCACAGAAGTAGCATTGCATCAGGTCATCGGGTATGACTTCATGGCTGAATCTGATTCCCATCAACTTATACTTGCATGTGTTATATAGTCGCACTGCCAGTTTCTTAGGATTCCAGGTGTGCAAAGTCTCTCTGTAAAATCCTGGCATGAGGAATAATAGTGCCTCATTGCAGGCTTGTCCCGCAATCTCAATCTCCCTTTTAAGTGAAAGGACGAATTTGCGTTCTTTCTCCGTGCGGAACCTACCGAAACTTAGTACTATCTTTCCCTCTGCTGGAAGGCGCAACCGTCGCCGCGCTTCCTCTTGCGGGATATCGAAACTGTATACATCATCATAGATATGATGAGGGATAACGACATGTTTTGCATTCGGATACTGTAATGCCAATAGGTCACGGCTGTAAGCACCAAGATGATGAATAACGTCGCACTGACTATAGATTATATCATATAATCTAAGGACATTGGGATTGTTGTTGGTATGCGGCTTCAGATTGTGGCAGGTACTTACAATCTTTTTCCCTTTCGTTTTCAGCAATATCAACCGTTCTTCCATACGTGCGAGTTCGGCATCAGTCACCTGATGGCCCTCCAATCCAAAGATACCTTCTGGCCATTGAAGGTGAATGACATCACAATCAAAGACATCATCAGTCCACAGTGTATCAGGACCATAGACTACCTCACACCCCTGCCTCTGTAGGGCATTACCGAGCGAAGATATATAATGGTTGAACATTCGCTCCGTAGGTTCTTGGACTACAAAATATATTTTCATCATGTATACCTCATTTTCAGGTCGTGTAAAACATTCTTGATGCGCTTTTTTAATGTCAGATTGTCTTGATATCTATATTTGCTGAGTATAGGACATATTTGCCCCACAATGCTCATCTGATGTTTTTTCCTTTTTTTATCTTTATCAGAGAAACCTGTCAGGATGCTGAAGAAGCGACGCGAATTACAACATTCAACAGAGGTAATCCCTTCCATCAAGTCAAACCCTTGCTCAATGGATGACAGCCATGCCCCATGACGTTCCTCTATCATCAGTCTGTCCCATAAGTTGATACCCTTATTAATAGCATCGTGATCGACGAGATCCTCCCAAAATCGCAGAGATTTGCAATATAGCTCATGCTTTTTTGCCATGGGAAAAACCTTTGTTGTATCAAAATACTTATCCATCTGAAAAATCTCCTTACGAGAAAACTTGTCTTTGAGACGACTGCATGAACATGGCCAAATAGCACTACGTAACAACACTACTTGATGGTTAGGGTCTAATTCTTGATATTGTCCATATATATACATTGGCTTGTCTGCATCATCAGCCATACCTCCCGTATGCTGCCTATATTCTTTGGCTCTGCTTAGCGAATAGTTGTCTTTTCGTCGTTCAATAAACTTGTACGGCACATGAACTGCGCTGGCCAATTTAGGGGGAAGAACCAGATCCGCTTCAGAAATACGTTCATGCCAACATGTGAATGCCTTATAGTTAGTCCCTGAACTCTCAAGCAATGCCATGAGTGTGCGAGAATCTTTTCCTCCCGTAAGGGCAATCCAGAAAACTGAATCCGGGAAATGCTTGGCCATGTTCCTTAATGAACAGGTGAAATATTTCTCAAGTTCATTGATACGTTCTTGGTTATTTTCCACACCCCATACACCATCAGGATTTAACGGTCTTATTCGCTTTTCTCCTGTTCTGATATTGATGATTTCACTTGGCATTAAACGCTTTACCAAGCCAGAGGGGGTCAAAGGGCCTGGTACAAAATTCATTAGCCCTTCACCAAGTGTATCTGGGTAGATGGTTTCCGTCCCAATTTGTTCACACAAGATGCGATAACTACTTGATAAGCACATGTTATCAGAATAGAAAACGCCTAACGTTCCACAGAAATCAAGAAACAACCAATCGTTTAAAATAAGCACATAGCGTCCACACCACGTCTTTTCCTCATGATAGACATCCTCTATCGTTGTTCTTCCTGAAAAAGACTTTATAATATTTACCGGGCAGTCTTTTGACGGGTCGACCTGCCATGCGTCACCGATTAGCACGGCTGTGCAATCTTCATTACAACAAACATTGAGATGTTTCTCGTAAATCAACATGAATCCACAGGACAGGGCTAGCTGTTTTTGCCTGTCATTTGTGAATGTCTGTTGGCTGTTGGCTATTGGCCGTTGGGGGGTGATTATGAATTGTTTGTCGTCTACCATAATTTCATTATATACTTTCGTATCATCTGAGGAAGAGCAATCAGTAAACATATCAACAGTCGTTCACTATAATGGCCGTGCGTGTCATAAAAAAGTCTCGATGCCTCTTTGAGGCAGGAACTCCCAACTTTTTTCTTATACTGACACATAGATGTAACAAAGCGTGTTCTGTTCACCTGCCAGATGGCAGTCTCATGATGATAGAATCTATATGCCCAACACAGAAATGAACAATCAGCCATCAATTTGCGCTCCGCCGTTTCTCTCGTTTTCTTAGGTGTGATATTCTGCGAACTACGTCTCCATCCTATCAAAGCCCCCGGAACACTACACATACCCTTTTCATTACTGAATATGCACCAAGTGGCCACATCGCTACCCCAAGCCAAGTCGAAATTCTTAAAGCCACCGGAGTGCTCGTAAATAAATCTGGAAAAAACGTTTTCCACAACATAACTATCATATTTGCCCAACATCTTTCCTTTGTAAAAATCGTAAGAACTAAGGATAGATGGATAAGATTTTCTGAGTAACTCGAATTTGCCATTTTCATCAATGCGATAACTATCAAAATGATAAAGGTCGTATGCGCCTTTTGTCTCATCAATTGTTCTCAATAACTGCTCTACACAGTTCGGCTCCATCACATCATCATCAGAGAATAGCCAGATGTAAGGCTCTTCCTTACTCATGGAAATACACCGTTCCCATTGGGCGACAAGATTTTTGCCACCAAGATTGGAATCAAATCGTTGATAAACCAGCTCTATCTTGTCTCTGTATTGCTCAACTATCTCGCCTATCGGTTCAGGACTACAATCGTCGCCTACATACAAGGCAAAATCCTTGCATGTCTGCGCCGCTATAGAGTCGAGCGCAGCAGGCAGGAACGTCGCCTTGTAGGCGGGGATAATAATCGCCAGTCGATGCATCATAATTTCCTCTTGAACCCTTGAACTCTTGAACCTTTAAACTTGAAACCTCATCTATCACTCACCTCCTAATGGCTTTCAGGATTAGTCCAAGTCGATGTTTATAAGTCAATTTTTCAGATTTCATTATTCTCAGCAATACGGAATACAGCCTCATCTTTCGTTTGTTGGATTCTATCATCTTTATGACCATACCAAGCAGAAGCATTGTAGGATATACAGAACCTAACTCTCCCGTACCTATTGAGAAAACCAGGAACAAGGTAAGTATAGAAGCTCCCAGGCCAGTCAAAGCCTTTCTTTTTTTACGATTCAACCCAAAATAGCCGAAAATGATAATGTAAAAGATTACCCATAAAATGAGCCCAATAATGCCCCGTTCAAGCAAATAACGAAGTATTACACTTTCTATTCCATAGAGACCACGGACCGACTCTTGATCCTCAGCGTATGTATATCCCCAATATCCTTGGCCCAAGCCTAACCATTCATTACCTTCTGTGTAGATAAGTACATACGCGTATTGGGACATTCGCATTTGGATAGAGCTCCCACCAGTTTCACTGTTTTCTGCGAAGACATCGGTTACCTTATTGACTTTATCTTCTACGGCAGGAATAGTAGAGTATGACAATATCATAAGAATTATGGCAATCATACCATACATCACATTTCTGCGTAGGTGGAAAACCCACATTGAGTAGCAGGCTATTGAAAATATAGCCCCCACCCATACTATACGGCATCCACACATCAATATTCCAAATGAACAACATACAAGGGCTATAGCAAATGCCCTTTTGCTCTCTAACTGCCGATACCACCCATGCAAATGAAGTATTAATATGGCAGCACATATATAGCCATAATCAAAAGCCGACTTAAACATGGATTGTACCCTGAACCGACCACTTTCTGTATAAACGTTACCAATAGAGACATCCTCAAATACTTTACTTGTCCTGCCTTCGGTCAAGGCATTGACAAACATGGCACTTTTTTCAATATAATTGAGTACGCCAAAGACAGTGAGCACAATGAGACAATAAATGGAAACTTGCAATACAGGCCTTAGAGTCTTTTCATTCTTGACAGCCCAGAAAGCGTAGGCAAGGGCAAAATACTTGAACAAAAGTTCAGATTTTATAGTTTCTTTTATTCCTGTGTATTGGCTGGTCAATGCTGCCAACAGTGCAGAAAAACTAACAATTAGCAGTGGTATCCAGATAAATGGCATATCTCTCAATCTGCCCAAATATCGTTTCAGATTTCTCCATTCTGATAGCAGGAAAGACACTTGCAGCAAAAAGTTAGCCTTGTGCAAAGGGATACTTGGTATATTCACCAACGTCAACGTCATAGCACCCATGACGAGCAGAGCCGCCTTCCATTCTCGTTTAACGTAGAACATCAGGCCGCAAGTCACCAGCGTTACTATGATTGCAACAAATTTCATTCTTTGTTATTTTTCACTCTTACTCTATGAAAAATGTATGTTCCCGCAATTGGCACAGCCACACCGACAATGAAGTAGATGACCCACCAACCACTACGGGTATATGATTCTATGACCGGAAATTCTGCTAATTGCTTGATAGATAGCCCATAGATTCCTATTATAGCAAGCGACACGATCTTCAGCGAGAGGAAATGCCAGGTAAGAACATTAAACGTGCAGCCACCAGTATAAATTAAAAAACGCGATATCCTCGTTTCTTGCTTCGTTGCTATCCAGTTCCCTATGTGAAATATTGCCAGAGTACCGGCAATTGCTGTTATGGCGTATGGGATGACTTTGATGTATGTAAAAGACTGCATTGAGGCTGGCCAATACAAAGAACCGATGCCTACAAGCAAGAGTGCTGCGAGAAAGAATGTTTTATGATGATGCCAATTCAAGCTGTATGTTTTATACTCATGGCCAGTCATAATGAAGAAAGCTCCTAATGCCTCACGTGCTCCAATTGCGAAATATGGTAATTTCCATCCTGTGAATGACAGGATCAGAGTCATCGCCAACAGAACAATCATTCGTACAGGTGTAGATTTTACGAACCTGCGTGTCACGTAGAAGATGAGAGATCCTACGAAAAGGGACTTCAAGAACCAGAATCCACCTAACAACTGTTCATGACCACTCATCTTAGTGATTATGGAAATAGCATGATCCACGTATTCTGCTAATGTGTAGAGATGTGATGTCCTATCCTTAAAACCGTATTCGCCGTTATATATGTTAAGATGGAAACAAAGATTATGTATAAGCAGGAAAAACAACGACCACTTCAAGTATGGCCAGTAAATACCTGTAACACGCCGAGTGAGATAGGCTTTTGTATCTGTCATATACTTCTCCTTGAAGCAATATCCACTCATGAAGAAGAATAAGGGCATACGCATCATACTTAAATATGCATTGACTGGCCCTGGACAGCCCGCATGTCCAAGAACCATCAGTATAATTGCAATGCCTTTCGCTATCGTTACGCCGTTGTCTCTCATACATTCAACTTTCAATTCTCAACTTTCAATATAGTCTCACGGTCTTTTTGAACTCATATCTTAAGTCATGCGGGCGCTCATTGATTTTCTTGGCAGGAATTCCTGCTACCACAGCGTAGGGCTCTACGTCCTTTGTGACGACACAACCTGCACAGACAACAGCACCCTCTCCAATACTCACGCCTGTCAGGATGATGGCATTACTACCAATCCAGACCCTATCACCGATAGTTATCGGACGGGTTTTGGCAGGTGTGCTTTTGAAATATGGGTCTCGGTGGTCGTGCGCCCCAGAGTATATAGACACATTTGATGACAGATTTACATTCTTGCCTATGGTCAGTCCTCGCCCTGCCGCCAACAATGCATTGTCTCCGATAATAGTGCCGTCTCCTATCTTTAAACGATGGAGACCACGCACCTCCGTTCGGAAATGGAACACGACGTTTTTACCTATCTCAGCACCAAGGGCCTTATATATAAACTTCCGAATATGATGGGAAGGGATAAGTCCGACTTGAAAAAGCATATATCTTTGCCATCCTTTCTTACATAGCTTTTCCCAATAGATGTATAGTTTATCTAAAAAGCTCAACAAGCCCCCTTTAGGGGGTTGGGGGGCTGAGAGCTGGGGGGCATTTTTCTTGAGAATATGTGCATGAACAACCTGAAAGGGGAAGAGCACGATGATCAACACCCACTTCAAGTAGAGCAGTGACACCAATATGGTGAGTATAATGATGACTGTGTTCATATTTATGGTTTCAAGTTTAATATCATTGACTTTTGTTACGACTCAGCCAATCAAGCGAACTTGTTGGCATTCGCTGCTCCAAAAGTTCTGGTTTCAAGTTTCAATTTAATAAAGGCAATAGGCAGCAATAAGTACGTAAAAGGACTGGCTTTTAATGTGTCCTTTTTAAGCTGATGGTCTTTTTTCTTCAACGTTCTCATGAGGATCAATGTCGTGATACGACAACGCTGACGGAATGACAGTGGCTTGCACTGCCCGTTTACCACCAATCCGGCATAGTAGCGGTAAATATCCTGAACTCTGTGTACACCTTTCCTCAGAGATGATTGTATCATTCCGTTCTCCAATGAACGGTAACACGCGGTCTGTTCAGGTAACCAGATGAAATCACCAATCAGGGCGGCTGCCAAAGTAGTGCCAAAATCCATGTTATGGGGACAATTTCTAAAAGCATCACTCTTTAAAACCTCATAACGGTACATTGTGGTGAGCGTCATCACATAGTTTCCATAGCGGAACAACGTGGGAAGATTATCGCCGGAATGGGAACGCCCTGAAAATTCTTTTATATGTAGTCTGCTTATCGGCTTGTCCTCACCATCAACGACTCGAAAGTTGGTATAAACCATCATCGCCTGTGGATTAGCATCCAGCGCATCAGCCTGCTTTTGCAGTTTAAGTTCGTCTGTCCAATAGTCATCACCCTCACAGAACGCCAGATAGTCCACTCCAGAAACCAATTTTAGATAATGTATCTTCACAGGCTTCTTAATGCTATAGTGATTGTATTTCAACAGATAGACAGCAAAATAGCAGTTTTTGTTCTCCTTGTGGCGAGCTAACATCAAATGGTAATCATCTGTTTCCTCTATGCATTCAGCTGTAAAATGGTCATACAGATATTGCCTGATGACCTCTTGTTCCCCGTCCTTGCTATCATCGTCAACAATAACACAGAGGAAGGGGAAGTTTGTCTGCTGCTGGCAGAATCCGTTCATCGTGGCCGTAATATAAGGTGCGTGATTGAAGGTCACGCAGCGCACCCACACCTTGAAGTTAAAAGATAACTCTGGCATAACCATCAGTCAATTCAAATTGAGTTCCGTAATTGTCACTTGACAACTTACAGAAATAATCAAGAATCCTTCCCGTTTTATCTATCACAGGCCATCCGCGTTGCGAGCGACCTTTCTCAAATCCTAAAGACACTGGATATACTTTAATCTCTTTCACCTTGTGATTCTCCATGGAAATACTTGCCGCAACGGACTCCCACGCTTTGTGATCGGCACAAAGTCCACGTGTACCGCCCTTGCTTCTGAGATTCATTCCTAATCCCACATAATCATATTTAGACGGTTCCTGACGAACCCGCTCATAAAACTCGAAAGGTTCCACCTCTTGCATTTCATTATGCATGATGTAGGTGTTGAGACCATAGAAAATGGGAGCGTTCTTGTATATTTCCAATCCCCTTAGTTCATGGGAACCGTGACCGAATATAACGTTCGCGCCAGCATCAATACAGGTGTGACAAAACTCGACGATAAACGGTGCCGGTTTGTCGGCACTTCCGCTCATCTGATGGGAATGGAAGCTGACCACCACACAGTCCGCCTGAAGGGTTGCTTCCTGAATGGCGGTTTTTACTCTCTCCATGTCGGCTGGATGCGGGTGATTAACCCTTCGGTTGCACCCGCCTTTTACAAACTTCATTTCCCGCAGGAAGAGCTCTTCGCTTTGCTCAGACGCAGGTGAAACTTCACCAGCTTTTCTATAGCCGTAGGCAACCGCCCATTTGTAGCCATCGTTCATGTCCGTCTCTTCAGCAACTTTGCTCAAGGCATGAAAGATTTCTTCCGTCACCTCATAATACTCAATTCTTCTGAGAGGGTTAATGCCCGGTCGTCCAGGCACAATTCCGCCTTGAGGACCGGCAGCGTCCGAATCATGGTAAGTACTGGTTACGCCAATAAAGGCGACCCTTCCTTCCCTACATTCCACATATTTAGGCAAAGCCGCCTCGGACAGATTTCTGCCTGCCCCTACGTATGCCATTCCCGCATCCTTCAGGTTGCGGATGGTGGCTTCCAGTCCTTTTTGACAATAATCAAGAGCATGGTTGTTGGCTATGCTCAGCACATGAAAGCCCTGTTCCTTTAAGTCATCAAGAACGGCGGGATTAGCCATTGCATACGAACCGCCGGGGAAAGCAGATGGATAGCCCTCATTGTCATGGACTGTTGTTTCAAGATTGCCGAAACAGGCATCATGACTACCTAACAAGTGTCTTATCTCGTCATAGCCACAGTAGCCTTTTGAGGGCAGTCGCTTTGCTACAAGGATGTCTCCGACTCCCAAAATATTAATTTCAGACATTATGCCTCCGATTTAATGTTTTCGAATCTTGAAGGGTATTTGTCCTGCCACCAGTATTCTTTGGTAGGATGGTAGCCGATGAGTTGTTCAAACTCCTCACGCATTCCTCTGTGATGAATCAGCTGGGAACTGCTTATTCCGGCATTTTCATTGCCCTCCATCACAATCCACTCTCCGTCCTTGTCATAGACAAAATCCCAGCCGATGTAGCGCAGGGTAGGCAGACGCTTAGACATCTCGATGGCTTTCTGGCAGAGCTGCCCCCATCGGGGAATCTTGATACCCTTAATTGTGAAATGGGTGTCTGGATGCACATCCGTAATCTTACCTAACTTGTCAAAACCAGTAGTCTCCACCACGCCTGTACCCGCATTGATGCCTGCAACAATGCTACCGGTTGCTGCTGAACTGATAAAATGCCCACCCACACCGATACGGACGTAAGGATACCATAGACGGATGTCGCCATCTCCCAGATTGATGGTGAGCATCCGAACACTGTTGACACTGGCAGGATGAAGCATAGCCATTTCCTCGCCTTGCTCAATCA
>Ga0310786_10004762_pt1 | contig 18719 bp, 17 predicted proteins | sample AusTroGonzalo_MG_FD_203881 | JGI IMG/M metagenome (GOLD analysis project Ga0310786, IMG submission 203881) | Bovine rumen microbial communities from tropical cattle in Woodstock, Queensland, Australia - Gonzalo_03 (v2) (version 2) | ecosystem: Host-associated > Mammals > Digestive system >... | reverse complement strand
AGTGCTGTAAATTGGGTGAAAAGCACAGGCAGTTAATCCTAAAGAAAATACCAATAAAAAATGTTTCATGAACACCTCACTGAAGTTAGTATACTTTTTTTATCACAAAAAAACAAGAAAAATGAATAGATTTTAAACAGTTTTTATGCTAAAATATGCCTATGAAAAAACAGAAAATTTTTGTTATTGGTGGTCCGACCGCAAGTGGTAAGTCCTCTTTGGCGATAGAATTGGCCCAAAAGATCCAAGGAGAAATCGTAAATGCGGATGCTGTTCAGGTTTATGAAGACTTGAGGATTTTGTCGGCGCGACCTTCCGAAGAAGATGAAAAATTAGTTCCACATCACTTATTTGGTTATATAGACGCTTGGACAACGCCTACAATAGTGGATTGGTTGAATTCTATTAAAGATGTTTTGCCGGCAATCCAAAACCCGATTGTTGTGGGAGGAACAGGAATGTATATAGACGCCTTAATTCAAGGTATAAGTCCTATTCCAGATGTTCCTGTAGAACTGAGGTCTCTTGTTCGTGAAATGCCGATTGAAGAAGTAAAACGCCGGGTGCAGCGATGTCCTTTTTCTGATCCACAACGAGTGCGCCGCGCCTTGGAGGTTCAGTTGGCTACGGGAAAGCCGTTATCTTATTTTCAAAAGTTAAAGAAAAAGAAATTTGTGGACGCTGATTTCGTGGAAATTCATATGTTGCCGGATCGTGAACAGGTCTATCATTCTTGCAAGCAGCGTTTTGAGATAATGAAACAAATGGGTGTGATTGACGAAGTAAAGAAGGTTTTGGTAAAAAATCCGACGGGTGGCGTCTTGAAAGCCATTGGTGTCCGAGAAATAGGGGCCTATCTCGCTGGCGCTTTAACAGAAAAACAAATGACGGAAGAGGTTGTCACTGCAACCAAGCAATATGCCAAACGGCAAATGACTTGGTTTCGCCATCATGGAAATCCAAAGTTTGTGATTACAGACAGAAAAAATGTTGATTTTGATGAAATTACAAAATAATTACATTAAAAATTTATTTAAAATCAATATATTATAAATTGTTTTAAGAAATAATAAAAAAGTATGTGATTACAAAGTAATTTCTTGTTGACTTAGGTATTTGAAACAGATATACTGTCCCTAACGATAGGAGGGATTAAATGCCTAAGAAAAAAGAACAAACAATTTGGTTTGGACGCTATGTCTTCTGGGGATTATCGGCCGTATGGGGATGTATAGCCCTTTTTGGTTTTTGGACATACGGATGGATTGGTCGGATGTCTTATTTAACGCCAGCGGAATTGGTAGTACAATTGAGTGCTTTGCTATTTCCTGTAGGTGTGTTTGGGTTGTTGGCGGTTTATTTGGATCGAAACCAATTAGCCAACGAATCGATGAAAGCCGCCAAGGGGTATTTAGAAGAATTGATTTATCCATCAGATTTGGGGGCCACCTATATTGAAGGACTAAATAATGAATTAAAGCAACAAATTCAATTATTTAGGGCTTCCTTTTCTGAAGTTTCTCAACAAACGAATCAGGTTAAAGAAAATCTGACAGAGTGGATTGAAGATTTAAACAAAATTATCGCTCATATGGATGATCAAACCCAAAACATGGCTGGATATGTCCAACAATTGGCTACGGCTGCGGCCGCCGCACAAGAACAAGCGTCAAATGCGGGGCGTTATTTGGCCAAGCAGGCAGATTTATTGATACAAGTCGGATCGGATGCAGAAGCACAATTGATTGGTACCGGCAAACAACTTCAAACCCAAACAGAGGCGGTTTCGCAAAATGTTCATGCGGTTTTGCAGGCCGAAAAGACGATGACTTCTTCTTTAGATAAATCCAGCCGATTGATTAGCGCCTTGGAAGCAAATTCTCATAAAATTGAAAAAGCCATGAAATCGACGGACGATATTCGCCAGTTTTTGTCTGATACAGATAAAGTTTTGTTGCGATTCAAAGAGATCGGAGCAACCTTAGATTTACGGCTAAAGGCTTTAAAACAGGAAAATAAAGGTGAAACAAAAGAAATTATTGTGAAAAATAATACGATGACGGCCAAAGAATTTACCGAAAATATGCAATTGATTTTGGATCAGTTGCAGGGGATTTCTGTGGAAATGATTTCTGTGTTTCAACCAAAAAATGAAGAAGAATTATGGGACCGTTATTATGCGGGCGATAAGGCCGTCTTTATGCGTTATATCAATGAGGATGTGAAAACGGCAAAACGGCAAAAAATCTTGGAATTAGTGCATTCAAATACATCTTTCCAAGAAAATGTCCAAAATTATATGACGGCTTTCGAAGAATTGACAAAAGGACTTGGAGATAGTCCGTGGTTGGGAGTGTTAGTCGGATCTGATCCTGGACGGCTTTATATGTTGCTGGCTTCATTAATGCAGCCTAATAAATCCAAAAATAAACAAAAGGAGACACAATGAAAACAAAATTAGTGAAAATTGGTAACTCCTACGGCGTTCGGTTACCTAAAACGGTAATCGAAAGTTGTGAATTGGGTGAAAATTTGGAAATGACAGTTAAGGGAAAAAGTGTCGTATTGATGGCGGATAAACAACCCAGAAGCGGTTGGCTTGAAGCAATTCAAGACGAAATCAATTCTAAACCGTTAAAATATCTAGGAGAATGGGAATGGTAAAAAGAGGAGATGTTTATTTATGTGAATCTCATGGTATAGAAAAACCATGTGTGGTTGTGTCTCCGGATGAAATGGCCGAAACAATGCCGTATATCTTGATTGCGCCGATTACAACAGCGGAAAGAAGATTGCCGTTTCGTTTGGGGGTTAAGTTACGTGGAAAGCAAGCTCAGATTGCGCCAGACATGATTCATGCTGTGCCAAAGTCAGATTTGATTACCAGAATAGGTTCGTTGCCAGAGGCGTTACAAAATGACTTGAATAGTGTTTTAAAAGAGATGTTTTGTTATGCGTCCACAGGTAAATAGATGGAAAAAGTTGTTCCTGTTTCCTCTGTACTTGTTAATTCAATACGTCCTTGATATTTGTGAACCAATTGTTGGACAATACCTAAGCCGAGCCCGTTGCCTTCAATAGATTTTTTAGCGTTATTGATGCGATAAAATTGATCCCAAATGCGTTGTTGTTGATCCAAAGGAATTGGATTACCGGTGTTATGGATGGAAATGACAATGCAAGTAGGTTGTGTTGAATCTAAGTAAGTGTGAATGGAAATAGTAGATCGCGGTTCGCTGTACTTGAGGGCGTTGTCCAATAAGTTTTGGCAAACATGATATAAATCGTTTCTGTTGGCTAATAATAAGGGGAGGTGAGGTTGTTTTGTTAAAACGATTTTCTTGTGTATTGCCTTTGCGCGAACATCGAAATCCGTAACAACTTTTTGAATTAAGTCGTTAATAGAAAACTTTTTTTGCTTGTTTAATGGGACATCAATTTGCATTTTGGATAACTGGAGCATTTTTTGAACCAAATTCGTCATTCGTGTGCTTTGTTCCGAAATTAAGGATAAAAATTTATCTTGGGCGGCTGCGTCATTTTTCGCTGGACCCTGTAATGTTTCAACGCTGGCGCTGATAATGGCCAAAGGGGTTTTGAGTTCATGACTAGCATTGGCAAAAAAGTCAACCTGTTGCCGTTTGAATAGCTTAAAAGGTGTGATATCAAAAAAAGATATAGCAACTAAGGCACCATTTTTTGTGGGAGCTGGCAAGCGATCAATTTTAATTTGAAATGTAAAAATTTTATCGTTTTTATCTTGATATTCCCATTCATCCAGTGTTTGTGTGTTTTTTAACCCTTTGAAAACAGATTTGATGGCGCTTAAAAGATAACTGTCTGGGCAAACAGATTGAATTTTGCTGTTCAAAAGCGTGCCGGAAAATAAATGTCGGGCGCTGATATTAGCAAAAACAATTTTTTGTTCTTTATCCAACATAATGAGCGGATTTGGCAAATTTTCCATAACACTTGTATCGGATAAAAACTGGTTAAACCATAGATTTTTAACGCTTAAGAAGGTGCGCGTTAAGCGCATGGACGAAAAAAGGCCCCAGTGGAGTTTAGGCAGGTCTGGTTCAAAACCTTGAGCCAATTTTTTTAGGTAAATCATAAAGTTATCTAAATCTTTGAAAACATAGAAAACAATGATGCCGCTGATGGCCCAAAAGATAATCAAAGAAATACCTGCTGATACCCAGGACAGTTGGTCTAAAGCCAGCAAGCCTAACAAAATAATAACGGCCGGAATGTTTAAGATTAAAACCCGAACCACCGTTTTTAAAATATGTTTCCAAACATTTGACTCTTTATTTTTTTGCATAAATATAGTATACTAAATATCAAAGAAAAAAGAAAGGCAAAAGATGGCTGATGAGAAAATAACGCCCATGATGGCGCAGTATTTAGAGGTAAAAAAGCAATACCCCGATTGCCTTTTATTTTATCGCTTAGGTGATTTTTATGAATTGTTTTTTGATGACGCTAAAAAGGCTTCACAGACATTGAATTTGGTGTTGACTCGTCGTGGTCATCATTTGGGTGAAGAAGTGCCCATGTGTGGGATTCCCTTTCATGCGTACGAAAACTATATGGTTCGATTAGTAAAAGCAGGATTTAAAATTGCTATTTGCGAGCAAATGGAAGACCCTGCTGCCGCCAAAAAAAGAGGCTATACAGCAGTTGTTAAAAGAGATGTGATTCGGGTTGTGACAAGTGGGACCTTAACAGAAGATTCTTTATTGAACGCAAAAAAGCATAATTATTTGGTTTGTATTGCACCAACCCCCGTCTCTTGCGGTGTCGCATGGGTAGATATGTCCACGGGCGAATTTGGTGTACAAGAGTCAAGTTTGTCTCATTTGGCATCTGTTTTGGCTCGATTGGATGGTGCAGAAGTATTGCTGCCGTCTGATTTTCAGACAAAATATCCAGGTATTTGGGATGATTCTTTTGGTCAAAAGACACAAATTTCTGTGGAAGATTTTTCTGGCATTGTTCAACAAGAGGCAATTCAGAAATATCCTGATTTTTCAAAAGGGGAACAAATTGCTATTGGCGTTTTGACGAATTATTTGATTGAAACGCAAAAAGGGGAATGTCCCAGACTTTCGGAGCCACAGAGATTTTTAGAAAATCGTTTTATGCAAATTGATGCTGCAACAAGACGAAGTTTAGAGTTGACTAGCGCTTTATCAAATGAACGCGGCGCCCAAAGTTTATTGGATGTGATTGATAATACGATGACAGGGTCGGGCGCTCGGCTATTAGCATCTTACTTGTCTTCACCGTTGATTTTGAAAGATGAAATTGATATTCGATTGGATAAAATAACTTACTTTGTGGATAATCCACTGATATGTGAAAATGTGCGGCAGTTGCTAAAAGAAATGCCAGATGTGGAACGGTCTGTGTCGCGCTTATCTGTGGGGCGTGGTGGTCCTCGAGATATGATTGTGATTGAAAAGGCGTTGAAAAATGTACCGATTTTGCGCAGTAAAATAGAAGGAGATCTTCCATCTGCGGTTCAAGAAACTTTAGCGCGTTTCGGCCAACACGATATATTAGCCGATGAAATCAGCCGGTATATTGATGAAGAAAAAGCCCCGTTGCTTGCGCGAGATGGTGGTTTTATTAAAAGAGGGGCATCGGCCGCCTTGGATGATATTTATGATACAAAAGTTGGATCAAAAAAAATTCTGGCGGATTTACAGTACAAGTATGCGACGCAAACGGGTATCCAAAACCTTAAAATAGCCTTTAATAATTTGGTTGGTTATTATATAGAGGTTCCTGCAAAGGCTGCCGAACCGTTGTTGATGGATAAAGAAAAAGGATTTATTCATCGCCAAACGATGGCAAATTGTGTGCGCTTTACAACAGGTGAGTTAGCAGATATTGCTGGTAAATTGATGACGGCAGATGAACGCTATTTGGCAACTGAGTTGATGTTGTACGAAGAATTGAGACAAAAAATTGTAGCAGAAGCGGAAAAGATTTTTATAACGGCAAATGCGTTGGCGGAAATAGATGTGGCCAGCGCTTTGGCGGATTTAGCCTTGCAAAATCATTGGACCCGTCCAGTTTTAACAAATGGAACAGAATTAAAAATCATTGGTGGGCGACATCCTGTTGTAGAGGCGGCTTTAAAACAAGAACAAACCGCTTTTATTCCAAATGATTGTGTGATGGATTCGGATGATTATTTATGGGTGTTAACAGGCCCCAATATGGCCGGAAAAAGTACATATTTACGTCAAAATGCTTTAATCGTAATTTTGGCTCAAATGGGTAGTTATGTTCCTGCCGATTCGGCTGAAATTGGATTAGTTGATAAAGTATTTTCTCGTGTAGGTGCAAGCGATGATTTGGCGCGTGGTCGATCTACTTTTATGGTAGAGATGGTGGAAGTTGCCAACATTTTAAATAATGCAACAGAAAAATCGTTGGTGATTTTGGATGAAGTGGGGCGCGGAACGGCAACTTATGATGGATTGTCTTTGGCTTGGGCGGTAGTTGAGTATTTACATGATACTGTGAAATCAAGGGCGTTATTTGCTACACACTATCATGAATTAACAGGTTTATCGGGACGATTAAAGAATTTATCATTGCACACAATGAAAATTAAAGAATGGCAAGGCGATATTGTGTTTTTACATGAAGTAGGTGAAGGTTCGGTGGAACGTTCTTACGGAATTCATGTGGCAAAATTGGCAGGGTTGCCGGCCTTGGTTGTTGATCGAGCAACGGCCGTTTTATCTCAATTAGAAGAAAAAAAACAAGCACAAAAGCCTCTTTTTGATGATTTGCCCTTGTTTTCTGCGGCCGCAGTGACTACATATCAAGATATGAAGCCTTCCCAGGTTGAAGAAGAAATCAAAAGATTGGATATTGACTCGTTATCACCAAGAGAAGCTTTGGATGTGTTGTATCAACTAAAACAGAAAGTACCAAAAGAATAATGCACCTTTTAATCAGTATGATCATTTTGTTTTTACTCGTATTCGTGGCCGCATGGATAGGTGTTTATGTCGTATTGCCGCTTTTTTTGTTTTGGCTTTTGGTTTCGGGTATCGTGGCTGTATTGAATATGCTTCGCCTTAAAAAAGAAAAGTCTCAGTTTCAAAAGGCATCTATGGATAATGTCATTGATGTTGATTTTGAAGAAATAAATTAAAATTATGACAATTTCTTTACATTTTTGTTGCATTTTGTAATATATGAGTTTATACTCTAATCTCGTAAATGTGTTTTAACCAATAAATAAAGGATATTGAATGAAAAAAATAACACAATTAGTTGTATTTATTGGAGCCGCTATGGGCGTGTGCTCTGCACAGGCTGGTGGATACCAATTAAATGATTATTCTGTGACGGGTTTAGGACGTTCCTATGCTGGTCAAGGTATTGTGGGCGATGATTATTCTGCTATCGCTTTTAACCCCGCAGGTATGACCCTGATGAAACAATCTGGCGTACAACAGGTTTTTAATTTTATTAACCTGAAGGCTGATGTTGATGGTTTGGGTGATCATGCTGGTAAACATAAGAAAATGAATTTTTGGCAACCGGTGCCGGCTGGTTTCGCACAATACAATGTGAACGACAGATTTTCTTTAGGATTGGGTATTTATGCTCCATTTGGTTTGAAAACCCAATACAAAAAGGATTGGTACGGATCGGATGCTGCAGTTTTGTCTAAATTGGACATCGTTGATTTCAATGTGTCGGCCGCTTATAAAATAACGGATCATTTGTCATTGGGTGCCAGTGCGATTTTGCGCTACATCTATGGTCGTATGACCCAAACAATACCATCTGTTCAACATGAAGTGTTAGGAACAATTGGTGGCGGAGACATCAATTTTAATGTGCACGGTTGGACACAAACAGGTACTTTGGGTGCTATGTATGAATTTAATGAAAATTCACGGATCGGTTTGGCATGGAGATTGCGCTCAGCGCAAAGAGCAAAGGGAAAATTCAAAGTTTCTGGTATTCAGAATGAAAGATATGCACCGATGAATAACGGTATATATGATGTTCATGCTAATCCAGATTTGCCTGAATCCATAGCGTTGTCTGGATATCATCGTTATAAGGATGTAGGATTCTCCGGAACGGCTCGTTGGACACACTGGACATCATCCTTCCCAAGTTTTGTGGTGCGTTCAGAGGGTTTACCAGGCGGTAAGAAAAGAACAGACTATCGTTATGGGAACACTTGGACCTTGACTGCTGGTGCGGATTATTACTACACGAAAGAATGGACATTCCGTTTAGGTGGTGGATGGGATGAAAGTCCTACCCATAAACCTCATCGTCGGACCATTCGTATTCCGGACAACGATCGTTTGTGGATGAGTATTGGCGCCAGTTATACAAAGAACAATTGGCAATTGGATGTGGGTTATGCGCATATGATTGCTAAGACGGGTAAGGCAACAGAGGATGTTGCTAACCAAGTTAAGTACAAAAACATGCAATCCAACATTTTGGGTGTGCAAGTTCAGTATAAGTTCTAATATGAACTCATAATCAAGGCCCCGCATTTTTGCGGGGCTTTTTGTTATCTTAGACAAAAGGGTATCTTGACAGAAAATTTCCTCTATCCCATATAACTTTCGTTAAAAAAGGAGGAAACAATGGATATAGTGAATAAAATCGCATGCGTGTTGGTGATTATAGGTGCACTTAACTGGGGCTTAGTTGGCTTTTTTGGTTTGGATCTAGTTGCAGCCTTATTTGGAATCGGCAGTTGGTTGTCCATGATAGTGTATGATCTTGTTGGTTTGTCGGCGGTTTGGTGTATTTTTGCATACGCTGGCCGCAAAAAAATGAAATAAATATCCCCAAAAAGTAAAAAAACTCGTCCTTTTGGGCGAGTTTTGATTTATTGATAATAATTGACACCATTTAGAAGTGTGGTATAATATATTTCATAGATAACGAATCAAACGAAGGAGAATAAAATGGCCAATAAGGAATACACAAAAGAAGAATTAATAAAAATGATTCCTTCCTTGAGTCCTCAAGAATATACTGAGTTGCAAGAAGAAATTAGAGCGAAGCTTACCACAGAGGAAGTGGCAAAAGTTTCAAGTCTTGAACAAATGAAAGCCGCTTCCGAGGCACGTCTAGTGCGCCTTCAAAAAGCAGAAAATGATCTGAAAGAAGGTATTCAAGGGCTGTTACTTTACGCGATGGACGGATTTGAGGGGGCAAAGGAGGAACTTGATGCCCTAAGAGCTGATCCAAAGACGGCATATTTGGTTAAAGAAGTTGAAGCCGAAATGGCTCAAAGAAATTCCAATATTGCAGAAAAAGTGGGGGTGGCCCGTGAGCAGGAGAAATTAATGCCCATTTTCAAGGCTCGAATAGATTCTTTGAAAAAGGCATATCCCAAATATAATGAACCAGGACAAGATACAGAAATGATTCAAATATCATTGGTGGCCCAAAGATTTTTGGAGAAAAATGGAAATCAAGCGGTTGATATTTCTTCCAGGAAAATATTAAGTGAGATTTTGAAAGAAAGCAATTTGAGTCGCACTGATGAAGGTGAGATAAGGATGTTGGTTGGCGCCTTTGTGGGCGATTTAGAGCGAGGAGTTGTTGATAAAAAGGGTAATTTGAAAAATCCAAAAGATTTAACATCATCAGAAGTAATGTTTATTTCACATAAAGGGGATCAAACTCAAGAGGACCTAAATGCATCTCGGATAGCGAGAGAATTTCGGCAAAGAAGGCCGGAATAGTAATTAACTCGGGGTGAGAAAGTCCAAATAAAAACTCGTCCGTTTGGGCGGGCTTTTATTTTATCCTTGTAATTTCTTTTCTAGTAACTCATTCGCCATCGCAGGATTAACTTTACCTTGGCTTGCCTTCATAATCTGGCCAACAAACCAACCTTTTAACTTATCTTTGCCGGCTTTAATTTCGGCCACTTTGTCTAGGTTTGCTGCCAACACTTCATCAATAATGGCTTCAATAGCGCCGGTATCTGTTGTTTGTTTTAGGCCTTTTTCTTCCACGATGACGGCAGGTGCTTTGCCTGTTTCAATCATTAAAATAAACACATCTTTTGCGATTTTACCAGAAATTGTATTGTCTTCAATAAGTCCCACCAATGCCCCCAAATTTTCGGCAGAAACAGGACTCTTTGTAATCGGTAGGCATTCCTTGTTCAAATAAGCGAACAAATCACCCATAACCCAATTGGCCACCTTTTTGGCGTCATGACCTTTAGCGGCAGCTTCAAAGTAAACAGAGGTGTCCTTGTCTGCAGTTAAAATGCCGGCGTCATATTCAGGTAACCCCAACTGTTCGATGTAGCGTTTTTTCTTCACCTCTGGCAATTCAGGTAAGTTTTTACGGATATTTTCAATATATTCGTCTGTCAATACCACAGGCAACAAGTCTGGATCTGGAAAATAGCGATAATCATTTGCGTTTTCTTTTGTACGCATCGGCCGTGTTTCTCCGTTATCGGAATCATAAAGTCGTGTTTCCTGACGAATAGTACCACCATTTTCGTAAACTTCAATCTGGCGTTCGGCTTCCACTTCAATGGCGTGCATCACAAAACGAACAGAGTTCACATTTTTAACTTCTGCACGGGCACGCAAATTTGTTTCGCCCACAGGGCGCACAGAAATGTTCACATCGCAACGCATGGAGCCTTCATCCATGTTTCCGTCGCATGTGCCGAGAGCACGTACAATGGCGCGCAGTTGACGCAAGTATTCACCAGCTTCTTCTGGACTACGCATATCTGGTTTTGACACAATTTCCATCAAGCCAACGCCCGAACGGTTTAAGTCTATCAGTGTCTTGCTGGGATGCATATCGTGGATAGATTTTCCAGCATCCTGTTCCAAATGCAAACGCTCTACGCCAATCTTGCGTGTACCATCAGCAGTGGTGACTTCAATGAACCCTTCGCCCACAATTGGATGATAAAGTTGTGAAATCTGATATCCCTGCGGCAAATCGGCATAGAAATAATTTTTACGGTCAAAGCGTGAGTATTTGTTGATTTGAGCGTTTAGGCCCATCCCAGTTTTTACACATTGTTCGATACAGTATTCGTTGACCTTTGGAAGCATGCCTGGAAAGGCTGCATCAATAAAAGATACTTGTGTATTTTGTTCACCACCAAAAGCAGCGCTGGCACCTGAAAAGACTTTGGCATTGGATAAAATTTCACAGTGGACTTCCAATCCGATTACAAGTTCCCACTTTCCTGTTTTTCCTTCAATCGTGTACATTGTTTTATCCTTTCACCCGACGTGGCGTCTTATCAAAATTCGCCAATTTTTCTAATACATCTGCCACCTGGAATACGGTGTTTTCATCAAAGTGCTTTCCAATGACTTGCAGGCCAATCGGTAAACCGTTTTGTGATAACCCAATCGGCAAAGAAAGTCCTGGAACTCCCGCCAAACTGGCCGGCGTTGTAAACACGTCACCCGCATACACATCAACAGGCTTCATGTTTTTCATCTCTTCGGCGGAAAGTGCTGGCGTTGGCGCGGCTGGCACCAAAATGGCATCTACTTGTTTAAATGCTTCTATAAAATCATTGTAAATCAAACGACGCACGCGTTGAGCGCGTGTATAATAGGCATCATAAAAGCCTGCTGACAGCACGAACGTACCAAGTAAAATACGACGAACAACTTCATCACCAAAACCATCTGTGCGAGTGTTTTCATACATTTCGTCTAAAGAGTCGCCGTCTACGCGTGTTGTATAACGCACGCCATCATAGCGGGACAGGTTGGAACTGGCTTCCGCGCAAGCAACGATGTAATATACCGGCAAAGCATACTTTGTATGCGGTAAAGAAATATCCACAACTTCTGCACCAGCATCTTTTAAAAACTGAATTCCTTTATCCCAAGTTGCGGCCACATCAGGATTTAATCCGTCTAAACGATATTCTTTTGGAATGCCGATTTTTTTGCCTTTAATATCTCCAGTTAAAGCTAAAGTATAGTCTGGCACCGGGACATTAGCTACGGTAGAATCTTTATCATCAGCACCCGCCATCGCGCCCAACATTAAAGCGCAATCTTTGACTGAACGCGCCATAGGTCCCGCTTGATCCAAAGAACTGGCAAATGCCACGATACCGAAACGAGAACAACGGCCATAAGTTGGCTTAATTCCTGTCACGCCACAAAAACTGGCCGGTTGACGAATAGAACCACCTGTGTCAGATCCGGTTGCAGCCATGCAAAGTCCGGCAGATACGGCGGCCGCAGAACCGCCTGAGGAGCCACCAGGTACTAAATCTAAATTCCAAGGGTTTTTTGTCACGCCAAAATAACTGGTTAATGTGGATCCTCCCATAGCAAATTGATCCGTATTGAGTTTGCCCAACATAACGGTTCCTGCATCCTTCAATTTTTGAGAAACCGTAGATTCATAAGGTGGTACAAATTTAGATAAAATTTTGCTGGCTGCTGTGGTACGTACACCCTTTGTACAATACAAATCTTTGTTGGCAATTGGAATACCTTCCAGTGCACCCAAAGCAGATCCGGCAGCGCGTTTTTCGTCGCTGGCTTTGGCCTGTTCAAGTGCTAGGTCGGGCGTTTCCGTAATAAAAGCATTTAAAACGCGCCCTTTTTCCATTTCGGCGATATGCGCCTTGGTTAATTCCTCGGAAGAAATTTCTTTTTTATTCAATAAATCCAACGCTTCAGCGATGGTTAAGTTCACTAAATCAGTCATTATTTCACCACCTTTGGTACCACATAAAAGCCTTGAATTTCTTCGGGGGCATTCATCATCAATTCGCGTTGCAATCCGCCATCGGTTACTTCATCTTTACGCATCGGAGCGGTTCCTTCGGTAACAGACACCAAGGGTTCCACACCATCGATATTAACTTCTTTCAATTGCTCCACCCAATCCAAAATGCTTTGTAAATCGGATAAAATTTTTTCTTCCCTTTCGGCTGGCAATCTCAAGCGGGCCAATGTGGAAAGATTTTTAATAGTTTCTTGATTTAAGGCCATTTTAATTCTCCTTGACGAATGGGGAAATTATGCCAAAAATTATAAAAAAAGTCAAGAAAAAAGCATTTTTTTCTTTTCATTTGCAAGAATTTAGAGTATGAATAAAATAAGGAGATTAAAATGCGTGAACCAATCTTAAGAGCAGTGGCGATGCCTCCACGGATTTTTTTGGCACCTTTTGTGCCAGCTGTGTTGAATTTGGTTATTCAAGGCGCCATTATGTTTATGTTCATTGGAATTTTCAGTTTGAACCCACTCGTTTTTTTGACATCGATGTTGGCTGTGCATGTGTTTTTAATTATAGCCGGAACGCGGGAACCACACATGTCGCATATGTTGCAGGCATGGGGTGTTTCTGGACCGACTTCGACCAAAAACATTTATAAATCAAGGGGAGTAAAAATAGCGCCGTAAAGGAATGTGAATGAATCATGTAGATGCGAATATCATTGATTTTATTTTGACGAGCGCAACCTCGGTGCCGATGATTTTGGCTGTACTGGGGCTCTTGAGTGCTATCTTATTGGCTTTTGCTTCCGTGACAAAAATTGGTGAGAAAATTTTACCAAAACCGAAAGAAACAAGATTGTCCGATTTTTTACCGTTTGAACGGTTAGATGAAGATGGTGCGACAATCCATTTGCGTAATGGAGCGATGGCGCGCGTTTTTGAGGTAAAAGGTGTTGATAGTACTTTGATGGCGCCGGAGGATAGAGCAACTTTGACGGGCGCCAGGAAGCGTTGGGTTGATGCAATGGCCGAGTTGGAAATTGTTGTTCGAATGATCACTGTGCGAGACAAAGTACAATTGGACACAATGGAATCTTTCAAAGACAATAAGTTGTTAAAAACCATCGATAATTTATGGATGGAAAATATGCACCGTGTTTTTAAAAACCGGCACTACATCATTTTAAGCGTGAACGACCGTAAAGAAGCAATCAGAGATTTGGATCAAGCATGTAATGCCTTAACGGCAATTATGGACATGTATGATCCCGTGTTGTTGTCAGAAAAGGCAACAGAGCGGCAAGATGATAAAAGCCCGATGTGGCTTTTTGCGCGTTTGGCCAGCCCATTGACTCGTCCGAAACCTTTTATTCATGGGGAACAAGGGGATTACCTGAATGTGCTTTTAACTTCGGACTATGTGCATTTTACAAAGGACGAAGGAATTGTTCGATTCTTTTCGGGTGATCATGACAAGTTGGCGATTATGATGGGAGTTCGAAAGCCCGGAGATTTTATGGACGAACAAATGGTTGCCGATTTGTTGAGTATAGATATGGAATTGGTTTTCTTACATAACATCAAGTCTGTACCTTTAAGCAAGTCCACGGCCTTGTTGTTAAACCAAAGAAAAATGGCTTATATGACTAGTTTTTCCCAAAATGTGTTGGATCAGTACAATGAAGCATTGGAGTTGTTGGACGCTACCGATGTAGACAGCCAGACATTAAATGAATACGCAATGTCCATCATTTTGTATGGAGATTCCCCGGAAGAATTGAAGTTTGGACAGGAGGAAGTTGAACGAATTTGTCGTATTCACAATGTGACGCCTGTTCGAGAAGGCTGGTCGGCGCAAGCAGTGTTTTTCAACCAATTCCCAACATATGATGTGTATCCAAGAACCTATTTGTATTTATCCAATGTTGTGGCCTGTGCAACGATGATTGATCAGCCATCAGAAGGTCGTAAGAAATCGGACTGGGGTCCAGTGCCTTTGACATATTTTAGAACGATTACAGGAACGCCGTATGCGTTCCAATTCCATGTGAGCGAAGAACCTTATGCGGTGGCACATACAGCTTTGATTGGACCAACCGGACAAGGTAAAACGACATTCTTCAGTTTTATTGCTTCTCAAGCGATGCGAATTCCAGAATTAAGGACATACTTTTTCGATCGTAACAAAGGTGCTAAGGTTTTTGCCATTGTGAATGGTGCTCCGTACATCAAGTTTGATGGAGAAGAGTCTGTTTCTTTGAATCCGTTCTTGATCGATGATAATTTAAGCAATCGATCCTTCTTGCGTGGATGGTTGCGCGATTTAACGGGGTGCGATGATGCTATTTCTGAAACGGAAATTGCGCGCGCTGTTGTGACAGCATTTGAGTATTTGCCTAAAGAAGATCGCCTATTAAGGAATTTATATAAGGCCTGTTTTGCTCCGAACAGTTCCATGCGGCGAGAGTTAAATCGTTGGATTGATCCAGATCAATATGGAAATGTGTTTAATTCGCAGGAAGATAATTTGGATTTGAATAATCGGTATGTTGCGTTTGACTTTACGAGTATTTTTAACGATTCAAACAAGTCTTTGGCGCCGGCCGTGATCAGTTATATTATGCATCGTATTGATGAATTGGCCAGCAGTTCCGGGGCCCCCAGTATGATTATGATCGATGAAACGGCTCCAATGTTGGAACATCCTATGTTTAAAGAAAGTTTTATTGTCGGGTTGCGAGAAGGTCGTAAAAAACGGCAGGCTTATTTGTGCGCGTTCCAGCAACCAAAGTTTTTGGATGATGCTGGTTTGGGCGATGTGATTCGCGGACAATGTCAGACGATTGTTTTCTTCCGTAATCCTCAGGCAAACGCGGACGATTATGCAACATGGAATTTAACACCAAGAGAAATGAACTTTATTTTAGGCAAAGAATGGACCGATAGTAAATATGCCATTTTGGTCAGCCGACCGGCTATCCATGAATCGGTTATTTTGGATGTAGATTTGTCCGGATTAGGTCCGTATTTGAAGGTATATTCGTCCGGAAGTAAGAACATTTTGTTGGCGGAAAAATTGCAATCCGAAGTACAAGATGTGGATCAGTTGGTTCAGGAATATCTAAGGCGCGCGTAAATTATTTGCTTTCAACGGCTTGTAAATCAGCCCATGCTTGCTGGCGCTGAGGGGTTGCTTTAACCATATTAAGTGGCAGCGTAACGCGTACAGGAATGTCATGCCAATTATGCCATACGCCACGCGCCTTTGAAAGAGAATTGATGCCCAGCACTGCACTGGAAACATTTGTTCCAAAAAGAAGTATTTTTTGTGGACAAACCAGTTGAATCTCTTTTTCCAAAAAAGGCAAAAACAAGGCTTTTTCTGCAGCAGTTAAAGGGCGATTGCCCGGGGTGCGCCAAGGGGAAAGATAAGTCACATAAGTGTTTCGAGTATTTAAATGAATGGCCGCCAACATTTTTGTGAGCAAAAGGCCTTGCGGACCAGCCAAGGGATCTCCTTGTTTATCGGCTTCTGCGTCTGGAAATTCAGAAATACACATAAGAACAGGTTGATCACTTCCCTTTCCTAAAACAGTATGGGTTGCCGTTTTTTTCAAAGACGATAAAGCAAACGATTCTTTTTCTTTGTTTAGTTCGGAAAGGGTTTTGGCTGAAACGGCATGTGTTTGTGCTATTGTAGCGGCTGGTTCTTCAATAGAATTTGTTGGCGTTTTGGGCGGGGTAAGTTTTGCCCTAGGTGTTTCCGAACAAAAATTCGTAATCCCCATAGACATAAGCCAGTATAATTTTTGCGTGATATTCATTTTTATCTTTCTTTTTAATGAAAAAAAGTATAACATAAAACGAAGAAAAAGGAAAGTCATGGCTCTTAAAAAATGGAAAAAAAAGATTTTGTGGTTCCTGTTGGCTGCATGTGTTATTGCTAGCGGTGTGGATGCGTATTATTTATATAAAACGCAAAAAGAGCAAGCGGATTCAACGGAAAAGAAGATGGCGTGGATTACGGAAAGAGTGATTCCGGAAACTGTTCGTCCCGGGTCCTACTTAGCTGCGTTAAATGCTGTTTTTTATCAAGATTTGGGCGAGGCCGCAAGTTTGTATTTAAAAACAGAACAGGGCGATCCGGAAAATAAGAAGTTATTGAAGGAAAGTTATTTGTTTAATGCTGTCTTGGGGCGTTTTGATGAGATAAGATCGATTGTGTCAAAATTGCACGAGGCAAAGACCGGAGGCCTTTTCGTTCCCTATGTCCAGGCGACTTATGAAGTTAAAAAAAATGATTGGAAAAGTGCGCGAACAAACATAGAGGGTGCCAATGCGGAATTATTAAATCAATTCTTAAATCCACTTTTAAAGGCATGGACTTATGCTGGGGAAAAACAATTTGATGAGGCGATTAAGGCGTTGGCTCCGTTAAAAGAAGATCCCGGTTTGTTGTCTTATTATTTTTACCACCGGGGTTTAATTGCCTTGACGATGCAATTGAACGAAGAGGCCGATTCGGCCTTTCAGGAACTTGCCAAAAAAGATTTGATGGCTTTATCGCTGTATCCGGAAATAAAGACATTTTATTTACAGAAGAAAAAATGGAATGTTGATAATCCATTTTTCGTAAAATTACAATTATTCGAGGCGCAACAGCCTGCTACGACAGAGTTGATTATGCGCCGTCCTCCGCGTGTTATGACGCCGATTCGCGGTATGGCAGAGGCCTTCTATAATTCTTCCACTGCGTTGGGAACAAATAAGGCTTATTTTGAAAAAGCGTTGATTTTGAGCGGATTATCATTATTTTTAGAACAAAAACAGGAATTGCCGAAAATTTGGAGCGCAGAAGTATTAGAGGCTGTGAAGCGTCCGGAACTGGCGGCCCATTATTATAAACAATTGGCGCATCCTTTGACACAAACGGTGGCATTTAAAAAAGCATCGAACCTGATTGCCATTGGAAAAACAAAAGAAGCATTGAGCATTTTGGTTCCACTACGCGCATCGAATGAACGCTCTACGCCTTTGTGGATGGCTTTGGCCTCAGCCTATCAAAAGGAAGAAAATTGGCCGGCCGCCATTGCGGCGTACAGCAAAGTCTTAAGTATTGAAGGCGAATCGAATCGTGAATATGCTTCGGATATCTATTTTATGCGTGCGTTTATTTATACGGAACAAAAACAACTGGCGTTGGCAGAAGCGGATTTAAAGCATGCGTTGGACTTGAATCCCAAAAATCCAAAGATTCTCAATCACTTGGGCTATCAATGGTTGGAAAAAGATGTAACCATGGAAAAAGGCTTTGATTTAGTTGAACAAGCCTATAAATTGGATGCTTCGGATCCGCATATTGTGGACAGTATGGCCTATGGTTATTATCGAAAGGCAAATTACAAAAAGGCTTTGCCATTGGCGGAAAAGACTGTAGATAAAATGCCACAAAGTTCGGTGGCAAATGCTCATTTAGGCGATGTTTATCTTGCCTTGGGGCGCCGGCGCGAAGCAATTTTCCAATATAACAAAGCATTAGCGCTTTCGTATGATCTAACGCCCGAATTAAAGACGGAATTGATCCAAAAAGTTGAAAAATTACAGGCGTCCAGGTAAAAATATAAAAAATAACTTATTGAAAAATAAGAAAAAACGCATATTTCAGAAAAAATGTTAAAAAAAGTTTAAAAAAGCGCTTGACATTTAGAAAATGTTTTGATAGAATAATGTCACTTTCGCGAAAAAACGGAAGTAGAGTTGTTTAACAAAGTCAATATGAAATATAGAAACGGATGCACGGACGGTCGTTGATCGGAATAGATTATAGGGCTGTTGTGCATCAGGAAACTATAAAAACGGAAAGTGTACATAACATGTAGATTGGTAAGTTTTTGTAGGGTTTCTGTTAATACTACTTTATAGTAAGTAATTATGATGCACAGGACAGCTACTCAAGAG
>Ga0310786_10004761_pt1 | contig 18724 bp, 16 predicted proteins | sample AusTroGonzalo_MG_FD_203881 | JGI IMG/M metagenome (GOLD analysis project Ga0310786, IMG submission 203881) | Bovine rumen microbial communities from tropical cattle in Woodstock, Queensland, Australia - Gonzalo_03 (v2) (version 2) | ecosystem: Host-associated > Mammals > Digestive system >... | reverse complement strand
AATCTCACGATTGCCGAACCCCCGTGACGCGAGACGCAACGCGCGCTCTGTGCCGAGCCGCAGAGCGCCGGGAATCGGACGCACATGCACTACACACGACACACGACAAACGATGCACGACATGAGGCGACGGTTTCGCGAAACCGCCCTACCGTCGCGGTCACGCGGGACGCGTGACCCTACCGCAGGAGCAACTCGGCAGACGACACCGGATTTTCACTTCCCGAAAAACGGAAATCGCGACTTCACCCTTTATTTACTGGGACATGCTCGTTTTCATGCCCGAAAAATTGGGGAACCTCCAAAATCGTTTCAATCTGAATTCACCCAACCCGCGCCACCTCCGCCGCTGGGGTCTGACCCCATGGGAATTCTGCGCAATGCCGTCCACAACGTTGTCAGCCGATGTTTCCGGCATCTCTGTGGTCACGGTAATTGCGGAGGAACTTGTCATTGGACTTGCGGCGGCGGAGCGATTCTGCTACAATAACCACCATGCTCATACGCACACGATCATATGCACGCGCCGGTTTTCTCGGCAACCCCTCTGACGGCTACTTCGGCAAGACCGTAAGTTTCGCATTCTCCAACTTCGCCGCCGATCTCGTAATGTACGAGACCCCTGAGCTTGGCTTCATCCCGGCCGCCGAGGATGACGCGACGTTCGAATCCCCAGAAGAGCTGATAAACGACATCCAGCTCTTCGGCTACTACGGCGGCATACGCCTTCTGAAGGCCGTTGCAAAGCTGTTCTTCCTCTACTGCCGGGAACACGGCATATCCATATCCAAGAGGAACTTCACCGTCCGCTACACGTCGAGCATTCCCCGCCTTGTGGGGCTCTCCGGCTCCAGCGCGATCTGCACGGCCATGCTCAAGGCCCTCCAGAAATTCTACAAGGTGGAGATCCCGCTTGAGGACGCCCCCACCCTCTGCCTTCAGGCCGAACGCGACGAACTCGGCATACAATGCGGGCTTCAGGACCGCGTGATCCAGATGTACGAGGGATGCGTATTCATGGACTTCGACAAAGCCCTCGTCGAATCCACCGGACACGGACGGTACGAACGCCTTGACCCAACACTGCTTCCTAATCTCTATGTCGCATATGATCCAAACAGAGCCGAGATATCAGGCACGTACCACAAGAAGCTGCGTGTCCTGTTCGAGGAGAAGAAGCCCGACATCCTGGCCGCGATGTCCGAGTTCGCCGACATAGCCCAACGCGGACGCGACGCCCTCGTCGCGCGACGTCCGGAGAACATCCCAGCCCTCGTGAACGCGAATTTCGACCTGCGAGACCGCATCTTCAACGTGGCCGAAGCCAATCGCAGAATGGTCATGACGGCGCGCTCCGCGGGAGCTTCGGCGAAATTCGCTGGTTCCGGCGGCGCAATCGTGGGAACGTACGAAGACAATGCGCAGTTCGCACGCCTCAAAGCGGCCCTCTCCGCCATCGGCTGCACAACAATCAAACCTGCAATCGCCTAAAATGGAACTGAAAAGAAGAGTTTGGGTCGAGGCAAGCCTCGGCACGCTGGTGTCCAACTACAAACGCATCGCCGCCGCCGTCAAGCCAGCGCGCGTGCTGTGCGTCATGAAGGCCAATGCTTACGGACTGGGCGTACTTCCTTTTGCAAGGGCTTTGGCGACGACTGACACGGCAGGCTTCGGCGTGGCCGAACCGTTCGAGGCTCTGCAGCTCGTCGACGCGATGGCGGCGGAACGCCTGCCGCCCAAGCCTGTGCAGATTCTTTCGTCCATCTTGCCCGACGAAATACAGCCCATGGTGGATGCCGGCGTGACGCTTCCGGTGATAGATATGGCCACTGCCCGCCTCATCGACGACGACGCCCGCCGCAACCACACCATAGCCAAAGTCCATTTCAAGCTCGACACGGGCATGGGGCGCCTCGGAATCCTCGCAAAGGATGCTCCGCGCGTCATACGCGCCGTAAAACGCCTGAAGCATCTCGACTGCGAAGGGATATTCTCGCATTGTCCGATGGCCTACGATCCAGCCAACCCGTTCTCGGAAGAGCAGATCGACCTTTTCAAGGCGATCCTCTCCGATGTGGCGAAAGACGGCATCACATTCAAGAAGATCCACATCGCCGCCTCAGACGCTATAAACAACTTTCCACGCGCAGTGCGCCGACCGTTCAACATCGTGCGCACCGGCATCAATCTCCACGGCAGCTTCGATCCAAACGGCCGCCGCGCGTTGAAGGTGGAACCGGTCCTCACTCTAAAGACGCGCGTCGCACAAGTGCGCACGCTCCCTGCAGGCACCACCCTCGGCTACGGCCGAACATGGTGCCTGAACAGGCCCACGCGCGTCGCCACGATCTCGGCAGGGTATGCGGACGGGCTACCCCTCGCCCTTTCCAACCGCGGCCATGTCCTGATCCGCGGCGCGGTCTGCCCCGTCATCGGGCGCATCTCGATGGACTACACCACCGTGGACGCATCCGATGCCCCCGACGTCAAGCCCGGCGACGAAGTGATTTGCCTCGGCGGTTCCGGCAAGGGGAAAGTGACCCCAGACGACTGGGGCGTACTCAAGGGCACCCATGCCTACGAGATCATCTGCTCGCTCGGCAACAGGGTGGAACGAGTATATGTGCGCTGAACCGGAACGACATCATTTTTCCCTGTAGAGCGAATCGACATACTTCCCGATGATGCGGAAGTCGCTGTCGATGTGCACATACGCCCGCTGCATGATGTTTTTACGCTTCGGCTCCGCAAGCATCACGGACAGTTCCACATGGTTCCGCTCGCGCAATCCGCTGAATCCGGCATCATTGTACTCCCAGGCAAGGACTTCGATCGTAACGACGACCTGCGCATCCTCCTTCTTCTCGGGCCGAACGGCCCCATGCGACGCGAATGCCTTCTCGAACTCTTCAACCAGCACATGTTCCCTGCGCCAGTAAAGCGACTCCTTGGCAGGTTTTCCAGGACGCTCCACCCACACCGACGTCCCCTCCTTCAGCGGATCGTAGAGACGAGGCATTCCCTCGTCGTAGCCTCCCGGAACATAAAACGGCAGTCTGCATCCGGCGACTAGCGCCAAGGCGACGAAGGCCGTCCTGGCGTTAAAACGCACGGCAGACCTCGCGATCGTCGAATGGATGCTTGACTCCGGCGATCTCCTGAGTGGTCTCGTGTCCCTTCCCGCACACTACCACAGCATCACCCTCCATGGCATTGGACAGCGCATATCTTATGGCCTTGCCCCTGTCGGGCTCAACCAGAAATTCCGTCCCGGCGGGCATCCCGCCGACGATGTCCTCGATAATGGCAAGCGGATCCTCTCCGCGCGGATTGTCGCTCGTCACCACAAGGCGGTCCGCGAACCGCGCCGCCGCCGCGCCCATCAAAGGACGTTTCGAACGGTCGCGGTCGCCTCCCGCGCCGAATACGGCCCAAACCTTCCCTTTCGTGAATGACTTCACGGTGGAAAGTACGTTCGCGAGCGCGTCGTCGGTGTGCGCGTAATCCACGTACACCGACGACGCGCTGCGCGTCCTTACCCGTTCGAGCCGTCCCCAGCGGGGGGTCAAACGCGGTATTTTCGAGCGGATTGTCTCCACGTCCATGCCCGCGCCGCGTGCGAGTGCGGCGGCGAGCAGGACGTTCTGCACGTTGTAATCGCCCACGAGCGGGCACGTTGCACGGATGAACGCTGCTAGGTCAACGTCATCCGGCACGGTTAGTCCGCAGGCGATTGCGTTTAGCGGCAATCCGCTGCAAGTTTCGAAAAGGCGCCTGCCGTAGGCTCCATCCACGCAGATGGCGACTGGCGCGTGAGGGGTGGAATCCGCCAGACGAAGGAAGAATTCCTCCTTAGCCCGGTAATAGGACTCCATGTTCTTGTGGTAATCAAGATGGTCTTCTGTCAAATTCGAAAAGGCGCCGCCGGCGAACGCGACATCTCCCGTGCGGCGTTGGTGGATGGCATGGCTGGACACTTCCATTGCGCAATCTTTCACGCCGTTTGCCTCCATCTCGTCCAAGATGGCCTTGAATGTCGCAAACGGCGGGGTCGTGTATCCTGTGGAGAAACGACGTGAGCCGGTAAACACCTCGACTGTCGTGATGTAACCCCCGCCCAGGAACTCGTTGAGTATCCAAGTCGTGGTCGTCTTGCCGTTCGTGCCTGTGATGCCCCAGATTCTCATGCGTCGTCATCCTCCGGGATTTCATCGGGGAGATCGGGCTCGACTTCCAGATAGCGCATTGTGTACTCGGCTATGCTCCGGAAAGTAGGAGCGGCGCATGTGCCCCCTTGATGGTTGTATATCTCGTAGCGTTCGCCGCGCCGGCGGCAGAACACAGGCTTGCGATACGTCACAAGAATCACTACCTCGGGTCTCGACGCGGGTACGATTCCCACGAAAGAGGCATGGTAGTCGGTGCTGGAGTAGCCGACCTTGGGGTAGGCGATCTGCGCGGTGCCGGTCTTCCCCGCCACCGTGTAGCCGCGTACCGCCGCACGGCGGGCCGTCCCCCCCTTCTTCGCGACGCCAAGCATCATGTTGCGCACTTCACGCGCCACTTCAGGACGGCATGGATGGCCAATCACCTCTTTCTCATGATGCTCGATTACCTGACCGTCAACGTCCGTGACGCTCTCTACTATGTAAGGCCTAAGCAGTTCGCCGTCATTGGCTATGGCGCCATAGGCGGCGGCGAGTTGGATTCCAGTCACGGCGACGCCCTGCCCGATAGGAGCGCGAGACCATTTCACCTTGTCCCACTTCTCCACAGGAGGGAGATTGCCGCGTTCCTCGCCAGGCAATTGCACGCCCGTCTTATGTCCAAAGCCGAATTCGGACATGTATTTGTAAAGCCGTTTCGGGCCAACGTCAACGCCAAGCTTGCCGAAGACGATGTTTGAAGAGTGGACTATCGCGTCGCGCACGGTCATGAACGCATCCCACTTGTGCCCGTGGTCTGTCGGCAGCCTATAGTAGCGCGGATCGTTGTGCGCCGTGTTTATCAAAGTGTCTGGACCTACGATTTTCTCGTTGAGGGCTGCGCACGCCGTGATGCACTTCATCACGCTCCCCGGCTCGTAGTTCACGGATATCGCGCAATTGCGCATGTCGTTTGTGGGGAATTTGCTGTAGTTCTCAGGCTCGTAGTCGGGCAATGTGGCCATCGCAAGCACTGCGCCGGTCCGCGCCGCCAACACTATGCACCATGCCGACTCCGCGCCGTTCGACGCCACCCCAACGGCAAGTGCCTTCTCCACCTGGTACTGTATGTTGTGGTCGATGGTCAGCTTCACGGTATACCCAGTCTGCGGATCCACGTCGACGCCACGCTTGATGCGGACCTCTTTGCCAAGAGCCGTGCGCATTCCCTGTACGCGCCCCGGCCGTCCCTTCAAAAACGTCTCGTAGCGCATCTCTATGCCTGCGCTGCCCACGCTGGCAACAGGGTTGTGCGTCACAAAGCCCAGAACATGCGAAAGACGCTTGCCCTGAGGGTACCTGCGGATGTTCTTTTCGGAGATCTTGAGCCCCAGCACGCTCGCATGCGGGGCAAGCGCATCGTGGACAACCGAGTCCATTGACGTGGCAAGGAACAGATTCCTCCTTCCAGATCCACGCCTGGCGCAGATGTCCATCACGGACAAAAGAGGAAGGTCGAGATTGTCCGCGATCAGCCGCGACGCGAGAGAATACGTCACGGGAATCTTGTTCTTCTTGTCGAACATGACCTTCTTCGTCACGTTCGTGAGCAGATCGTCGGCATCAAGGCGGTATTCCCACTCCTTGGCAGAACAGGCAAAAGGATATTCAGGGCCGGCCGCACCGCATATGGTGCCGCGCAGAGGACGAAGATCGCGCACGTATGTGTAGTCGTTGGACTTCGGCTTTTTCGTGAGCATGTCCAGATGCAGCATCACAAGGCGAACGCAAAGCCCGCACGCGCCGAGTCCGAGCGCAACAAAAGGCAGCCAAAAATGCGCTCTTTCGTTCCATCCTGACATCTGGCGACTCCTGAATGCTGCGTCAACGCACTACTTTGCCGGCGCGTTTCCCCGCAATCGTCCTTTTGGATGAAGTGTCCTGCACCATGCGGGACACTTCGGAACGGTTTCTGCGCTGCGCGCGCACAACCGACATCTGCCTTGGCGCCACTCCGCCGCCAGGCAGCATCTTGATCACCTGTTCTGGCGCCGGATTGTTCATGTCGAGGCCATGTTGCCTCAGCGCGATCTCCAGCCGTTCCGGAGTCTTCATCTCGTTCCATTTCATCGTCTCGCGCTCAAGCTCCGCGTCCAGTCTCGCCAGTCCCTTCTCCGCCGCGCCGATTTCCTGAGCAATGGCGCTGCAGCGCGTATCTAGCCACCAATAGGCCATGAGCATGATGAATCCCGACACCACAAGTGCCGCGAAATGCATCGTGTTCAGCGCAAAATGCGACTGGCGTTTAATGCGTCTGTTTCTCTTCATCCCCGATCCTTTCCGCTATGCGCAGCTTTGCGCTGCGAGCTCTTGCATTTTGTTCAATCTCCGCCGCAGAGGCCCGCGCGGCCCTGCGCGCCACAAGGCGCACCCGCGGTAACACACCTTCCCATCTGGTTCCTCCGGCCTGAAGCGACACTTCACGTCCCGCGTGGCCCGCGAAGCACTTCTTGACCATCCGATCCGTCAGGCTCTCGAAAGTTATGACTGCGAACCTGGCGCCGATCTTCAGCAGGGAAAGCCCCCCTTCAAGCGCACTTGCAAGTTCGCCCAGCTCGTCGTTCACCGCCATGCGCAGCGCCTGGAAGACGCGCGTGGCCGGATGATGCGCGCCGTGGCGGCCTATTGTCCGCTCCACGAAGTCGGCCAACTGCATCGTCGTATCGAAACGCGCATGTGCGCGTTCCGCCACGATCGCCTTGGCGATTCTGCGCGCACGCGGTTCCTCGCCGAGATCGCGCAGTATCGCAGCAAGTTCCTCCTCGGAGCGCGTGGCCACCACATCCGCCGCCGTCTCGCCGCAGGAACGGTCCATGCGCATGTCGAGAGGACCGTCCGCGCGGAAACTGAATCCGCGTTCAGCTTCGTCGAGCTGCGGGCTGGAAACGCCAAGATCCAGAATGATCCCGTCGGCCGCGTCGACCCCCTGGGCTTTCGCGATCTGCGCCATGTCGCCATGCCTGCCGCGCACAAGCCGAACGTCGGCATCAGAGAATCCCTCAAGCGCCTTGCGGCTCTCGTCGATGGCCTCGTCGTCTCTGTCGATTCCGATGAGAGTGGCTTTCCCCGCCCGACGAAGGATCTCCGCGCTGTGGCCGCCTCGTCCCAATGTGCCGTCAATGTAGATTCCACCTGCGCGCACATCAAGCGCGTCAACCGCCTCCTTCAACATCACTGGAACGTGCGCGCCCATCAGAATTCAAGCGCCTCCGTCGCAGCATCGAAGTCCTCGATGTTCATCGGCTCGCCGCCCGGCATCTTTCCAGGCGCATACAGCTTTATCATCCTCACAGCACCGAACATCTGCACCTTGCCCGTAAGGCCAGCGAAACCGAGAAGCCTGTCGCAGATGCGCATGCGGCCCTGACCGTCAAGAGCGACCTGCTCGGAACTCGAGCCGATCTTGAGCAGCAATGCGTTCACTTGCTTGTCGAACAAACGCTTCTCGCGCAGTCTTGCGAGTTTCTGATCCATGTCCGCCTTCGGCACCAGATCAAGACAGCCGTCGGAATTTGGAAAAACGTAAACAACTTGGCTCTCGCCCAATGCGTCGCGCCACTCGCTCGGCATCGTCAAGCGCTTCTTCTGGTCCAGAGCGTGCTCGCACTGGCCGACGAATACGCCGCCCATTGCGATTCCCGCGTTTTCTGGAGCTTTTTCAGCCACTTTTCTGTTTTCTCTCTTTTGTTTAGTTTTCCCACATGCCAGGAAGAAACCCTACCTCCCTGACACTTTGCCCCACATCTTACCACATTGCCCCACACCGTGCAAGTAGAAAAGTTAAAAAAAAAGATTTTTTTTGCATGTCTCAAGGGCGCTCCCTTCCGGTAGTCGGTTCGACGCCCTTAATAAATACCGCGTACCCCATATGAAAAGGCAATCCTGCACTTGGCACAAGGCACGCCACTATGGTAAAATGTCCGCATGAACAAAATGCCATACGACAAATTGCGCAAACGCGCTTTCCAGAATTGCCTTGCAGGCACGCTTGCATGCTTCGCCGCAGCTGCGGCATCGGCCATGCCGTCAGAAGGCGTGCCGTCCCGCGTGAAAAACCTTGAAGCGGAACATGTTGAATGGCGAAGCGTAGGTCCAGGCGGCGGCGGATGGATACAGTCGATATGCCTAAGCCGCTGGGACCGGAATCTTGCATATGTCGGATGCGACGTGGGTGGCTTCTACGTGTCAGTCGACTCCGGACGCCACTGGGAGATCCGCAATTCCGGCCTCAACGACTTCTACGTCGAGACGATAGCGGAGCATCCTGTCGACCATGACACCATCTTCATCGGCACTCGCAGCGGCGTGTACGTGACACACGATCAGGGCCGCCGCTGGATGCGTTGCTCTGCAGGTTTTCCGAACACGATGTCCGGATCGTACTCGGCGCCCATCTCGAAGATAGTCTTCGCGCCAAACGACCCGCGCACAATCTATGCGGCGATCGGACAACCGCGTGAAAGCAAGGGAGGCCAAGGACAGATCTACGTCTCGCGCGACGGCGGCAACACATGGACGAAGCTCGTGCCGACCGGCGCACTCCCGCCAAAGGCGGTCATCCGCGATCTCGTAATCAGCCCTGCGGACGCTCAACGTCTTCTCGTTGCAACCGACGAAGGCCTCTATCTATCGCGCGACGGCGGCATCTCATGGAATCCCTCGAATTCAGGTCTGCCTGCGCATCTTCGCACACGCCAGTTGGCGATGTGCCCGGCGCTACCTTCCGTGATATACGCGACAATCCGCCAAAAAGGCGGCGAACAGCCGTGGAGCGCAGGCGTGTACCGCTCCGATGACGGAGGCGAGACATGGCGTGCGCGAAACAACGGCCTGCGGCAGAATGCCGGCAAAGCAGGATCAGGCGACATGCTGTGCTCCTGGACGGACAAAATCGTAGTCCATCCGGCCAATCCCGACATCGTCTACGCCGGCGGAGCGTCATGGTGGGAAACAGGCATCTACAAGACGACCGACGGCGGAGCAAGCTGGAAGCACATTCTCAAAAAATGCCCCGAGGGCTGGATCGGATTCTGGGGACAGTCCGTCAAATGCCTCTCGCTCTCACCGGCGGCGCCGGACGCCCTCGCCTTCGGAACGAGCGGCATGGTGTACCGCACCGACGACGGCGGCGAAACATGGCACCAACGATACTGCGAGCAGCTTCCTGACGGGCGGACGAGGGGAACAGGTCTCGAAGTGACATGCCTGCACACTATCTGCCCTGACGCCGCCAGAAAGGGCCGCTTCTTCCTGGGGTACTACGACATCGGCCTGCTCGTGACGGAAGACGACGGCCGGACACTGCGGCGTACAATGAAAGGCATTCCCGGCAAGTACAGCAACTCATGCTTTTCCATCGTGCAGGCTCCAGACGACCCTCTTCACCTCTGGGGTGGATTCGGCAACTGGGGCGGCGGCGGAACCGGCATAGTCGCCGAATCCTCCGACGGCGGCGAGAACTGGATTCCATGCACAGCCGAAGGAAGCGGCTGGGTGGAAGCCCCTGCACGCGCGATCACATGCTTCGGCAAGAAAGGCGCGTATCGGCTCGTGTACACCTCAAAGAACGGACTGGTCTCCAGCGACGACGGCGGACAAAGGTGGAATGTAGACGCCGACTTTGCGTTCACGGCGCTCACGCGCGACGGGGACTCGCTTTACGCGGCGAAACAAGAGAGGAAAGAATCAAGCTCGATCTGGAAAAGCCAGGACGAAGGACGTTCCTGGACGCGGCTCACATCCCCTTCTCTAGGCATTGGCGAAATCCGGAAGATCGCGGCGAAAGGAAACGATATCCTCTTTTCCGCGCGGCAAAATCGACTCGGGGCGAAGTCGGGCGGCGCATGGTACTCGCGCGATGGCGGCGCAACGTTCAGGCGAGTCGTCGATGACTATTTCTGCGAAGGCGTTCTCCTGACGGCAGACGCACTGCTCGTCTCGCTCCACGACCATCCATATCACGACCTTCCCGGAGGAGGCGGAATCCGCATCTCGCGCGACGGAGGCGCTACGTGGCGGACGCTCAATTCGCCTTCGCTGCAAAACCGAAATGTCTCCTGCATCGCGGCGGACCCGTTCAACCCCTCATGTATCTGGGCGGGGACTGGCGGCGACTCGGTGTTCGTAGGCGAAATCTCCGCCAGATAAAGTAGCCTGCCTCACATCCTCAGCGACAGCAGCTCTTCGCGCAGCAACTTGCAGGCGAGCGCCGTCGAGCGACCAGTGGAGTCCAGCGAAGGTGCGAGCTCGACATTGTCGAACGCGACTACATTGAAACGCGCCATCACATCGCGCAATGCGGCCAGCAGCTCGACATAGCGAACGCCTCCCGCCTCGGGAGTGCCTGTTCCAGGAAATTCCGAAGGGTCCAGAACATCCATGTCCACCGTCAGATAGACGGGAGTTCCTTCAGGGAAAGAGACTTGTGGCAGAGTCATCATCGTGAACGGCTCGGTGGTGACATGCCCTTGCCGCATGAAGGCGAACTCCTCGCGCGTGCCGGAGCGTATGCCGAACTGCCATATGCGGCCGTCGCCGAGAACATCATGGCAACGGCGCATGACACATGCGTGCGAAAGAGGATTGCCAAGATAGTCATCGCGCAAATCGGCATGGGCGTCGAAATGGATAATGTGCAGATCGGGATGGCGTCGCGCCGCGGCGCGCACCGCGCCAAGCGTCACGAGATGTTCGCCGCCAAGAAGAACTGGTATCTTGCCGTCCGCAAGAATTCCGTCGGCCTTGGCCTCAATCATGTCAAGCGCGGGCTGGGGTGCGCCGAAAGGCAGTTCCAGATCGCCTGCGTCGTGGACGCGCACTTCCTCGAGATCGCGCTCCAGGGCTGGAGAATACGTCTCGATGCCGAACGACTCGCCGCGCATCGCGGCGGACCCGAAGCGGGCGCCGGGACGAAAGCTCGTCGTCGAATCGTAAGGCGCGCCGAACAGCACTGCCGACGCGGACTGGTAGTCAGAATCTGCTCCTATGAAATTCATAAAGGCCCTTTCACTTTGCAAGTTTGATCTCAATTGGGACGAATGCGTCTGGATTTTCGGCGCGGGAGATGATCTTCGACGCGTAGGCATCGCTATAGTACCGGCCGTCCGCAGTGCGATCGCGACGGGCGTTGTAGCGTCTAAGTGCGTCGGGCCAGCCGTCGAAGAAGCCGGCCGGGCGCAGCTTCGCGGCCTTGCCGGAGGTGCCGAATCCCTTGCGCGACAGGAACATGATAGCGGCACGGACGTTTTTGGCAAGCTCCCCCTCGTTTCTGCGCATGGGCTTCTTGAGGCCGATGTCCAGCTTGGCGTCGTCCCAGTCTCCGGGGACATTCACCTGCAGGGGATCGACACGCCAGGCGGCAAGCGAGGACTTGTCGTTGCCGCCGCTTTCCTCGATCATGTGCGCCTTGACGAGCGCAGGGGACAGATCTCCCGTCTTGGCGGCCTGGGCAGGAGTTCCGCCGATCCACTCGGCCTTGTGGGCGTTGAACTCGGCCGTCATCTTCAGAATCATGGAATCGTATTCCTGATAGCGGGCATCCTCAAAGCCGCGGAATACGGGCAGAGGCATCGTCTTGCGCGCCTCGGCGCGCGAAAGCATCTTGCGTTCCGCGGGCGGGACGGATTTCGCATAGGAGCTTGAGCCCCAGATCCGCTTGTAGAGAGATTCGATGCGGCGTACCGTGGGCATGTCCGCCGCGTCCACAAAGCGGCGGTCTATCTGCAGCTCGCCCCAGCGATCGAAGAGGAAGGCGCTTTTGCCGGCCGACATCCTGAACCTGCAGGCGGCGGTTGATGCCGGAACCTCAGCGACGCCGCGGGCGGCGAGCTTGCGTGCGTGGGCGACGGAACGCCGGGAGACGCGCGTGACGAGGTCTGCCGCCTTCATGGCGATGTCCACAATCTCCGCCATGTCCTGCGGGGTGATCGCAACATCGGCGAAGGAAGGCATTTGAGCCCCCTTTGCCCAACCATTGTCGGCGTATGGCGTAAGTCGCAGCGAATTGATTCCATCGGCGATCAGATCAAGGTCGAACTGCGGTGCGCCCTTGATGCCGAGCGCGGAGACGACGGCCTTGCGTGCATCTTCGAGCGGCTGAAGGTCTGCCGCCGTCACGCGAGCTGCCGGAGCAGCGCGGCGCGGCGCGCTGTTTGCGGCAGGCGCCGCCGAAAGCGCCAACGCCGCACAGCCTGCGAGCCAGCATGGAATCCACATGCGCATATGGTCAAAAGCCCTTCTCGTCACCAGTCCCGTTCGTTTGGCGAGAGAGGAACCTTGCGCATGCGGGCCTTCTTCTCGTTCTCGTGGTTTTCGCTGCGCTCCTGCGCCTTCTGGAGAAGAGCCTCCACCTCGCGGTCCGTCTTCTGCTCGGCAGGCTTGTTCTCCTCCTCTTTCTGTTCCTGCGACTGCTCTTGCTGCTGATCTTGCTGCTGGTCGTTCTGCTGGTCGTTTTCGGACTCGTTGTCCTTGTCATTGTCCTTCTTGTCGTCCTTGTTGTCGTTCTTGGACTGCTGCTGGTTGTCCTGGCTCTGCCCGCCGCCGCCATTATCCTTCGGCATCAGCTCTTTGATGCGCTGGAGCTTCTCAAGGACATCAAGCATCTTTGGCGGCAATTCGCTTTTCTGAAGTTCGATCTGGAGCTTCTCCACTTCCGTGGCGAGTGCGGATATCTCGGCCTGCGCCTCCTTCGTGAAAGGAGGCTTGTTTGTGTCCGCCTGCGCCTGCTGCTCGTACGCCTGCGCCCACTGCGGGAATCGCGCGCGGAAGGCGCGGGTGAAATCAAGGGCCTCGCCCTGCCAGGGACGGGAGTTGAACGGCTCCAGGGCGATGTATGCGTTAGTTTGCGAAAGGATGTCTTCGTCGAGCGCCGCGGGCGGCATGACCGTCATCTTCCAGAATCGCGTAAGCGAAGTCTCCACCTCGGCGGCCGATGACGTCGCGGATGGATCCATGTCGTCGAAAAGGTCGGCCGTCTTGCGCGAGACGTCGCGCGCGGATTCCACGTCGCCCACTATGTGCGCGGCCTGCTGTTCATTCGTGACGGACTGCATAACGCCCTGCTTGACGGGGATCCACACATCGGAAAGCTTCATCATCGATCGAGCAAGTTCTTCGCTCTTTGCGATGGCGCGCACGGGGGCATTCGTAAGCACACCCTCGCCTTCGCGCATTATGCGCCGCGCCTCGCGCACTGCTGTGCCGAGAAGTCCGCCGGGATCCTGTCCCTGCGTTTCCTTCAGGACCGTCTCCACATGCGCCCTTTCGCGCAGTTCGGGAAGCGGATCAATGGCACGCGTGAAATTGCGGTTTACGCGCGGGTCGTCGGGATTGGCGCGCAATGCGATCTGCATCGCGGCGGCGGCATCCTCTGCGGCCTTGGTGGCGCCAGAGCCGTCCTCGGCTGAAAGCTTCTTCATGCGCGCGAACTGAAGCGCGCCTACGACCTCGGCCGCGCGCGGGCCATGCGTGCGACTGAGCATCAGCGGCTGGAGAGTGACGAGCGCATTGGTGAAATCGCCGTCGGAATAGAAGTCCAGCCCCTTGTTCCAGATTTCGCCGTCAGTGAGCTGGGAATCGGAGATTTCCTGCTGCCGTCTGTCGTCCGTCATCTGTCCTTTGTCCTTCTCTTTCTCCGCAGCCTGGGACTGCGCCGCAGCCGGCGTCTCATCCGCCCAGAGGGCGAAGCAAAGAACCGCAGCCAGCGCAGCTGTTGCGGCGCGAACATGGCCGTTGCGGCCGGCGAAGCGCCCTCTGGAGAAAAGCGCGGCCAGAAGCACCAGCAGAAGCCCCGGCACGAGGAATATGCCGAAACGCTCGGTGGCGCGCATCTCCTCCTCCTCGGCCTGCTCCTTGGCGGCGACTTGGCGAAGAAATCTCCGGTAGATGGCGCCGAGCGTCGTCTCGGCGGTGCCGGCCGTGGCGAGCGGCACGTAGCGTCCGCCGGACGCCTTGGCTATGGCTGCGAGGGTAGCGTCTTCGAGCTTCGTCTTGACGGCGGCGCCCTTGTATTGCTGGACGCCTGTGCCGGCGGCGTCCGGGACGGACGTCTCTGTGCGCGGATCGCCAAGGCCCACTGTGAACACGGGCACATTGCGCTTTGCGGCCGTCTGCGCCGCAGCTATCGCTCCGCCGCGGAGGTCGCCGCCGTCGGATATGAGTATGACGGCATTATGGTCGTCCGCCGCAGGATCGAGCGCATCGAGGGAAGTGCGTATGGCGGCACCGAGATCCGTCTCGCCGCGAGGAGCCGATTCGGGCGTGGCGGCCTCGAGGGCGGAGCGGAGGAAGGCGTGGTCTGTGGTCAGCGGACAAAGCAGCGTCCCGGTGCGGCGGAATGCGACGAGCGCGCAACGGTCCCCTTCAAGCGAGTCGATGAGGTCTGCGATGTCCGCCTTCGCCCTCTCAAGCCTGTTCGGGCGAACGTCGGCGGCAAGCATCGAACGCGACACGTCGAGCGCCACGACGACGTTGCGCGTGCGCGCCTGCACCACCTGCGCGGAATGGCCCCACTGCGGACGCGCAGCGGCGAACGCGACCAGCGCTAGGCCGGAGAGCAGCAGAATCGCCTGCACATTGAACAGCCGCGGATTGTTCGGCAGAAGACGCCCAGCCAGAGCCGGCGATACGAACGCCATAAGACGCTTTTCCGCCCTGGCGCGCAAAAACAGCCAGAACGCCCCGACGAGAGGCACGGCGAACACGAGCGCAAGAAACCAAGGATGCACAAATCTCATACAAGCCTCCTGGAAGCGGACATTTGAAGCGACACGGCAAACACCAAGAGCAGAGCGCCGGCAAGTAGGAACGGTGCGAAGAACTCGCGCCAGCGCTGATAGACCGTCTGGTCCAACGGAGTCTTCTCGAGAGAGTCGATCTCCTCAAGCGCGGCCTTGAGGCCCTCCGAGTCGCGCACGGCGAAGTAGCGCGCGCCCGTCTTTTTCGCTATCGACTTCAGCTGCGATTCGTCGAAGGAGATGTCGGCATACGCTATCACCTGCCGTCCGAACGCATCGCGCCGGAAGAACGGCGTGCGGCGCGAATTCGTGCCCACGCCTATCGTATAGACGCGTATGCCGAGCTTTGCGGCGGCCGCCGCCGCGTCGGCCGGCTCGACGGCGCCTGTGTTAGACACGCCGTCGGAAAGAAGGATCACGATCTTCGTCTTGACCGGCGCGTTTCGCAGGCGCGCAAGAGCCGTCGCCAAGCCGTCGCCAACTGCCGTCAGAGTCTCGTCGGGATCAATCGGGTTGCCTTGGGCGTCATAGCTTACGGACGGCACCTCTACGCCCTTCAGGACGTGGCGGACGGCCTCGTGGTCCGCTGTGAGCGGCGTTCTGGCAGAAGCGTATCCGCCGAAGGTGATGAGCCCGATCAGGTCGTCGGAACGCGCGTCCACGAACTTTGCGAAGAGCTCCTTCACCACGTCGAGACGCGTGCGGTACTTTGAGCCTTTCGGCGTAAGGTCAAGAGCCTCCATGGATCCCGACACGTCGACCGTCATCGCGATGGCTATGGCGTCCACGCTCCGGCGGTCGCTGGACAGCGGTTCGCGCGGACGCGCCGCCGCGACGACGAGAAGAGCCGCGCCCGCAAGGAATATCCAAGGTGCCATCTCTGCGGCGCGGGCGCGCCATCCTGCCGTCTTGGCGGGAAGGCGACGAACTGTCGAAAAGCGGATGCCGGCACGTCTGCCGCGACGAAGCATGCGCCACGCCGCGACGCCAAGCGGCAGCGCCAGCAGGAAGGAATATGGCCATGCGAAATTCATCACGAACCCTCCCTCTCGGAGTGAAAGCGGAACGAATCGTCCCTGTTCTGAGCCGAATCGGCCGTGAGGTAGTCTCGGGCCCTGTCGGTCGCGGCGTCCGCCATTGCCGGCGTCGCCTCGACACCGGCGAACTTCACCATGTCGGCAGACTCCAGGAACTGCCGCAGTTCGGCAACGGCCTCCCGAGTGAAGAACGGAGAATCCTGCGCCGCTCGCAGGAACTCTTCCGTCGTGAGATGCGGCGCCTTGACGCCGTGCTGGCGCTGTATGTAGCGGCGCACGACCATCGTGAGCTCAACGTAGAAATCCTTGTAGAAGCCACGGCCGGGCAGTCCCTTCTCGATGAGCTTGTGAAGCTCGTACAGCGCGCGCTGGATCGGGCTTAGGCGATGGACGCGTATCTTCTCCTGGACCTTCTGCGCAGTGATCCACAGGAGCCATAGAACGGCGACGGCGCCCGCGAGAATCAGGGCCAGCCAACCGACAAGCTTCCAGCTGAGCGGCGGCAGATCGCGCTTGGGCGAGATTTCCATGTCGCCAGTCACAGGATCGCGCGCCGCAGGCGATGCGAAAACGACAGGAGCCGTGGCGAAACCCGCGATTGCGAAAGGAGCTAGGCGATAACGGCGCGCGGCGGGAAGCGGGACAAGACGCCAGCGAGAGACGACAGTCGTGGCGCCGTCCCCCTCCGTGACGGGCTCCTCCTGGAAATCCTCGGCAACGCCAAAACCGTCGAATCTGTCGCGCAGATCGGGGAGTCTGGCTTCAACGCCCTTCGGAGCGGTCACGGTGACGGTCACGAAAAAGTCGCGGGCCAAATCCACGGTCTCCGGCTCGGCATCGATCTTGACGGACACCCCATCGCGCCCGAGATCCGCCACCTGCACGGCATGCAGACCATAAGCCAGAAGCGCAGATGCGGCCACGGTCAGCAAATTACGAACCATTGCCTTCATCGTTTGCTTGCCCTCCTCTTGAAAAGTGCGCGCACGGACTGTATGTACGGACGGTCCGTCCACACTGGAACCGTGTCTATCCCCGTGCGCGCGAAGAACCTGTCGCGCGATTCCGCGGCCTGCTGCGCGGTGGCAGCGAACGCGGCGCGAACACGCTTGTCCGAAGTGTCCACGAGAACAAGCTCGCCAGTCTCGGGATCCTCGAGTTCGGCGAGGCCCGCGTCGGGGAGTTCCATCTCCGCCGGATCGGTGATCGGAACGCCGATCACATCATGACGGCGGGCGACCACACGAAGAAGCTTGCGATAGGGCTCGCCCGAATTCTGGAAGTCGGATACGAGGAACACGACGGCGCGGCGCTTCTGCACTCCGTTCAGGAACTTGAGCGCGCCGGCGATGTCGGTTCCGCCCGTGGCGTCGTCCTCCGCCGCCAGCACTTCGCGCACCAGGCGCATGACGGGCTGACGGCCCTTCCGCGGCGGAAGGTACTTCACGATTCTGTCGGAGAAGAGGATTAGGCCGATCTTGTCCTGGTTGCGGATTGCCGTGAGGGCGAGGAGCGACGTGATCTCCGCCGCCATTTCGGCCTTGGATCGCTCCACGCTGCCGTAGCTCTGCGAGCCGGAGACGTCCACCATGAACAGGACGGTCAGCTCGCGCTCTTCGCTGAAGCGCTTGATGAACGGCTCGCCGGTGCGGGCGGTGACGTTCCAGTCTATCGTGCGCACGTCGTCGCCGGGGACGTACGGGCGCACCTCGTCGAACTCCACGCCCTGTCCTTTGAACGTGGAATGGTAGTCGCCGCTCAGGCGGTCGTCCACAAGGCGATTGGTGAGGATTCGTATCTTCCCCACCTTCGCCATAAGCTCTTTTACGTCTATCATGGTGTGAGGTTTCTCCTTTCTTCTCCTTGACTGCAAATATACGCCTGTCATCCAAATCATCATCTCAAAAGCCTTCGTTTGACCTCACAGAACTTCCACCGAGCATCAAATCATCCGCTCTCCACATTCCATTAGTGAGTACAAAGACGACTCTAAAGTTATTAGTGGCTTGACGAACTCCAATGCTGTCGATCATTACAGAGTCTATGACATGTACATTGTTCGTAGTCATCCTCGAGAAACTTGTAAAGACACGGTTTGTTATGACTTCATCGCACATCATGTCACGAAACCGTGAAGCCATGAACTCAGAGATTGGAACATTCGGTTCCAACCCTGTGGCGCTATACCATAAATCATCAGTGAAATGAAACTTGACATCATTTGCATTGCCAAGGAAAAAAGAGCCCATGCAACCAAGAAATGCCGTATCTTGTGTACTACAATCTCGTGTAGGCAGGCTCGCGAGAACGTTTGATGTCAGTGGCATCATGAGAATAGATTCAAGATTTGTGATCTGATTCGCACAAGCACTACCCACAATCAAAACAATGATTGTTAACTTTATCCACAATTTCTTCAAGGCCATAAAACGCCACCTTTCTGGATCGCAGTCCAAACTGGGCTAGCTCCAGTTTCATCCCAGTACCAGAAGATAGGAGCTTCGCCAGAGCAATCAATTGCACATGCATTTCTACCGGCATCATTGTCATTGGCAAACATCCAGGAGCCAATAACATCTGTCGGGGCCAATGTGATTTCAGTGACAAAACGAGATGTAATCGTCGTCCCCCCCTGATTGTCAAGCGGAGCCCTCCAGCAATAACCCAAGAAATATCTGGGACCTTTCCCAATCCAGGACAACCCGGGTGAGACATCTACAGTACCCAATGTTCTAAGAGCCCATCTAAT
>Ga0310786_10004760_pt1 | contig 18724 bp, 11 predicted proteins | sample AusTroGonzalo_MG_FD_203881 | JGI IMG/M metagenome (GOLD analysis project Ga0310786, IMG submission 203881) | Bovine rumen microbial communities from tropical cattle in Woodstock, Queensland, Australia - Gonzalo_03 (v2) (version 2) | ecosystem: Host-associated > Mammals > Digestive system >... | reverse complement strand
TATTCGCGCAGGCCGGAGGCATATACCAGTCTAACGGCAAGGCGTGGCTGGTTCAGTGGCGCGACGAGGGGCCGGACTACCCCGACTTCCGCGCTCCGATGGGGCGGCCGCGCCTCGACATCGGTTCCTGTGGCGTGATGTACCGTATTCTCGCCGAGGGAATCAAGACCCATCCGCTCGTCCTCCAGCATGGCACCTCGGAGGAGGTCGGCACCGAAGACACGTTCTTCACCTCTGCCCGCGTGATGGACCAGGTGTATGCACGCCGTCGCGCGCTAAAGGAAGGAAAGAGCGGCTGGGGCGTGCCGAAGGTCGATGGCGAGGTAGAGTGGGTGGCGCTGACCGACGCCCGCAAGAACGATCTGTGCTTTTTGATGGTCAATACAAAATCGACGGAACAGAAGGTGCGCATCCGCGCCGCAGGAAGGTGGTTGGCCGCCCCTACATACGTCACTCTCTCGTGTCCCGAGAGATTTCTCGACTGCCGCGAAGTGCCTGGCGACGGCAAGTTCTGGCGACAGGTCAGCTGGGAGGACTCGCAGATGGGATATGGCGTCATTCCGATGGCAAGGAATGAGGGTTTGGAACCCAAGTCGGACGCCATTGAAATCGAAATCGCGCCGCATACCGTTCAGTCCGTCACAGTAATGACGCGCAAGCCGCCGAAGATTCGATGATTTGAGTGCTGTCGCCAATTGCCAAAGTTGGGTGAATATGGTACACTTTGCCCGTCAACCCATGATGGGGCGGACAGGGAGAGGAGGAATCGTGGAAGTCAGTCATTTGGAACGCGCGAAGGTGGCGGCGGCGCACGGAAATGCCGCAAGTCGGACGCTGGCGGCATGCGCCGCGCTTGCGTTGGCGGCGGGGCTGGGGCTAACGGCGGCGGCCGCGACCTATGAAGTGGACATCGACAGGCCCGACGGGCTCTACAAGTGCGGCGAGACAGCCACGTTCACGGCGAGGCTGCTTTCGACGAACGAGCTGGCCGCGAGATGCGAGCCGTTTGCCGTTCTTGACAACTTCGGGACGTCTGTGCTGACGAACCTGCCGTTCGACGTGACGGCCACAGGCGTCGTATACACGTTTTCCGGAACTCTTGAAGAGCCGGGCTTCCTGCGGCTTTCGCTGCCGGCGACGAAGGCCGGCAGAAACAACCCGTATGTGTTCAGCGTCGGATTCGAGCCGGAGAGAATCGCAAAGGGGAGCTCTTCGCCCGAGGACTTCGACTCGTTCTGGGCGGAGGCGAAGGCACGTCTCGCCCGCGAGGTGCCGCTTGATCCGCAGATTGTCCGCGTCCCCGAGCGCTGCACAGCCGACTTCGACTTCTACCGAGTGTCCTTCGCCACGTTTGGGCGCCGCGTCCACGGCTACATGAGCGTGCCGACGGACAAGTCCAAGGCCCCGTTCCCTGTCGACTTCGGCATAAACGCGGCAGGCTTCGGCTTCTGGACCAACAACATGGGTGGAGAGAAGGACTCGATTCGCGTCCAGTTCAGCGTGTATCCGTTCCCCCCGGACTGGAAGTGGGAGTCGACCGGGCTCAAGGCCGCATACGATGCCATGAACGACGAACTGCAGGCAAAGTACGGCACATCGCCATATTGCAGGGCCGGAATCACCGAGTCGCGGGAGGCGTACTTCTTCTATCCGGTGATACTTGGCATAGACAGGGCCGTGGACTGGGTTGCGGCTCGTCCCGACGTTGACCGCACTCGATTCCGCTACGAAGGGACGTCGCAGGGCGGCGGATTGGGATTCTGCCTCTGCGGGCTAAACCATGCGTTCACCCGTGCGGTATTCTATGTGCCGGCCAACACTGACACGATGGGATACCTGAAGGGGCGCGAGAGCGGCTGGCCGACGATTGTGGAGAGCAATTCGTCCACGCCGGAGCGCCGTGCCGCCGCCGAGAAGTGGGCGCCCTACTTCGATGGCGCGAACTTCGCCTCGCGCATCACGTGCCCCGTCCGCGTAGCGGTCGGGTTCTCGGATACGACATGCCCGCCATGCGCAGTGTACTCGGCCTACAACGAGATAAAGGTCGCGGACAAGGCCATCTGCAACGGCATTGGCATGACCCACAACTGCTTCGACAGGTTTTATGGCGAACTCGGGCGCTGGGTTAAGGCGCAGGACGACGCAAGGTAGTTTTCAAAAGGCGGGCCGCGGAATCCGGCGTCACGACGGTGGCATCCCCGATGCCGTGGTCCGCAAAACGGAAAGGATGAAAAAATGGAGTTCTCCAGGAGGTTTTTCATTGGCTCGTGCCTTGCGGCAGGGGCGTCGGCCGGATGTGCGTCGTTCAAGGGGGCGCTTTCCTCCAGGCCGGTGGCGAAGATCGGCGTGCTGAGCGACGTGCATCTCAGGGAGCCTGGCGACGAGGACACCTTCGTCAAGGCGCTTGAGTATTTCCGCGACAAGGGCGTGGACGGCGTGCTCGTCGCGGGTGACATCGCGGACACGGGGCGCATCGGCCAGCTCAAGCGCGCTGGCGATTCGTGGTTCAAGGTCTTCCCAGACGGCAAGGCGCCAGACGGACGCAAGGTTGAGCAGCTGTTCGTCTACGGCAACCACGACCGGTGGGGCTGGACGTGGGGGCTCAACAAAGAGCAGATGAAAGACCCTGCCGTGCTTGTCGATGCAATAGGCGCTTCGCCGGAGAGCATGAAGAAGACGTGGGAGGAGTGCTTCCACGAGGAGTTCTCCCCGGTGTGGATGAAGAACGTCAACGGAATTGCGGTGATTGGGGCGCACTGGGGCTGCAACGACGACCACAACAAGGCGATGGAGAAGTTCTTCGCGGAGCACGGCAAGGACCTCGACCCGAGCCTGCCGTTCATCTACACGCAGCACGACCACCCGAAGGACACGTGCTTCGGCGCGTGGGCATGGGGGCATGACGACGGCACGTCGACGCGTGTCCTTTCGGACTTTCCCAATGCCGTCGCGTTCTCTGGCCACAGCCACTACACGCTTACCGACGAGCGGACTGTCTGGCAGGGTGCGTTCACGTCCATCAACACCAGTTCGCTGAAGTATTCGTCGCACGACTACTCGTGCCGCGAGAACGCAGCGCAGAAGAACTCCTTCGGCTACTGCGGGGAGAACCGCGAGCACGCAATGGGCAGCGTCGCCACGGGCGATGGCCGGCAGGGAATGCTCGTGTCCGTGTTCGAGGACCGGCTTGAGATCGAGCGCCGCGAGTTTGTGTACGGCGAAAGTCTTGGCGACGACTGGATCGTCCCGATTCCCGCCCGCGCCGACGGACCGCTTTCCTATTCGCGCCGTGCGGCGAAGCGCTCTGCCCCGGAGTTCGCGAAGGACGCGAAGGTCGAGGTCGCTGTCAAGGACGGCGCCAAGGGTAAGAAAGTCGTCGAGGTGAAGTTTCCGTCCGCGCGCGTAGTCGACGACTGCCGCGCAAACGAGTACGAAGTCACGGCGACGCTCGTCGAGGACGACTTCGACCTCGTCCAGGCGCAGCGGCGCGTCCTCGCCTCGGATTTCCACCTTCCCGCATCCAAGTGCGGCAAGGAGAACGTCTGCGCGTTCTTCCTTGACGAGCTCCCGAAGAAGGGCCGCTATATGTTTTCGGTGCGCCCGGTCGAGTGCTTCGGCAGGAAGGGCGCGGCGATAGCGTCAGGAGAGTTCCCGCTGGCGTGACCGGGGCGTGCGGAGGGCTTGCGGAGACAGTTGGAGCCATGAAGTTCCTCGACGACCTTGCCGCAAGGCAGCGCTTCGGCGTCAAGCCCGGGCTTGACGCGATACGCGGCGTCTGCGCGGCCCTTGGCAATCCGCAGAGGGGACTGCGCGCGATCCACGTCGCCGGGACCAACGGGAAGGGCGCGGTGTGCGCAGTCCTGGACTCGTGCATCCGCGCGGCGGGGCTTCGCGCCGGACGCTACACCTCTCCGCATCTTGTCCGCGTCAACGAGAGGTTCTTTCTCGACGGCGCGCCGATTGGCGACGATGCCCTGGAGCGCGTGGCCGGCGCCGTGTCGCGGGTTGCGCCCGCGGACTCCCGGTTCACCTTTTTCGAGGCCCTTACTGCGGTGGCGTTTCTTGCATACGCCGAGGCGAAGCCGGACTTCGTAGTCCTGGAAACTGGGCTCGGCGGACGTCTTGACGCCACGAACGTCTGCGAGCCGGCGCTCGCGGTCATCACGAGGATCGGGCTTGACCACTGCGACTGGCTGGGCGACACCGTCGAGAAGATAGCGGCGGAGAAGGCCGGGATCATAAAGCCCGGCGTCCCAGTCGTCCTCGGGCGCAACTCGCCCGAAGTCGTCGAGGTCGTGAAGGCGCGGGCGGCGGAAGTCGGGGCGCCGTTCGTCTATGCTCCTGACATTGCAGACGAGTCCGAGATTCCGCCGGACTTTTCCCTCGCCGGCTCCTTCAACCGCGAAAACGCGGTTACGGCGCTCGCAGCGCTGAAGACGCTGGGATTGGCGGGGCGTCCGCACGTCATGGACGGATTCTTCGGCGTCGTATGGCCTGGGCGCTTCCAGCGTGTGGGGCGGTTCATCGTGGACGGGGCGCACAACCCGCCCGCGGCCCGCGCCCTGGCGGCGGCGCTTCGCGAAATGCCTGTGCATGGGGATGGACTTGCGCTGGTGGCCGGGTTCTGCGGAGACAAGGACGTGGACGAGACGCTCCGCATACTTGCGCCTCTGGTTCGCCGGGCTTTCGCCGTCCGCACGAACAACCCGCGCTCGCTGGCGCCGGAGACGCTGGCGGAAAAGATGTCTGTGGCGGGTATTTCGTCCGTCCCGTGCGAGTCCCTCGGCGCGGCCCTGGAGCGCATGGCGGAGGAGCCCCCTGCGTTCTCCCCTGACACCCTTGTCTGCGGGTCGCTGTTCCTGGCCGGGGAGGCGCTCGTCGCCCTCGGTGCATATCCCTGGCCTGCAGGACGCTTCGACCCCTCAGAATCAGTCCGAACCGCCTAAATGGCATCTGGGGAGACACCCCATTGGCATTGTTGTTTTTCGTCTCATTCCCGCGCATTTCTTGCGTTTATCCCCCAAACTTGCGTCTGCGCAGTTTTTGCGCTTGCATTTCCGCGCCGATTATGAGATACTGTGCTCGTTCCCTGGAATTGATTTCCGTCGGCGGACGGATAAAGGAGGGAACCGTAGTTCGTCTGCGGGTTGAAACGCCGGGAGTCCTTGAAAAGGCCTAAAGGCCGGGGGTGGTGATCGGCGGAACCGCGGGCGCCGCGTTGCGCGAGGGCCGGCTGGCTCGTGCGCCGTCCGGGAGGGCGGGGCGGAACGTGCGCGGATCGGCCCGGCATGGCCAATTCCGGATTGCCGAACGCGGGGCCGCGTGGCCTTGCGAATCGGAAACGCAATTGGAGGGCCACATCATGGCAAGGACGGCAAGGATCAAGTCTACTGGCGAGGGCAGGGCGTACTACCACCTCGTGTCGCGCGCAAGCAACAGGCAGTTTCTGTTTGGGAAGTCTGCGCCGAAGGACAAGCTGATGGAGCTTGCGAAGAAGGCGGCTGAGTTCAGCGGCGTGAAGCTGCTGGCTGTCGCGGTGATGAGCAACCACTTCCATGTGCTGTGCGAGGTGGACCGCACTGGAGGGGCTGTCCCGCGGGAGGAGGTTCTGCGGCGCGTGGGCATCTTGAAGGGCGCGAATGCAGCAGAGGCGCTCGCTGAGAGGTGGGATGGCCTACTGGCTGCGGGGCTCTACGCGACGCTGGAGGCGGAGGTGGACCGCTACCGTGCGCGGATGAACGACATAAGCGGGTACATGAAGACGATGAAGGAGCTCTTCGCCGTCTGGTACAACCGCGAGTTCGGGTACAGCGGCAGCGTCTGGAGCGGCGTGTTCAAGTCGACTATGGTCGAGGGCGGGCGCTATCTAGAGTGTTGCCGCAGGTACATAATGCTGAACCCCGTGAGGGCTGGGATTGTGTCTCAGGTGAAGGACTATCGCTGGGTTTGGGCGGCGCAGCTCGAGGAAAATGAAGTTTTCGCGGGGTGTCTCCCCGGACGGGGGCTTGGCGCGAGGGTGGCGCAGCTTGGGGCCGGGAAGCTGTTCGGGAGCGAGGTGTTCGTGAGGCGGTGGATATCGGGGCTTGGGGACAAGTTCCGGGCGAGGCACACGGCGGCGCACTCGGTGGGCGACATAGGCTATTCGTCGCATGGATGGCTGCTCGCGAAGCGCGGTAGGGAGGCGGCGTGAGCGGGGCCGCACGGGTGTCGGGGCTGAAGAGGGTGGCGAGAGGGGCGTTAGGAGACTGATGAAGATATTGTATTGTCGATTTTACATGCGCGGGCTGTGCCTGATGCGTTAAATTATGCTATAATATCCGCCATGAATCTCGATCCTACCAAGATGAAGGACTGGCAGATCGCAGAGGCCGCCGAAGCGAACCTTCGCAAGGCCTCGGATCTGGCGGAGGAACTCGGGCTAAGGGACGACGAGTGGACGCCGTACGGCGACGTGCTGGCAAAGGTCGACGTCACCAAGGTCCTGAAGCGCGTTGGCGCGGGGCGGCGCGGCAAGTACATCGACGTCACCGCGATTACCCCCACGGCGCTCGGCGAGGGCAAGACCACCACCACGCTTGGCCTTGTCGAGGGCCTCGGCAGGCTCGGCAAGAAGGTGATCGGGTGCGTGCGCCAGCCTTCCGGCGGGCCGACCTTCAACATCAAGGGCAGCGCGGCGGGCGGCGGGCTCGCGCAGGTCGTGCCGCTCACGGCGCTTTCGCTGGGGCTCACCGGAGACATCGACGCGATCACCAACGCCAACAACCTTGCGATGGTCGCGCTCAACTCCAGGATGCAGCACGAGCGCAACCACGACGACGCATGGCTAGCCGAGCGCGGGCTCAGGCGCCTCGACGTCGACCCGGAGCGCATACAGTTCCGCTGGGCGATGGACTTCTGCGCGCAGGGCCTCCGCAGCATCGAAATCGGGCGCGGCGGCAAGCTCGACGGGTTCAACTGCGACAGCGGTTTCTACATCACGGTCGCGTCCGAGGTGATGGCGATCCTCGCGATGAGCGCGGACCTCGCCGACCTCAGGAAGCGCCTCTCGAAGATCATCGTCGCCTACTCGAAGTCCGGCGCGCCTGTCACGACGGCTGACCTTGAGGTCGACGGCGCGATGTGCGCGCTCCTCGTGAACGCGATCAAGCCGACTCTGATGCAGTCCATCGAGGGGCAGCCGATGTTCGTGCACGCGGGGCCCTTCGCCAACATCGCGATCGGGCAGAACTCCGTCGTCGCGGACAGGCTGGCGTGCGCGCTCGGCGACTACGTCGTCACGGAGTCCGGCTTCGCCAGCGACATGGGCTACGAGAAGTTCTGGAACATCAAGTGCCGCTGCTCGTGCCTCAGGCCGGACGCGGTCGTCCTTGTCGCGACGGTGCGCGCGCTGAAGGCGCACGGTGGCGCGCCCGCGGTCAAGGCGGGTCTTCCTCTCGACCCGGCCTACACGACCGAGAACCTGGAGCTGCTCGAGAAGGGGTGCGAGAACCTGCTCGCGCACATCGACATCATCCGCCGCTCCGGCGTCCAGCCGGTCGTCTGCCTCAATGCGTTCTACACGGACACCCAGGCCGAGCGCGACCTCGTCAGGCGCGTCGCCGAGGGCGCGGGCGCGGCGTTCGCCGTCAGCGACCACTGGCTGAAGGGCGGCGAAGGCGCGGTGCAGCTCGCGGAGGCCGTGATCGCCGCGTGCGACAGGCCGAACGACTTCGCGTACCTCTGCGACCTCTCCGAGCCGCTCAAGGACCGCATCGAGAAGCAGGTCAAGGAAGTCTACGGCGGCGACGGAGTCGACTTCGAGCCGCTCGCTCTCGAGAAGCTCGCGGCGTTCCAGGCGGACCCGGAGGCGGCGAAGCTCCCCGTGTGCGTCGCGAAGACGCAGTACTCGCTTTCGCATGACCCGAAGCTCCTCGGGCGCCCGAAGGGCTGGCGCATGCCGGTCAAGGACGTCCTCATATACCGCGGCGCCGGGCTCGTCGTGCCGGTCGCCGGCGAGATCAAGCTCATGCCGGGGACCAGCGCATCGCCCGCGTACCGCAGAATCGACGTCGACGTCGAGACGGGCAAGGTCAGGGGGCTGTTCTGATGAAAAGGCAGATAGTCCTGATAGCGAGCCTCGTCGCCGGCCTCCTCGCCGCCTTGCTAACCAGGGCGTACATCGCCGCGAAGGAGGACGACATACTCCGCATAAGGGCGAAGTTCAGGCAGGAGTACGGCGAGATGGAGGCCCTCTGCTTCACCAGGGACGTCAGCTCGGGGAGCGTCATCGCGGCTGCGGACCTGACCACCTGCAAGACGTACCGGAAGGGCAACGAGGGCGTCGTCCTCACGACCGGGGACAGGCCCGAGGTCGTCGGCAGGAAGACGGTGGGCTTCCACAAGAAGGGCGACCCCCTCAGGTGGAACGACATAGAGGGCGGCAACCCCCGGAACACCGGGCTTTCCGGCGACGTCCGCCCGCACTACAGGGCGATGTCCATCAACGTCAACGGCTCGGCTTCCGTCTCCGGGATGGTCAGGCCGGGCGACAGCGTGGACGTGATAGGGACGTTCAACTTCCCGGACGACGAGGGCAAGATCAAGCGCGGCGACCCTGTGACCTGCACGATCCTGCAGAAGGTCCTGGTCCTCGCCACCGGCGGCGACACGGCGAAAAGCCGCGCGCGCAGCCTCGGCGCGTCGGCGGCCTCCGGGTATTCCACGGTGACTCTCGCGGTGACGCCGCGCGAGGCGGAGATGCTGGCGTTCGCCGAGCAGGTGAAGGGGCGTCTGGTGCTGACGCTCCGCAACCGCAACGACATGGAGACGGAGGAGGAACTGCCGACGGTCGACTTCACCAAGATCCGCAGCGAGATCGAAGACCTGAACAGGGAGCGCAACCCGACGGACCGCAGGAAGAAGAGGCCCGACAGGAACTGAGCGAGGTGACGACATGCTTCAGCTGACGACACTCATCGGGGGGAACCGCGAGACGCGCGAGCTGACCGACGGCGCGTGGATGATCGGCCGCGGCGAGATGTGCCGCATCCGGCTGGACTTCCCCGACGTCAGCGAGCGCCACGCGATCATGACCGTCCGTGGAGGGAGGGCCGTCATAGAGGACCTGCACAGCGCCAACGGGACCTTCGTCAACGGGGACCAGATCGACGGCGCGGTGGAGCTGGACGGGGGCAAGGTCGTCCAGATCGGGTCCAGCATGTTCAGGGTCAGCGAGGACGCTGCGCAGGAGCCTCCCGCCGCGGAAGATCCCGGTGCAGTGCAGGAGGATGCCGCAGGGGACGGCGGTGGAGAGGCGGGCGAAGATCCGTCCGCCCGCGCGCAGGACCCGATGCGCGAGCTGCGCCGCAACGTCCAGGAGCAGATACAGCACGAGCTGCTGAAGCGCATGGACATGAAGCGCCTCACTCTCCAGGGCGTCGACAGGGAGGGACTCGAGGAGACCGCGCGAGAGAAGATTCGCCAGATAATCGACGAGGTCGTCTCCAAGGGGCGTCTGCCGGAGGGAATAGACCCCGTCCGCCTGGAGGACGACGTCTTCAACGAGGCGATGCGCCTCGGCCCGCTCGAGGACCTGCTTGCGGACGACTCGGTGAGCGAGATCATGGTGAACGGCCCGGACAAGGTGTACGTCGAGCGGAGGGGGAAGATAGAGCTTTCGGACTGCCAGTTCACGGACGACGCGAGCGTGCTGTCCGTCATCGAGCGGATCGTCTCGCCCCTCGGCCGCCGCATCGACGAGTCCCAGCCGTACGTGGACGCCAGGCTCGCGGACGGCAGCCGCGTCAACGCCATCATAGCGCCGCTGGCCCTGTCCGGCCCGACGATAACGATAAGGAAGTTCGCCAAGAGCGCCCTGACCGCGGAGGACTTCATCAGGTTCGGGACCTGGACGCGCAACGCGGCGGAGTTCATGAAGCTCTGCGTCATGCTCAGGAAGAACGTAATCGTGGCCGGCGGCACGGGTTCCGGCAAGACGACGCTGCTGAACCTGCTTTCCGGCTACATCCCGCACAACGAGCGCATCATAACCGTCGAGGACGCTGCGGAGCTGCGCCTGCAGCAGCCGCACGTCGTGCGCCTCGAGGCCCGCCCGCCGAACATCGAGGGCAAGGGTGCCGTGACCATACGCGACCTCGTGAAGAACTGCCTCAGGATGCGCCCCGACCGCATCATAGTCGGCGAATGCCGCGGCGGCGAGGCGCTGGACATGCTGCAGGCCATGAACACAGGCCACGACGGGTCGCTCACCACTGTGCACGCGAACTCCCCGCGCGACGTGATCTCGCGCCTTGAGACCATGGTGCTGATGAGCGGCATGGAGCTGCCGTCGAAGGCCATCCGCGAGCAGATAGCGAGCGCCGTCGACGTCGTGATTCACGAGTCCCGCCTGTCGGACGGCTCGCGCAAGGTCGTCGCGATAACGGAGGTGACCGGGCTGGAGGGCAGCCAGATCGTCATGCAGGACATATTCGCCTTCCGCCAGACAGGCGTCGGGGAGGACGGGCGCGTGCTGGGCGAGTTCAAGCCTACCGGGGCGGTGCCGACGTGGTTCGACAAGCTGGCGGGGCGCGGGATATCGGTCGATCCCAGGATGTTCGACCCGGACTTCGGCGGAGACGTGGCGGTGCGATGCCGCCGGTGAGGGAGTGCCGAGCATGACGCCCTGGCTGATAGTCGCTCTCTTCTCCGCCGCCTTCGCGGGCGTCGCGTGGTACCTGCTCTCCGGAGTGAAGGTCAAGAGCGGATGGCAGAACGGCGACGGCCCGATCGCCCGCTGGCTCGACGAGCGCCGCCGCAGGAAGTTCAACGACCAGCTGCCCGAGGCGCTGGCGACGATGTCCAACGCCCTTAGGGCGGGCTTTTCGATATCCCAGGCGTTCGACTCCGTGGTCGACCGCGGGGACGCGCCCATGTGCGAGGAGTTCGCGATACTCCAGCAGCAGCTCAGGATCGGCATGGGGTTCGAGGAGGCGCTGGAGTCTCTGTCAGGGCGCGTCGGCTCCGACGACCTGACCCTCGTGACGACGGCGATCCTCATAAGCCGCAAGACGGGCGGCAACGTGACCGAGATATTCGACAAGATATCCGATACCATCCGCGCGCGCATGAAAATCGAGCGCAAGGTGCGCACGCTCACCGCGCAGGGGCGCATGCAGGGCATACTCGTCTCGTCCATGCCGCTCGTGCTCTGCGTCGCCATGGTGCTGCTCAAGCCCGACATGATGATTCCGTTCCTGTGCAGCTTCATCGGGTTCGTGTCCGTGCTGGCGGTGGTCGTCCTCATCGCCGCAGGCTGGCTTATAATAAGAAAGATAACAAAGATAGACGTATGAAGAAGAGCTTTTTCTCAAGGTTCGACTGGGCCGCGTTCTGGGTGGCCACGCTGGCGACTCTCGCCGTGTACTCCTGCACTCTCGGCCCGTCCGTGGGCCTGGAGGACTCGGGCGAGCTGGCCACGGCCGGCGCGCACCTGGGCGTGCCGCACCCGCCCGGATATCCGTTCTGGACGCTGTGCAGCTGGGTCTTCTGCAAGGTGTTCTCCTTCGTCACTTACATGGGCCATCCGACGCCCGCATGGGCGATCAGCCTGTGCAGCGCGGTGTTCGGCGCGTTCGCCGCGGGCTGCACCGCGATGCTGATTTGCCGCTCGGCGCACGACGTCGTGGGCTCTGACGACGGCTCCGGCACGGACTGGCTGTGCTTCGGCGGCGGCGTCGGCGGCGCGCTCGCGTTCTCCTTCTCGCCGGTCGAGTGGTCGCAGTCCACCATAGTCGAGATATACTCCCTTAACGCGCTGTTCCTGATGTGGGTGTTCCTCCTGTCCTACCGCTGGATGCGCCGCCCGTCGGACAAGATCCTCTGGTTCACGGCGTTCGTGTTCGGCCTCGGCCTCACGAACTACCAGGTGCTCCTCTTCGCGATCGTGCCGATAGCGATAATCATCTGCCTCAAGAACTTCAGGATGTTCCGGGACTTCTTCCTGTACCTCGTCCCGGTGGCCCTGGCGTACCAGGTGCTGAAGATCGGCGAGATGCCGAGGGCCACGTACGCCATGGACGCGGACGTCATAAGCAAGCACGAGGGCCTGCTCAGGTTCTCGTCCTGCCCGAGCACGTGGGCCGTCGTCCTGGCCGTCGCGCTGCTCGTCGGGACGCTCGTCGCCGTGGCGGTCCTGCGATCCCGCGGCCGCGGCGACCTGGTGCGCCGCGTCCTCTGCTTCGGCGGCGGTGCGTCCGTCGCGGTGTTCGCGCTCGCGGCGCTCGGGCTGTTGGCGGGCGATGTGGACTGGTCGGTCATCGCATTCAACCCCGCGACGTCCGCCAAGGAACCGATGCCCGACATAACGGCGCCGCTGGTCAGTCCCAGGATATACGTGTGGATCGCCGCCCTGATAGCCGCGAGCGTCGTCTCGGCTGTCGCGGCCGGCCTCCGCAGGGACGACGGCGACGCAGGGGCGGAGTGGGGCTTCCGCAAGCTCATCTGCGCCTCCGCTGTGTTCGCTCTGCTCGCAGTCGCGGTGGCGACGTTCGTCGGGCAGGCCGACGCCGCCGGATACGAGGGGAAGCCCTATTCATGGACGAGCTCGGAGTTCTGCTGCGCCGCGCTCGTCGTCGCGCTTTTCGCCGGTTCGCTCTTCGTCAGGCGCGGGCTTTGCTACGCCATCCCGGTGGCGGGCTTCCACGTGGCGGTCTTCATCCTCCTGCGCCGCGGGGCGATGAACGGGCTCACGCATCCGTCGAGCTGGTGGTTCTGGTGGCCGGTCGCATGGAACTTCGTCGTGCTTGCGCTCGCGTGGCTGACGCTCCCCAACGGACGCTCCGTCGCCGGCGCCGCGCTCTTCGCGCAGCTCGGCGTCAGCTTCTACGCCTACATGCCGATAGTCTCCGACATCCGCAACCCGCCGATGAACTGGGGGTATCCGCGCGAGTGGGAGGGCTTCAAGCACGCGATCACGCGCGGGCAGTACGAGGCGATAACGCTGCCGGCGTTCAAGGGCTTCGCTGAATTCTGGAAGTTCCTCAAGACCCAGATGGGGCATTACTTCTCGGACGTGAAGATGCAGTTCTCGGACTTCCTCGCGTTCTTCGCGCTCGTGCCTTTCGCGTGCTGGAGCGCGGTCGGGCGCTACCGGGGCAGGAAGTGGGCGGCGAACGCGCTCTGGGCCGTCTCGGGAATCCTCGGCCTGCTGCTTCTCCGCGCGGTGATGTCGGCATGCGGGCTCGGGACCGGCCCCGCGTGGCAGCGCTTCGACAGGTTCTTCATCGCCGTGATGGCCGTCCTGAGCGCGGCAGGCGTGCTTGTGGTCGTGTTCAAGCAGGTGTTCCTGCGCATGGCGGTCGCCCTGAGGCGATTCCTCGAGGTCTCGCTTCGCAACCGGGACTTCGTCAAGCTCGCGGCTTTCGCGACGCTTGTGGCGGATGTGATAGCCGTCGGCATCCATGTCTGGATGCGTCCGAAGGGCAATCCGTGGGCCCTCGCCGCCATCCTGGCGGTCATATCGGTCTTCGCGCCGCTCGTCCTCTGCGTCCGCGACATGCTGCGCCTGATGCGCCGCACCGCCGCGTCCGGATGCAGGGTCTCGTTCTCGGCGCGCGACGTCTCCCAGCAGTGGCTCCTCGCGTCCGGCGCGTGCTTCTTCATGATGACCGTGCCCCTGATTGTGCTCGCGCAGGTGAAGGGCGACCTGCAGGACGGCTTCATCCAGAAGGTGAAGTTCATATCCTCCCACGCGATGATCGCCCTCTGGATAGGCTACGGGCTCGCGTTCGTCGGCGTTATGGCGCTCAGGGGCTTCGCGGCGCGCTTCGGCGCGTCGAGGGGCCGCGTGCGCGCCTGCGCCTTCGCCCTTGCCGCGGCCGCGGTGCTCGGCGCGGGCGTGGTCCCGATCGTCCAGAACTACGCGGACGACGAATTCGCGGAGAAGTTCGGCGTCTCCGAGCTCGTCCACAAGCTCGGCGGGTCCGAGCAGAACGGCCACACGTTCGGGTGGCAGTTCGGCGCCTACCAGCTCGACGGCGCCAAGGCCGTCCGAGAGCAGCTGACGGCGGACGAGGAGCCGCTCCCCGACCCCGACTGGCCGCCGCCGATGGAGCCGTACTCCATATTCTTCGGCGGGACCGACCCCGGGCGCTTCGTCCCGACGTACATGATATACTCCGCGAACTTCCGTCCGGACGTCTACCTCATCACCCAGAACGCCCTCGCCGACGAGACGTACATGAAGGTCGAGCGCGACCTCTACGGGGACGAGATATGGATCCCGTCCAAGGAGGACAGCGGCAAGGCGTTCGACATCTACGTCACGGAGGTCAGGAGCGGGGTGCGCCAGGCCAACGGCGACCTGAAGATGGAGAACGGCAGGGTGCAGGTGACCGGCGCGCTCGGCGTGATGGAGATCAACGGCATCCTCACGAAGATGATGTTCGACCACGACAGGAAGCGCCACGCGTTCTACGTCGAGGAGAGCTACTCCATCCCCTGGATGTACCCGTACCTCTCGCCGCACGGCCTCATCATGAAGCTGAACGCCGACAAGACCCCGTACGACGCGGCCACCGCCGCCAAGGACCGCGACTTCTGGGACTGGTACATGAGGCGCCTTGTCGGCGACCCGATGTACCGGCGCGACTTCGCCGCGCAGAAGAGCTTCTCGAAGCTCCGCGCCGCGATCGCCGGCCTCTACCGGACGCAGGGCCGCGTGGCCGACGCGCTGCAGGCCTTCCGCGAGGCGAACCTCCTCTACCCCGCCTCGCCCGAGGCGACGTTCCGCTACGTGAGCGAGGTCCTTATGCCGATGGACAGGCTCGGCGTCGTGAAGGACCTCATGGACTACACCGACCGCGTCGACCCCAACAACCAGCGCACCCGCAGGATACGCAGCTACGTGGAGATGCGGCGGACGGTCGACCGCATCGAGGCGAAGTTCCGCTCCGGCTCGCAGACGAAGGAGGACGCCTACGACCTCGCCATCGCGTACGACGGGCTCGGGCACACGTCGGAGGCCGCCGGGCTGATGGCGCAGATGCTGCCGATGCTGACGCGCCCCGAGGAGCTGCACGAGGCCGCCAGGATCCTCGTCGCGGGTGGAAGGGACGCCGAGGCCGAGAAGGCCGTCGCCCGTTACTCGGACTCTGTCAAGTCGCCCGACCCGGCGCTCTTCGCGGACCTCGCCGTACTGCAGCACGGCCACGGGCGCGTGGGTTCCTCATACCAGACGATCGACAAGGCGGCCCGCCTCGACCTGGCCGGCACGGTGGACAGGCTGACGGCGTACGTAGGCTCTCTCCAGGGAGACCGGTTTGACGTGATGCTGGCCCTCAAGCTCGCGAAGCTCCAGATGCGGGCGGGCCGCAGGACGGCAGCAGTCGGCACCTTCAGCGCCGCGTACAGGGCGAACCACGCCGTCGTGGAGCGCGAGGTGCAGCGCGACAGGGAGGTGTACAAGGTCTACATGGCGGTCGCCGAGGAGCAGCGCAGGTACGAGTCGCAGCTGAGGAGGCGCGCCGGCAGCGCAGGGCTTTAGCAGAATCTTAACAGAAAGAGAAAGGATCAATCGAAATGCCAAGAACAGACATAGAATGGACGAAGCTGGGCTTCGGATTCTCGGACGTCAACTGCCACATACGCTACACGTGGCGCGACGGCAAGTGGAGCGAGCCGGAGTTCCCCAAGGACCCGTACATCACGATGCACATCGGCGCAAGCTGCCTGCACTACGGACAGGAGTGCTTCGAGGGGATCAAGGCGTTCCGCCAGAAGAGCGGCCGCATCGCGATCTTCCGCCCCATGGAGAACGCTAAACGCATGTTCAGGACCGCCGTCCGCTGCGTGATGCCGCCCATTCCCGAGGAGATGTTCCTCGACGCCTGCGACAAGGTCGTCGCCGCGAACGAGGAGTTCGTCCCGCCGTACGGGACCGGCGGCTCGCTGTACCTCCGCCCGCTCCTCATCGGGACCGGCCCGCAGATCGGCGTCGCGCCCGCGAAGGAATACACCTTCATGATCATGGTGATGCCCGTCGGAGCCTACTACAAGGGCGGCCTCAAGCCCGTCCGCGCCGTGATCCTCGACGACTGGGACCGCGCCGCGCCGCACGGCATGGGCGACGTGAAGGTCGGCGGCAACTACGCGGCCTCGCTCTTCGCGCACGAGAAGGCGAAGCACGACGGCTGGCCGGTGGAGCTCTACCTCGACGCCAAGACGCATACCTACGTCGAGGAGTTCTCGACGTCCAACTTCCTCGGCATCAAGAAGGACGGCACGTACGTGACGCCGGACAGCCACTCCGTACTGCCTTCCGTCACGAACAGCTCCCTCAAGCAGGTCGCGGCCGACCTCGGCTGGAAGGTCGAGTGCAGGCCCGTCCCGTACGAGGAGATCAAGGAGTTCGCGGAAGTCGCCGCGTGCGGCACGGCCGTCGTCGTGACGCCCGTCTGGGAGATCACACGCGGACAGGAGGTCATACGGATATCCGAGCCCGACGAGGTCGGGCCGCACCTCCAGAAGCTGTACGAGACGGTGCAGGGCATCCAGTACGGAGAGCTCCCCGACGCCCACGGCTGGTGCCGCGAAGTCAAGGTCTGAGAAGCTGTGGCCGACTGGATCGAAAGAGAGGTCGACCGCAACATCGTCGCCGAGCTGGAGGCCGCAGGGCATCCACGTCTCATGGCGCGGCTCCTGGCGCTTAGGGGCGTGACCGCCGCCTGCGCGGAAGAGTACTTCGCTCCGTCGCTCCGGGGCCTCGCCGCCCCTGACGAGCTTCCGGGCGTCGCCGCCGCCGCGGACGCCGTCCTCGCCGCCGTTCGCGCCCGCCGCAATATTGTCGTCTTCGGAGACTACGACTGCGACGGAATCTGCGCTACGGCCATCCTCGTCAAGACGCTGGAGGCCCTGTCCGCGGACGTCTCGCCTTTCATCCCGGAGCGCCTTTCGGAGGGCTATGGGATGACGGACGCGTCCGTCTCACGCATGCTGCGCGAGAACCCAGGCGTGTCCCTCGTCGTCACCGTCGACAACGGAATCAACTCCGTCGAGTGCGTCGCGTCCCTGAAGGAGCGCGGCGTCGACGTGGTCGTGACGGACCACCATCTTCCAGGCGACGAGCTGCCGCAGTGCCCAGTCGTGAACCCCAAGGTCTCCGCGCCGCCGCACCTGGAGGCCCTCTGCGGCGCCGGCGTCGCGTTCATGCTTGCGAACGCCCTCGTCAACCGCGCCAGGTCGCAGCAGATGTATTCCGGCGGCAGCGTCGGCGGGCCTCTGCTGGTGCTGGCCGGGCTCGCCACTGTGACGGACATCATGCCACTCCGCGCGCAGAACCGCATACTGGTATCCGAGGCTCTCAAGCTTTTCTGGCGATACGCCCCAGTCGGGCTGAGGGAACTCGTCACCCGCGCCTCGCGGCATGCCTCCCAGTCCATGACGAGCCGCGACTTCGGATTTCTCATCGGGCCGCGCATAAACGCCGCCGGAAGGCTCGCGAGCGGAATGGACGCGCTGAAGCTCGTCCTCTCCTCGGACCGCGAGGCCGCGCGCGAGCTCGCGAGGCTGGTGGACCTGCGCAACGCCGAGCGCAAGTCCGTGGAGACCGCCATGACGGAAGAGGCGCTCTCGAAGGTGGAGAAGGGCGCGGCGGCCCAGGTGATAGACCTTTCTGACGGACACCAGGGTGTAGCCGGAATCGTCGCCGCCCGGCTTCTGGAGCGGCTTTGCGCGGACGGCTCGCCGGTGCCGGTCTGCGTCGTGGTGCGGGGGCACGGCTCCGCCCGGGCGCCGGAGGGATACAATGTCCGCGACGCCCTCGCCGCATGCTCGGACGACCTGACGCGCTTCGGAGGCCACGCCGCGGCAGGCGGGCTCTCCGTCAGGGACGGCGCGATTGACGCGTTCAGGGCTCACTTCGCGGAGGCGTGCGCCGCGCAGGCCTCCATGGCTCCCGTCGGCGCGGCAGGCACCTTCATCGACGCATGGGTGGACGGATGCGACCTCACGCTCGACTTCGTGGAGGGGCTTTCAAGGCTGGAGCCGTTCGGAGAGGCGAACCCGGAGCCAGTCTTCGCCGCGCGCGGCCTTGTGTTCTCGGACGTGCGCGCGCTCGGTACGGAAGGGCGCCATCTGCAGATTTCCTTCCAGGGTTCCGGATTGCCGCGCGCCGTATGGTGGAACCGCGGAGACCTGGCGGAAGACCTCCGCCGCGATTCGCACCGCCCCCACGACGTAATGTTCACCGCCGCCGTGTCAACCTACGGCGAGCGCCACGTCGAGCTCCGCGTCCTCGCCGTCCGATGATCCGCGTCGTCTCGACCATGCCCATTTGTCCTGCGCAGATACATCACGGTGCAAAAATTCCGTCCCCCTGCGCCTCTTTGATAAATGCAGGCTCCACCACTCTGCAATCTGCACTAAATCCGCTCCCTGTATGCTTAGTTTGCACAACGGCGCGACACCGCGCGGGGGCGCGGAAGGGCGCGGGCGGTGGGTCTGTGGCGTGCGGCGAGCACTGGACGGAAATTTTTTCCAAGTGGCGGGGCGGAGGCAGTTTGCGGGCTGGGCGCAGGGTGGCGCGGATGTGACGGGATGCGCAAACCCCAATAAAACAAGGGGTTTTCGCGCATCTGGGCTGTCGGCGGACCGGGAGGCGCACCGAGCCCCCTCCAAAAAAAGTTAAAAAAAGTTGTTGCACACCTCTTGAAAATTTTGTTAGGGGGTAGCCGAGTGCACGGATTAT
>Ga0310786_10004758_pt1 | contig 18733 bp, 10 predicted proteins | sample AusTroGonzalo_MG_FD_203881 | JGI IMG/M metagenome (GOLD analysis project Ga0310786, IMG submission 203881) | Bovine rumen microbial communities from tropical cattle in Woodstock, Queensland, Australia - Gonzalo_03 (v2) (version 2) | ecosystem: Host-associated > Mammals > Digestive system >... | reverse complement strand
CAGGTGAAGTCCGGACTTGACCTTTGTTTGAGAGATGAAGAAACAGGCGATTGGCTCATAGGCTTGTATGATGGCTTTGCCGTCTATGACTGTCAGTTCTGGGACTACGAAAGAGTGGAAAAGAAAGAACTGACACTGAAGATTAAAACGCCCCTTGGCAAAAAAGACAAGAAAACGCTAAAGGCAAAACTGGTACTGAAGCAAGGCAAGAAACGACTGGAGGTTGAGCTGAAGAAGAACATCCTGAGCATAGACGGCGTAAAGCATCAGGTATCAGAACTAACCACGAAGCACCTGCCTGACTATCCCAAGAAGGATACTTGCAGTACCTTCAAGGACACTCACTACCAAACGGATACCGTAACCCTCGTTGGCTGGTTGAGGAATATGTCGCAGGAGATGAAGGACAAAGGCAATGGATATACGGTATGGAGTTTCGATGACATTTTCACTTATAGCCATGAGCCCAACACGTCCGTAGGCAAGATAGACTCATTAGGTCGCTTTGTGGTGAAGATCCCTTTGGCTAACTCCACAGAGGTATATCTCGATGTATCCAGAAGCCCCGTCTATACCATCTTTGAGCCGGGAGAGACTTACTTCCTGCTCAACGACCTCGAGAGCGGCCAGCAAATGTTTATGGGAAAGAACTGTCGTCTGCAGAACGAGATGCAGGTCTGTGGTACGCACGGGTTTTATGTCCAGGCAAAGGGCAAGATGGACGAGGAAGCTTCCATGAAATTCTTCGAGAAGGTGAAAGAAGAAAAGGATTCAGCCATGAACAAATTGCAGAAAGTGATTGCTGAGCACCCCACCGTCTCTGACCGTTATATCAACTATGCCAAAGGGAATATCGACATCAATGAGGGCAAATTGCTGACAAATGCAAGTTTCCGCATGAAAAACATGCGCCTTCCCATGCAGGTTCTGGACCATATAAATCAGCAGGTGTGGCAACAGCGCCTCCGTCCCTACACACTTTTCCGCAATTTCAAACTATTTATGGGTGAATATATAGACCAATTCGTCTCACACCGTTATCGAGAATATCAAGAAGACGGAAGAACATTCTACACCCTCCACACCGAACAGCTTATCGCTCCTATCCTTCGGAAATACAGAGATAAAGGGAAGATAACGATTACAGATGAGGAATTGGCTATCGTTGACCATTATGCCAAGACACACGAAGGCATTGATGAATATTGCGATATAATTTCTCGCAAGGACATTAACAAGATTATTTGGGAGGACGAAGAACCTCTGTTTGACCTATACCGAACCCTTAACATTATGGATTCCTTGGGCTGCGGCCAGGAATTTCGCGATATCATTATCACCCAGCAGCTTTATTTAAAGAAAATAAAGAACTATGACACACTAACGAACTGCATGATGGAGTTCGTTGAGGATAACGTGCAGACGCCTGCCGCCAAGTCTTTCATGAAGGCTCAGCAAGAGAAGCTTCTGGCCCTGCAACATAGCGCCTTATCTAACACAGCAAGTATGAAGTCGGCAGAAGATGTGGCCAACATGACCGACGGCGAGAAGATGCTGCATAAGATGCTGGAGCCATACAAGGGCAAGATAGTACTGCTAGATGTCTGGGGCACATGGTGTGGACCTTGCAAGGAGGGACTCTCGCACAGCCAAGAGGAATATAAACGACTGAAGGATTATGATATTGTCTATCTCTACCTGGCTAACAGAAGTAGCGATGAAGCATGGAAAAACGTTATCAAGCAGTACAATGTGACAGGCGAGAATGTGGTTCACTACAACCTACCAGAAGCTCAGCAACAAGCTATAGAAAACTTCATTGGCGTATCAGGCTACCCAACTTATAAGCTATTCGACCGTGAAGGCAACCTGCTAGACCTGAAAGTTGATCCTCGAAATCTTGACAACCTGGAGCAGTTGCTGAAGAAAACGAAGTAATAATATATATAAGGTATAATCAAAACTGAAGAAACACAAGAACAATGAGTAAAGGAAAAGAACTTTGGAGAGCCATCAAATTATTTCTGTTGTATACTGTTATTGGCGAAACTATTACAGGATTGGGAGCCATTCCTCTGCTGTTTCGCGGCCTGTCGAATCACATGAGCAAAGAGGCTATTTTAGAAAGCTTCTATGAATCGAACTACGTTAAGCTGTTAGAATGTACATCATATCTGCTGATTATCATCATATTCACCAACAACCGGTATGTTAAGATGTCACTGGGGCGTATGGCTCGCATGAACCGTAGTACCCTGTGGACAGCAATTGGTATAGCAGTCATGATTGGTGTTGGCTGTATGTTCTCGGATGTTTCTTTCTGGGAACTGATCGGTGGCGAAGACAGTTATTTCCCCGAGGATGCAGAGAGGATAGAAAGAATATACGGTGCAATGTGCAAAGGCGTCCTGGGTATGCTGGCTGGTACGATTCTGGCCCCGATATGCGAAGAAATTCTATGCAGAGGAATTATATTGCGTAGCATGCTGAAGATGAGATGGCATCCCTGGGTAGCTATCCCTATGTCGGGACTCATCTTTGCCGTCATGCATGGCACCACATTGCAGACAATTAGCATTCTACCCTTTGGCATCATCATAGGTTGGCTTTACTGGCGCACTAAAAGTCTGCTGCCCTGTATTGTTATACACATGGTGAATAACGCCATTGCCATCGGCTCAGCGTATCTCTTTGAAACCAGCGATGATGACACAGAAGTCAGCATGAAAGTATGGGTTATCTTATTTACCATCAGTATTTCCCTTATAGCGTTCGGCATCAACTGGTACAGGATGAAGACACAACCCCAGTACAAAAGCATCTCACTTGGAGAGAGCCAGAACTATCCTAAGGAATAGTGTCTATTTTCTCATTTTTAGCAGCATAATTTGGAGGATGTTGCAAAAAAAAGCTAACTTTGCTTTCTGTAATGCAAGATTAACAACACAAAAATCAAAATAAGATGAGAAAGATTCTTCTACTATTAGCCTTTGCCTGCTCCCTGATGGGAATGGCATGGGAGCGCCAAAGTGTATGGCCCAAAGGTAAGATGCCCGATGCACAGGCGCATCAGATTGCAGCCATGACAAACGAGACGGGTGCAAAAGATTTCAAACCCGAGAAGTTCAGGACAGCTTACCTGGAGTGGTTCGAGAAGCCAGAGAACCCCAACGGATGCTGTATGATACTAATCTCTGGCGGTGGCTACTTCAGCTGCTGCGATGTAGGCCTCATCAAGCAATGGCATGAGCGCTTTACAGCCCTTGGCTACCAGTGCGTGAACTTTGTATATCGTACCCCTCGTCCTGAAGGCTTGCCCATCTATCAGACAGCATGGGAAGACGGGCAGCGTGCCGTCCGCTTGGTGCGCAGTCAGGCTAAGAAGCGTGGCTTCGACCCAGAACATATAGGAACCATATCTATGTCGGCAGGCTCTCACTTGGCCGTTCTGCTTGCCACCAGTTCGCAGACACCTGCCTACGAACCCATCGACAAGTTGGATACCGTTCCCTGCCACATCAACTGGGCCATTGCTGATGCACCCGCCTATGTGACAACAGACGGTGAGTTGGGTACCCCTGCTACGCAACAGGGTTATGGACCTAACATCAAGTTGAGTTCCTGCTTTAAGTTCGACGAGAAGACTTGCCCCATGAGCTTGCATCATGGTGGTTTGGATGAATACACACCCAACGGTTCTACACTTATCTACAGAGAGTTGCGCAAGCGTAAGATTCCTGCAGAGTTGCACCTATACCCCAACAAGCGCCATGGCGCCTTCGGATTGGATCGTGCCATTGAGTTCCTGACTCAGTTGGGAATCCCCGGCCCTGTTGCTCCGGAGGAGGACCTGATGAAGCGCTATCCCAGCGATGATGCACGTAAGGAGAAGATTACACAGGATGTCTGGCCGGAGGGCAAGACGCCTCTCTTCCAGGAGCACCAGTGCAAACCTTATATAGAATGGCACTTCCCCAAGGAACTGAAGACCAATGCCATACAGATTATCTACTCTGGCGGCAGCTATCAGGGAAACGGTCCTGACGGCTTCGAGGTGGCTCCTGCCCGTCGTTACCTGAACGAATTAGGTATGACCGTTGTAACCATGAGGTACCGTACTCCCCGTCCCAAGAATATGCCCAAGCACATTACTGCCTGGCAGGACCTGCAGCGCGCCGTCAAGTTGGTTCGCAGTCAGGCAGAGAAGTACGGATTAGACCCTAATAAGATTGGTATTATGGGAAGCTCGGCAGGCGGACACCTGACACTGATGGGTGTCACCTCATCGCAGCAGCAGTCTTACCTGCCCATAGATGATGTAGACAAGCAGCCCTGCAACGTTCAGTGGGGTATCGGCATCTACCCTGCCTATGCGCTCACAGACGGCGAGGACAGCAACAACTCCACAGGTGGCAACGATGACAGCGCCTTACCCGTGCCTGAGTTCAACTTCGACCTGAAGACCAGCCCTATGCTCTTCATTCACGGCGATGCCGACGGATTCGCTTCCATGAACTCTGTCAAGACCTGGGAGAAGATGCGTGCCATGGGTATCCAGAGTGAGCTGCACACCTTGGCCCTGCGCCCCCACTGCTTCCAGCGCAATGCCTCACCCGGCACAGGTAGCTACACATGGCTGGGACGCATCAGTGAGTTCCTAAAGGGACAGGGAGTCCTAAAGTAATTCATAATTCACAATGCATAATTCATAATTCATAATTCATATTATAGAATACTGAAGTTTCGGAAGTAAAAGAAGAAGTAAAAATGGGAATTAATTCGCTACGCTCGTGGAAGTTATAAAAGGACAATACCATAAAAGCCGACAGCACCCAAAGCTATCGTCCTGCACAAAGTGCTTAACTTCCAGCCAGCAACGCTGGCGTAACTCCCTATTTAACTCCATTTTATAACTCCCGAAAGTTAAATAGAATATGAATAAAGGAAAAAGGAGATTCAGTTAGCGAATCTCCTTTTTTCCTTTTCTAATATATATACCCTTTTTTAATTTCGAATTTTGACTTTTGAATTTTGAACTGATCCGACGTCCGCTTAGGTCATACACAGCGTCAGCAAATTCTTCACTCTTCACTCTTAATTCTTCATTTAACCCATCAGTAACATCGTCCACCACAAATACTTTGCGGGTGACGGTAGGGCTCCAATTGTTGTTGCTCTTACTGATGGCACGCAGGGTTACTTCGCCTGGAACAAGGGATTGCGTCAGGTTCTCCATACTATACAGGGTTGACTGAGGGGTCTCCTCGCCCAGGGTGTTCTCTTCCCAGGAGACAGGATAGCTGTCGTCTGTAGTGTACACGATATAGGAACCCTGCGAGAGGGTCAGTTCGTCTGAGAGGAAGACGGTATCGCCGTCTGCTACCCGTCGTCCGTTAACAAGGAACACAGGAGCCTGGGCCGTTGCATACCACCCTTTCTTCTTGAGCTGTGCTATCAGGTTATCCGTCCGCTGGGGGAAGAACTCCTCATGCAGGCGTCTGTTCTCGAGGGTATGATGCACATCGGCACGATACAGCTCGCCACGCGAAGTGTAGGGATGAACATCCCTGCGATAATCACCCCAACGGGCCGACTCGGCATATATGGCCAGTGAGATAACACTCTGCAGGCTGTCCCACAATGCCTGGGCCGGTTGCGGACGGAGCAAGCCGCCGTCATCCTCGAGATGCTTATAGGCACGATCCATAAAGCGATGCCTGAAGGTACGGTTCTTCATCAGGTTCTGGAAGAGATAGGTGGGACAGTCCCTGTTGTTGACATCAAGGACATTCTTGGAGGCCGAATATAGGGTCTGCTCTGAATCCCAGCAGATGAAACGGAAGCCCTGCGTGCAGTCCTCACGGTTGCAGACGGCTATCCAGTTGTGATGGTCCCAGTCGGAATTTCCGCCGTACTGGTTGATGAGCATATAGTCCATGAAGTTATCCACATCCAGGAAAACCTCAGGCAACGTGTCAGGGGTTATCGGCTGCTGACCGAGAATCACTTCATAGGTCTGCTGCGATGAAGCCTTCTCAGAGAGGCGCATCAGCTGGTTCCACTTGTCGAGCGTTCCCTCCGAAGCCTCCAGATAGTCCTCGCGCTTGACTACGTCATAGTCAGCCTTCAATCCGCCGAAGTGGTACTTGCAGTAATCGTCGTCTATACGTTCCGACAGGTTATAAAGTCCCCAATAGAGGCCGTTCAGGAAGACATTGACATACAGTCCGTCGCTGACAGCATAGCCCATACGCTTCTGCATGCGTCGCGACCACAGGTCCCTGGCATACTGGGCCCTGTTGCGCTGGGTGGCATCGGAGTGTATCCAGGAATAATTATAGAAGGTACGCACGATGAGGGAGTTGAAACGCGCCACGTTCTCCTCACCGAAGACAGGATACTTCAGGGTTTTCTTGCCGTATTCATCCTTGAAGGTAAGGCGGAAGGAATGCTTGGGATTCTTCTCCGACACACGTCCCTGCCCTCCATGAATCTTCAGACCGCATGCTGTCGTCAGGTCATGACCGACGCCCATCAGCTCGACAGAGGCTGCACGCTCCCAGCCCCGTCCGTCGCTATCAGAGGTTCCTGTATAGATATATATGCCACCCGTCTGTTCATCATACGTCTTGTTGAAAAGGTTTTCTTTATCCGTTACGATGGACAATGTAGGGATGGAGTAGAAAGCCTCCGTGATATTAGTGGCATAGGTACGGTCGGACGTCAACTCAGGGTCCATCCCATAGTCAGCCGGTGCTGTCCCACTGATAGTGGAATACTTGCCCCAGGTCGTTGGGTAGCCATCTGGCGCATCGGGCTGTTCAAGGACAGACGAAGGGAAGATATAGGATACCGTTACGACATCAGAGAAACGCTGGCCGTTCTTGAACTCTGCCGCCCGCACTATCAGGGTGGTGCCGACATAGATATTACCTGAGAACTGGAGGCTGGTTGCCGTGGGCTCACTGCCGTCCAGGGTATAGCGGACAACGGCACCGGATTCATTGCTGCTGATACGGAGCATGAACGGACTCTTGTAAACCCCGTGCTGCTTGTTGAAGGTCAGCTCTGCCCGCAAGGGAATAAGCGCGAGCAGGAGCATTATCATTAGTATATATGGTTTCTTATGCATTATTTTAACGGAATGGTGGTACAAATATATACTTTTTTATCTATCCGCAAACAGATAAGCACAAGAAAAGGCAGGAAAAAGGCGATATTGTCCCTAAAGTGACGGAAAGAGAAAAGGACAGGACACAAAAATGCCCCTTCTGCATGACAAAAGGGGCATTCGTGACTGAATATGACTATAGGATTATTTCTTCTCGCTCATCTGGAACTGGAGTGTACCGCCAGCCATCAGCTGCTTGTGGGTAAGTGTCCAGTCGGTTACCTTCTGGCCGTTCAGCTTCACGCCCTTGACATAGATAGCCTTATCGCTCTTGCGGGGAGCCAGGATGGTGAAGTCCTTGCCGCCTGCCAGATGCAGGGTTGCCTTCTGGAAGAGAGGCGTACCGATGGTATATTCAGCACTGCCGGCATTGAAGGGATAGAAGCCAAGGGCTGAGAAGATATACCAGGCAGACATCTGTCCGCAGTCGTCGTTACCGGCATAGCCGCAGGGAGTCTCGTTGTAGAAGTTGGTGCGGATCTGATTTACCAACTCCTGTGTGCGCCAAGGCTGACCGGCGAAGTTGTACAGGTAGGCTGTATGGTGGCTGGGCTCGTTGCCATGGGCATACTGACCCACAAAGCCGCTGGCATTGCCGTTCACCTCGCCGCTGGTGGCAGTCAGGGTGAAGTTCTCGTCGAGCTTCTTAATGAATCCCTTCTCACCACCCAGAAGCTCTATCAAGCCCTTGGGATTCTGGGGAACGAACCACATATACTGCCATGCATTACCCTCTATGAAGCAAGGCTCCTCGTAGCTCAGGGGGTCGAACTTCTCGATGAAGTTACCCTTGCTGTCCTTGGGACGGAAGAAGCCGATGGTGGGATCCCACAGGTTGCGATAGAACTCGCTGCGCTTGAGGAAACGCTCGTAATCGGCCTGCTTGCCCAGCTTCTTGGCAACGGCAGCTACGCACCAGTCGTCAAAGGCCTGCTCCAGGGTGATGCTGACGCTGGTACCCTGCAGGTCCTGAGGCATATAGCCGTACTGTTCCCAGGCCTCGAAGGGGCTGTTGGTGTGTGTGCGGGTGCTGCTCTCGTACATAGCCTTATAGGCTGCCTCGGCATCTACGCCGGGAATCTCTGCCAGGATGGCATCAGCCAGTACAGGAATGGCATGGTTGCCGATCATACAGTAGTTGTCCTGACCCCACAGGTCCCAGATGGGCAGATAGCCGTAGGTCTGTTGGTGCAGAATCATATCACGGACAAACTGGGCAGCCACATCGGGGCAGAGCAATGTATAGAGGGGGTGAGCGGCACGGAAGGTATCCCACAGGCTGAAGGTACTGTGGTAAGCCTGACCGGCAGGCATCTGCTTAATCTCGAAGTTGGTATCCATGTAACGGCCGTCCACATCGCTCATGGTGTTGGGCTGCATCAGCACATGGTAAAGACCTGTATAGAAGATGGTCTTCTGGGCATCCGTACCCTCAATGTCTATGCGGGCAAGTTCCTTCTCCCATGCATCATGGGCAGCCTTGGTGTAGTAATTGAAATCCCAGCTCTGTGCCTCGGCCTTCATATTCTTACGGGCACCGTCGTTATCAACGGCAGAGATAGAGACCTTTACCATCAGGTCCTGAGTATCCTGGTTGCTGAACTCGAGGGCGGCACGCAGGGCACGACCGTTCATTACGTCGCTCTTGCCGACAGAACGGCCGCCATCCATCAGCAGGCGGTTCTGGATAGGCTTGCTGAACTCGGCACGGAAATAGACCTTACGCAACTTGGCCCAGCCGGTCAGCACACGGAAACCCTCGATGGTACGGTCATCCACCACGCGCATCTGGCTCTGGATAATCTGATAGGCCCGGCGACCCGTATAATAGGCATCGCCTCGCCAGGTCATACGGTCGAGGTCGAGGATGACGGTCTGCTGTGCTGCACTCTTGGGGAAGGTGTACTTATGGATACCGGCATGAACGGTAGCAGAGAGGTTGACCAGAATGTCCTCGTTCTGCAGCTTCACCATATAGAAGCCGGGGGTAGCAGATTCCTCAGCATGCTTGTAGGTCTGGGCGAAGATACCCTTCTTCAGCTCGGCAGGTGTCACCTTCTTGACAGAAGGCATCAGGGAGATATCAATCAGGTCGGTACAACCCGTTCCGCTCAGGTGCGTATGGGTAAAGCCGAAGATACTGTCTTTGTTGAAGTCATAGCCGCAGCAAGGATCCCAAGTTACATACTGTTCTGTCTCAGGAGCCAACTGAACCATACCCTGCGGCATGGTAGGACCGGGGAAGGTACTTCCGCTAAGGGCGCCTGTCTCGTCGGTCTGGGTTCCGATAAAAGGGTTAACATACTTTGTGTAGTCAATGGCCTGCAACTGCACAGCCGCAGCCATCATAACAATCAGAGATAAAAATGTCTTTTTCATATATAATTTTAAACGTTATGTCGTTATTTCGATTGGCGGCCTTTTCGTTATGACGTTATATCGGTATTACGTTATAACGGGGTTTTAGGGCCGCCCTACTCCATATACTCCTCCTCTTTCCCGTCGCTGTTGCGGATGTCGCGCAGGTCCTCGTAGGCTTTGCTCAGCATCTCGGGCGTAACCTTGAAATCCCTGCAGACCTCGCGGCCCGGGTCTTTGGTCGAATGGCTGAACAGCCAGTCGTATGTCTGCGTCATATAGAAGAGACGCGAGGGACGCCCGTGGTCTACACCCTTCAGGGGCGTGAAGATAAGACGGTCCTTACCGGTCTTTGCCATGGCATCAACCACCTTCTGCGAGGCACTGAAGGGAACCGCACGGTCGGCTGTTCCGTGCAGGATCCACAGGGGAACCTTGGAAAGGCCTGCCAGATTCTTGACACTGGCACCGCCACAGGCAGCCATACCGGCTGCTATACGGTCGGGATAGGTGGCACAGAGGTCGATAGTTCCGTAGCCTCCCATGCTCATACCATAGACATAGATACGTGTGGTATCGACAGCATAGTTCTTGATGGCCCAGTCAACAATCTTCATCACCCTGTCGGGAGCCCATCCGTTATTGGTCTGGGGCGCAATGATATAGCAGTCGATATTCAGTCCCTTGGCAACGGCGCTGATGGGGCCGTAGCGTTTTACCCTCTCCAGATTAGTGCCGCTAAGGCTCTTTCCGTGAAGGAAGATAAGCAAGGGGAAGTGCGCATTGGGGTCGCGATGGTTTCCTGACTCGGGGTCGTGAAACCAAAAGTTATACCCACCGGGGACCACGCCTCGGTAAGCCTTGAAATGCTGTGCCTGAGCAGCAGCGAAGATTAACGTCATAAAAAGACAGAGAACAAGCTTTTTCATATCTTATCTTATCTTAATTTTGCGTTTCAACTCACAAAAATAATGAAAATCTTCACACCTTTCCCCCTATTCTTACATTTAATTTGTATTTTTGTGAACATTTAACAAACAGCAGAATGATACACATACTATTTGCCGCCTTTATGCTGACGGCAACGCCTGAGGATACTATCCCGCCCACTCAGGAGCCGAAGGACACACTTAAACAGGAGGTCACAGCTCCCGGCCGTGACCTGAAAGAGGTGGAGGTTGTGGCACCCGGCCCGACCTCGGGACTTGAGGATGCCTTGCGTCAGAGCCTGGAACGGATGGGCATACGTAACTCTATCACAGTGAGCACGCTGTTAGACAAGATAAAGCCCGGACTGAGCGACTACGTCATGCATCCCTTTGCCTTTAAAGACAGGAAGCGGGCAAAGAAGCGCAAGAAGGTCCAGCAGATACTGAATGACTTCGACAGGACAAAAACCTTCGACGAGCTGGTACGCGAAGCCTTGGAACGCGAAGGCATCACCCTGCCACCCAGAGAACAGACAAAAGAATCCAAATAACAACAAAGGGTCGCACATCCGTGCGGCCCTTTTATTATCATAGTTTACGTTTGCGTTTGCGTTTAATTAGCAAACCTCAATCGCCTTAGTGCATTTCTTCTGCTCCTTAGCCAGCTTTGGCATGGTAACGGTCAGGATACCATCCTCCACCTTGGCAGAGATCTTGTCGCGTTCCACATCATCAGGCAGCGTGTAGGCTTGTTCGTAGTTAGAGTAACTGAACTCACGACGCAGATAGTGATGATGCTTATCCTCCTGTTTGTGTTCAACCTTATTCTCTATGGCGATGGTAAGGTTGCCCTCTTCGTTGATACCTACGCGGCAATATTCTTTCTTAATGCCCGGAGCTGCAAGTTCCATTGTGTAGGCTTTCTCACTCTCCTTGACATTGACTGCGGGTGCTGTACTTTTGGCACGAGGCATAAAATCAGTGTTCAAGAAATCATCAAACAATGTTGGCATCCAACTGTTCTGAAACATTACTGGTAACATAATTAATACCTCCTAGTTATATTTTAGTTAAACATGTTGTTTTCGTTGAACATTGGAACATTCGCTAACCGTTTCGTCCGCTGTTCACTAACCTTAGTGCAACAACCGTGCCAAAAAGCATACGTGCCGGTCTTGCAGGGTTTTCTCCTGACAAGCTGGCACGTATTGTCTCTTTTTAGGTCCTATTGTCTAATTCAGCGTCAATAGGCCTGTTCGTGTACACCCTTCACAGCACGTCCTGAGGGGTCGTTCATATTCTTGAAGGCGGCATCCCACTCCAGGGCAATGGCGGTAGAGCAGGCAACGCTGGCTTCGCTGGGCACACTCTTGGCAGCACTGTCGCTGGGGAAGTGCTCGGCAAAGATGCTGCGATAGTAATATTCCTCCTTGTTCTTGGGCGGATTGATGGGGAAGCGCTCGGCAGCGTGCGCCATCTGCTCGTCGGTTACAGCCTCGGAGGTTATCTGCTTCAGGGTATCAATCCAACTGTAGCCTACGCCGTCGCTGAACTGTTCCTTCTGACGCCAAGCCACTGCCTCGGGCAGCATATCGGCAAAGGCCTCACGGACAATCTTCTTCTCAATTTCAAAGCCGGATTCTCCGGAATTTCCGGATTTCTTCGGGCCACACATCTTTGCCTCTGGGTTGGTGCGCATGGCAATATCCAGGAACTCCTTATCCAGGAAGGGCACACGGCCCTCTACGCCCCAGGCGCTCAGGCTCTTGTTGGCCCGCAGGCAGTCGTAAAGGTACAGCTTACCGAGTTTACGCACCGTCTCCTCGTGGAAGTCCTTTGCCGTGGGTGCTTTGTGGAAGTACAGATAGCCGCCGAAGATCTCGTCGGCACCCTCGCCGCTGAGCACCATCTTGATGCCCATCGACTTAATGACGCGGGCCAGCAGGTACATAGGCGTTGAGGCACGGACGGTAGTCACATCGTAGGTCTCTATGTAGTAGATAACATCGCGGATGGCATCCAAGCCCTCCTGTATGGTGTAGTTGATTTCGTGGTGTACGGTGCCGATGTGGTCAGCCACCATCTTGGCCTTTACCAGATCGGGGGCGCCCTTCAGTCCCACGGCAAAGCTGTGCAGACGGGGCCAGTAGGCACGCGTCTGGGAATTGTCCTCGATACGATGCTCGCTGAACTTCTCGGCTATGGCAGAGATGACGCTGGAATCCAAGCCGCCGCTGAGCAGCACACCGTAAGGCACATCGCTCATCAGCTGACGCTTCACAGCAGCCGTAAGTCCGTCACGGATAGCTTCGACGCTGGCAGGGTTGTTCTTCACCGCATCATACTCCATCCAGTCACGCTTGTAATAGCGTTTAAGTGAAGAGTGAAGAGTGAAGAGTGAAGAATCTTTTTTGAGGTCTTCACTCCAAAGGTAGTGCCCGGGCAGGAAGGGTTCGTAGTGTTCGCACTGACCTTCCAGGGCTTTCAGCTCGCTGGCAACATATACGGTGCCGTCGCTGTCATAGCCTATATATAAAGGTATAACGCCAATGGGGTCGCGGGCAATCAGGAACGCATCCCGCTCCTCATCGTACAATGCAAAGGCGAAGATACCGGACAGGCTTTCCATCATCTTACAGATTTCGTGGTCTGTATCCTTTCCCTGTGAGAGAGCTGAGGAGAGGCTTTTATAGAGTGCCAGGACTACCTCGCAGTCCGAACCCGTCTGGAACACGTACTGACCGGCATAGCGGCGACGAATCTCCTGATGGTTGTATATCTCTCCGTTCACGGCCAACACCTGCTTATTGTCGGGGCTATAGAGAGGCTGCTTGCCGCTCTCAGGGTCCACGATGCTCAGTCGCTCGTGCGCCAGGATGGCAGAGCCGCCACAATAGATTCCACTCCAGTCAGGTCCGCGATGGCGGATTTTCTGACTCATCTTCAATGCCTTTTCTCGCAGTTCATGAGACTGCTGCTTGATGTTAAATATGGCTACAATTCCACACATAATGTTACGGTTTATTATAATTTGACGGCAAAATTAATACATTTTGCAATTATAGCCAAGCTTTTGCAATACATTTTTACACATAAACACCAATATTTATTGACACAAAGCAAGAATTATAACAAATTCCGTTGTCATAATGACAATCGACTCTCAATAACCTATAACCAATAAACCATAACCATTCCTAATAACCGCTAACAAAAAAAAGGGGAGCCGCACGGGCTCCCCTTTTTGCTTTTACCTTAATATTATACGTAAGACAGATACAGGTAGTTGGTCTGGGCAGGATACTCTGCCGCCATGGTATCTATCTGGTTGACATAGGGCTTGATGCCCAGGTCCTTACGCCACTTGCGGATGATAAGGCCCGCCTTCTCCATGTTCATGTCGCACTCACCCAGTCCGATGGCACGGGCAATCTGGAAGTCGGAGAAACCGTACACCTTAGCCTCGTGCAGCAATTCAACAAACTCAGGCTCCTCGATGTACTCAAGCAGCTCCAGCGGCTCCATGAAGGTGTACATATCTGCCAGATGAGAGTACTCCTTCAGGCGGTCGTTGATATTGATGATGTGCTTGAGCTTCTGCAGGAACCAGTTGTCTATCTTGGTAAGGTCATGAATCTGATTTACGGTATAGCCCATCATCATAGCCTTGGCAATGACGAAGATACGGGTATCGGTGGCATGCTGCAAAGCCTCCGGCACATCGGTTACGTGCTGTGCCTTATTATCTACGAAGCCGTGCATACCCTGACCAATCATACGCAGGCCTTTCTGGACAGACTCCTCGAAGGTACGGCCGATGGCCATGACCTCGCCCACACTCTTCATGCTGGAACCCAGCTCGTGGTTCACGCCGTGGAACTTGGAGAGGTCCCAACGCGGTATCTTACATACCACATAGTCGAGGGCGGGCTCGAAGAAGGCGCTGGTGGTCTTGGTGACTGAGTTCTTCAACTCGAACAGGCCGTAGCCCAAGCCCAACTTAGCTGCCACGAAAGCCAGAGGATAACCTGTTGCCTTGCTGGCCAAAGCGGAAGAACGGCTCAGACGGGCGTTCACCTCGATGACACGATAGTCCTCGCTGTTGGGGTCGAAGGCATACTGAACGTTGCACTCGCCCACGATACCGATGTGACGGATAATCTTGATGGCAAGGGCACGCAGCTTGTGGTACTCGCTGTTGGAAAGCGTCTGGCTGGGCGCAACAACGATACTCTCACCGGTATGGATGCCAAGGGGGTCGAAGTTCTCCATGTTGCAGACGGTAATACAGTTGTCGTAGCGGTCGCGCACTACCTCGTACTCAATCTCCTTCCAGCCCTTCAAGGACTTCTCTACCAACACCTGGGGTGAGAATGAGAAGGCCTCTTCTGCCTGAGCCTCCAGCTCTGCCTCGTTATCACAGAAGCCGGAACCCAAACCGCCCAAAGCATAGGCGGCACGCAGGATGACGGGATAGCCCAACTCGGCTGCTGCCTGACGGACCTCTTCCCTGGTGCTGCAAGCCTGACTCTTGATGGTCTTTACATCAATCTCGTCCAGCTTCTTCACGAACAGGTCGCGGTCCTCTGTATCTATAATGGCCTGAACGGGTGTTCCCAACACCTTGACGCCATATTTCTCCAATACACCTTTCTGATAGAGCTCAACACCGCAGTTCAAAGCAGTCTGTCCGCCGAAGCTGAGCAGGATACCGTCGGGACGCTCCTTCTCAATGACACGCTCCACGAACTCGGGGGTCACAGGCTGGAAGTAAACCTTGTCTGCCACACCCTCAGAGGTCTGAACGGTTGCGATATTGGGGTTGATGAGCACGCTCTCCACACCCTCTTCCTTCAGGGCCTTCAGGGCCTGTGCGCCACTGTAGTCAAACTCACCGGCCTGACCGATCTTCAACGCACCGGAACCGAGAAGGAGGACCTTCTTGGGAAGTGAAGAGTGAAGAGTGAAGAGTGAAGAATCATTATCTGTAGTTGAGAATTGAGAATTGAGAATTGAGAATTCTTCATTCTTATCTCTTAATTCTTCATTTAAGCAAGCAACGAACTCATCAAACATCCACTCTGTATCTGTGGGACCTGAGCAGGCCTCGGGATGGAACTGGGCAGAGAACCAGGGATTGGTCTTGTGACGGATACCCTCGTTAGAGCCGTCGTTCATATTCACGAAGAGGGGCTCCCAGTCGGCAGGCAGTGTCGTTGCATCGACAGCATAACCATGATTCTGGGAAGTGATGAAGCACTGGGTGCTGCCCACACGCTGAACGGGCTGGTTGTGACTGCGGTGTCCGTACTTCAACTTATATGTCTTGGCACCGGCGGCACGGGCCAGCAACTGGTTACCCAGACAGATACCCATCAGGGGCTTCACCTCCTTGTTGTTCAGGAACTGGCGGATATGCTCCACTGTCTTGCTGCACTGCTCGGGGTCGCCAGGACCGTTAGCCAGGAACAAACCGTCGAACTCCAACTGATTGAAGTCGTAATCCCAAGGTACACGGATCACCTCAACACCTCTGTTCAACAGGCAACGGATGATGTTGGCCTTTACACCGCAATCGACAAGGACGACCTTCTTAGCGGTTAGCGGTGAGGGGTTAGCGGTTAGCGGTTCATAGGTAATAACCTCTTTGCAGCTTACCTTCTCTACCCAGTTGATGGAACCGTAGTCGGATAATTCTTCACCCTTATCTCTTAATTCTTCATTTATTTCTATGCGCCCCCTCATCACACCGTGCTCACGCAACAACTTGGTGAGGCGGCGGGTATCAATACCCGAGATGGCGGGGATGCCCTCGCGCTTCAGCCAGTTGCTGAGGGACTCCTTGGCATTCCAGTGGCTGTACTCCTCGCTGTAGTCGGCAACGACAAGGCCCTTTACGTGAATCCTGTCACTTTCCATGAAGGTCGGTAATGGCTCGCCGCCTGTCTCAGGTACACCATAGTTACCAATCAAAGGGAAGGTGGTTACCAGAATCTGTCCCGCATAGCTGGGGTCTGTAAGGCTCTCGGGGTAGCCCATCATGGCTGTGTTGAAAACCACCTCACCGACAGTATTCACGTCGGCGCCGAACGACCAGCCGCTGAATACCTTTCCGTTATCCAATATCAATCTTGCTTCTCTCTTCATATCTTATTTTCGTAGCTTTAAATTCTGTTCAACGTAATTCACAAAAGCTTCATTCACCAGCTTATTGCCGCCAGGAGTCGGGTACTGACCGGTAAAGTACCAATCGCCCTGATGATCGGGACAGGCCGCATGCAGTCCCTCAATGGTCTGGAAGACAAACTCAACCGGAGCCTGCATACCTACGGGACGCAGCATCTCTGCCATCTTGCAGTTGATATCCTCTACCGTAAAGGGCTTGTAAAGGGCACATACGCAGTTGCGCTGCTCTGCCTTGGGCTTGCGAAGCTCGGCGTAGCAGGCTTCGTAGGTATCGTTAACCAGCTGCCACAGACCGCGCTCCGTCAGCAAGGCAATGGTAGCACGGAAGGCGATGAACTCCTCCAGGCGAGGCATGTCTATGCCGTAATAGTCGGGGTAGCGGATCTGAGGCGAAGAGCTGACCATCACAATCTTCTTAGGATGCAGACGGTCCAGAATCTTGAAGATGCTCTCCCTAAGGGTCGTACCGCGCACGATACTGTCGTCGATGATAACCAGATTATCCTCGTAGGGTTTCAGTGAACCATATGTGATATCATATACGTGCGAGGCAAGGTCGTTGCGTGAACCGGCCTCCGTGATGAACGTGCGCAACTTGATGTCCTTCCAGGCCACCTTCTCGCTGCGGATGCCGAGACCCTTGCTACGCAGACCTTCCACCATTCCGTAGAAGGCAACCTCGGCCGTATTGGGGATGAAAGACAGAACCGTATGGTCCGTATCATTGCCGATGGCTTTCAGGATGGGCTCGGTAAGCTGCTGACCCAACTGCTTGCGCTCGCGGTAGATGTCGCGGTCGGAACCGCGGCTGAAGTAAATGCGCTCGAACGAGCAACGGGCCTGCTTCTTGGCTTCAAGAATGGTCTCTAAGCCGGATGTACCGTCCTGATGGATAATCAGTGCCTGACCGGCAGGCAGTTCCTGAACATCCTCGCAGGTAAGGTCGAAGGTGGTCTGCAGCACGGCACGCTCGCTGGCAACGGCAATCACCTCGTCATCCTTATAGAAGAATGCAGGACGAATGCCCCAGGGATCGCGCATGGCAAACATCTCGCCGCTGCCTGTCAGACCGCACATCACATAACCGCCGTCATAGTCCTTCATTGTGGTGCGCAGCACATTGCCCACCTGCACATTCTCTTCTATGTAGCGTGTGATATCCGTATCCTTCAGCCCCTGCTCCTTGGCTTTCACGAAGCAACGCTCGACCTCGCGGTCCAGACGGTGTCCCATCAGTTCCAGGGTGATATAAGAGTCGCTATAGATACGGGGTGACTGTCCCTGCTGCACCATCTTGTCGAATATCTCATCGATGTTGGTCATGTTGAAGTTACCGCACAGACAGAGGTTCTTGGCCCTCCAGTTGTTACGGCGCAGGAAGGGGTGCACATACTGCAAGCCGCTCTTGCCCGTTGTGGAATAACGCAGATGGCCCATATAAAGCTGGGCCTCTGTCCACTCCGGTGTCACGTGGTCGAATATCTCTGTGATGGCATCCTTGCCCAGCGCCTTCTCGCGCAACATATATTCCGTTCCTACGGCAGCATTCATATTCACGCAGGCGATACCCGCACCTTCCTGGCCGCGGTTATGCTGCTTCTCCATCATCAGATAGAGCTTGTTCAGACCATAGGACTGTGTTCCGTATTTCTGAATATAATAGCTTTGGGGCTTCAGCAGTCTTACCAACGCCACGCCGCATTCATGTTTCAGCTGTTCCATTGATTATTTGCTTAATAGCTTAGTTGCTTAATAGCTTAATGGGGTAATGTTCAATGTTCAATTAAAGATCGCATGCCTTTACAAAACTCATAAACAAGGGATGTGGATTCAGTACCGAAGAAGAGTACTCGGGATGGAACTGGGTACCAATGTACCACTTCTTCTCCGGAATCTCGACAATCTCCACCAGATCGGCAGCGGGGTTGATACCTACGCACTGCATGCCGTTCTTCTCGTATTCCTTTCTGTAGGCATTATTGAACTCATAACGGTGGCGGTGGCGCTCCTGAATCGTAAGTGAAGAATTTCCTGCCTTTCCATAGGCTTCTGCCACCCTGCTTCCTTCCCTCAACTCGCAATCATAGGC
>Ga0310786_10004757_pt1 | contig 18734 bp, 15 predicted proteins | sample AusTroGonzalo_MG_FD_203881 | JGI IMG/M metagenome (GOLD analysis project Ga0310786, IMG submission 203881) | Bovine rumen microbial communities from tropical cattle in Woodstock, Queensland, Australia - Gonzalo_03 (v2) (version 2) | ecosystem: Host-associated > Mammals > Digestive system >... | reverse complement strand
CGCAGCGACATTACCATTGTCGGCGGCCGCTACGGTCTGTCATCTAAGGACACCACTCCCGCCCAGATCCTCTCAGTATTCGAGAACCTCGAGCGCAAGGAGCCGAAGAACGATTTCACCATCGGTATCGTGGACGACGTGACCTTCAAGTCTCTGCCTCAGAAAGAGGAAATCTCTCTCGCCAAGGCAGGCACCTACGAGTGCAAGTTCTTCGGTCTCGGTTCTGACGGTACAGTCGGCGCCAACAAGAACACAATCAAGATCATCGGTGACCATACTCCCAAATACTGCCAGGGCTACTTCGACTATGACTCAAAGAAGTCAGGCGGATACACCTGCAGCCACCTGCGTTTCGGTGACAACCCCATCAAGGCTCCTTACCTTGTGACTACTCCCGACTTCGTGGCATGCCACGTTCCTTCATACCTCTCCAAGTATGACGTTCTGCGCGGCATCAAGAAGGGTGGCACCCTGCTGCTCAACAGCATGTGGAGCATAGAGGAGACCTTCAACAGGATTCCCGATTTCGTAAAGAAGGAAATCGCTCAGAAAGAGCTTAAGTTCTACATTATCAACGCCACAAAGATCGCCGCTGAAATCGGCCTTGGTGGACGTACCAACACCATCCTCCAGTCAGCATTCTTCAAGATTACCGGCATCATCCCTTACGATGAGGCAGTTGGATACATGAAGAAAGCCATCGACAAATCATACGGCAAGAAAGGCGAGAACGTCGTCAAGATGAACTATGCAGCCGTTGACCGCGGTGCCGAGTATGTAGAAGTTGAGGTTCCGGCTGAATGGAAGAGCCTTTCAGGCAAGTTCGTCAACCCGAATTTCAACCGTCTTGCTCCGGAATGGATCCGCAACGTGGCCGACATCGTCAACGCCCAGTGCGGTAACGACCTTCCGGTCAGCGCATTCGCTTCTGAGGATCTCGTAGATGGTACCATTCCTTCAGGCACCGCCGCTTACGAGAAACGCGGCATAGCTGTCAATGTTCCCGAGTGGGATCCCGCCAACTGTATCCAGTGCAACCAGTGCTCATTCGTCTGCCCTCACGCTGCAATCCGTCCTTTCCTTATGACCGAGGAAGAGGCTGCAGCAGCTCCCGAAAGCATCAAGAAAGTTCAGGGCAACGCCACCTTCAAGGAATACAAATTCACCATGCAGGTCAGCCCTTACGACTGTACAGGTTGCGGCAACTGCGTTGACGTATGTCCCGGCATGAAAGGCAACAAGGCTCTCAGCCTTAAGTCAATGGATTCTCAGGAGAGTGAGCAGGCCAACTTCGATTATCTGCACGCCAAAGTCGGCTACAAAGATACTGTGGCCAGCAAGATGCAGAATGTCAAGAACTCACAGTTCAGCCAGCCGCTCTTCGAGTTCTCTGGTGCCTGTGCAGGTTGCGGTGAGACTCCTTACATCAAGGCCATCACCCAGCTCTTCGGAGACCACATGATGATTTCAAATGCTACAGGTTGCTCTTCAATCTACGGTGCCTCATTCCCGGCATCTCCGTACTGCTCTAACGCAGCAGGTCACGGTCCGGCATGGGACAACTCACTGTTCGAGGACAACGCCGAGTTCGGTCTCGGTATGAAACTCGGTTCTGACAGGGTTCGCGCTACTGTAGCTGACCTTATGACCAAGGGTCTGGAATGCCCGAAGTGCTCTTCAGAGATCAAGGCTCTCTACACCCAGTGGCTTGAGAACCGCAACAATGCAGCTGTAACCCGCGAGGTTTGCGACAAACTCGTTCCTCTGATGAAGGAATGTGGTTGCGACACCTGCAAACAGCTCCTCGCCCTCGAAAACTTCATCCCGGCCCGCAGCCAATGGATCTTCGGTGGTGACGGTTGGGGTTACGACATCGGATACGGCGGACTCGACCATGTCCTTGCATCAGGCAAGAACGTCAACGTCCTCGTCCTCGATACAGAGGTTTATTCAAATACCGGTGGTCAGTCATCTAAGTCAACACCTGCAGGCGCCGTTGCCAAGTTCGCTACTTCAGGTAAGAGGGTTCGCAAGAAAGACCTCGGCATGATGGCTATCAGCTACGGTTATGTATATGTAGCCCAGGTTGCAATGGGTGCCTCACAGGCTCAGTTCCTCAATGCCATCAAGGAAGCTGAGGCTTATGACGGTCCGTCACTCATCATCGCCTACGCACCTTGCATCAACCACGGTCTGAAAGTCGGCATGGGTCACAGCCAGCTCGAGGAGAAACGTGCCGTCGAGTGTGGTTACTGGCATCTGTACCGCTACAACCCGGCTCTCGAGGAGCAGGGCAAGAACCCGTTCTCTCTCGACAGCAAAGAGCCCGACTGGAGCCTCTTCCAGGACTTCCTCAAGGGTGAGGTTCGTTTCGCATCACTCCAGAAGACCTTCCCTGAGCAGGCTCAGGAGCTCTTCGACCGTACCCAGCAGTTTGCACAGTGGAGACTCGGCACATACAAACGTATGGCCGGCAAAGAATAAACCATGAAACTATTCAAGACATTCGTCCTGATATCGGCTCTCATCCTTGCAGTTTCAGGCTGCAAGGTTGAGAAACCCGCCGATACTGACGGCCACGACCTGTGGTTCCATAATCTTGAGCAGGTCGCCCAGGCGGCTCCTGCCAGCTACACCACCGAGGCTATCGCCCAGAGCGAGATAGACCAGTACTGGAAAGGCAAGGCTGCTGTCGAAATCAAAGTCCTCGACCAGAAAGACGACGCCCTCGGCCGCGACGGCTACAGGCTCGTTTTCTCCGGCAAGAAGGTCAGCGTCGAAGCCAATACGGCCATCGGAACCCTCTATGGAGTGTACGGCCTTCTGCGCCTTCAGCAGACTGACGCTCTTCCCAAGGGAAGCAAGACCATCACCGAGGTGCCCGCATATCAGTACCGCGCCTTCAACCACTGGGACAACCTGAACCGCTCCGTAGAGCGCGGTTATGCAGGAAAATCCCTCTGGAACTGGGAAGAACTTCCCGACAAGGTGTCTCCGGTATATCAGGAATATGCCCGCGCCAATGCTTCTGTCGGCATCAACGCAACAGCCATCAACAATGTCAATGCGAACGCGGATATCCTGACTCCCGAATACCTGCAGAAGGTTAAGGTCCTTGCCGATATCTTCCGTCCCTACGGCTTGAAGATATTCCTGTCGCTGAACTTCGCCGCTCCGAAACATATCGGCGGCCTCGACACTTCAGACCCTCTCGATCCGAAGGTAGTTCAGTTCTGGAAAGACAAGACGGCTGAAATCTACGCTTTGATTCCCGACTTCGGCGGATATCTGGTCAAGGCCAATTCAGAAGGCCAGTCAGGTCCTCAGGATTACGGTCGCACCCACGCTGACGGCGCCAATATGCTTGCAGACGCTCTCGCACCTTACGGCGGAGTAGTGTTCTGGAGGGCATTCGTCTATGACGCCCAGGCAGAAGACCGTGCCATGCAGGCCAGTGACGAGTTCGTTCCCTTTGACGGTCAGTTCCGCGACAACGTACTCATCCAGGTGAAGAACGGTCCCATCGACTTCCAGCCCCGTGAGCCCATCAGCCCGCTGTTCGGCCAGGCTCCGAAGACCAACCTCATGCTTGAAGTGCAGATTACCCAGGAATATCTGGGCCATTCTAAGCACATGGTATATCTTCATCCCCTTTGGAAGGAATGTCTTGATACCGACACTTACGAATTCGGCAAAGGCTCTACAGTTGCAGCCGTTACCGAAGGTAAATTCAGGGACAACAAGCTCAGCGCCATTTCAGGTGTGACCAACATCGGTGACGATGCGAACTGGTGCGGCCATCAGATGATTCAGATCAACTGGTATGCTTACGGCCGTATGGCATGGAATCCCGACCTGAGTTCAGAGCAGATCGCTGATGAGTGGCTCCGCCAGACTTTCAGCAGCGATTCCAAATTCATCAAACCCGTCAAGGACATGCTTGTCCGCTCAAGGGAGGTGACTGTAAGCTACGAAATGCCTCTTGGTCTGCACCACATTATGGCTTCCAACGCCCACTTCGGTCCCGGTCCGTGGGAGACAAGCTACCGCAAGGACTGGTCTCCGCAGTTCTATCACAAGGCTGGGCCTGACGGTGTCGGCTTCGACCGTACCGTTGCGACAGGCTCAGGCGCCACAGCTCAGTACAACGAGCCGCTGGCTTCCACCTATGACAACATCGAAACCTGCCCCGAGAATCTGCTTCTGTGGTTCCACCATGTTCCGTGGAATTATAAGATGAAGGACGGCAAGACTCTGTGGAACGAGCTCTGCTACACCTACCAGAAAGGTATCGAAGATGCCGCAGATTATATCAAGATCTGGGAGAAAGTGGAGCCTTACGTCGACAATCAGCGTTATCAGGAAGTTCGCGAAAAACTCATCCGCCAGGCAAAGGATGCTATGTGGTGGAGAGATGCTGTCCTCCTTTATTTCCAGACATTCTCGAATATGCCTATTCCTGACGACTGCTACCCTCCTCAGCACACTCTCGAAGAGTTGCAGCAGGTAGGCGTGTTCAGAAGGCCTCAGGGTGGAATGCCGGGTGGAATGCCTCAAGGACAAAGACCTCAGGGCGGACAGCAGGCAAGGCCGCAAGGCGCACCTCAGGGTGCTCCTCAAGGAGCAGCTCCCCAGATGCCGCGTATGCGTATGCCTGAGATCTACGACATGCTTCCCGAGTATACCTTGCCGAGCATGCCTGACCTTTAATGGTAATCAGCTGAATGTGAAGAACCCCGGAAGCGTTGACTACCGGGGTTCTTTATTGTTGCGTTGAGGTTTGATTATTCCTCAGCGGGCTTTTCGCTCTTGTGAGAGTGCTGCGGGCGGTCGCCTCTCGGCTTGCCGTTGTTGTTACGACGGTCGCCTGAAGGTTTGCGGTCACCGCTGTTGCGGTTGCCCTGGCCCTGGGGACGGGGTTTGCGTACAGGCTCTACATATCCTTCCGGTTTCGGAAGAAGGGCCTTGCGGCTCAGACGGAGCTTGCCGGTCTTGGTGTCGACCTCGATGAGTTTGACGTCAACTTCGTCGCCTTCGTGGAGCACGTCCTCGACTTTCTCAGTCTTGCCCCAGTCAATCTCTGAAATGTGGAGCAGACCTTCCTTGCCAGGAAGGATCTCAACGAATGCGCCGAACTCTACGCAGCTGACAACTTTGCCGTGGTAGGTCTCGCCAACCTCGGGAACTGCGCAGATACCCATGATCCAGTCGTATGCTTTCTGCATAGCCTCAGCATCGTTGGTAGCGATGTCGACGATACCCTTGCCGTCAACTTCGTCGATGTTGATGACAGCGCCGGTTTCAGCCTGGATCTTCTGGATGGTCTCACCACCCTTGCCGATAACTGCACCGATGAAGTCTTTGGCAATCTCGAACGATTTGATTCTCGGAACGAAGGGTTTGTAGTCCTCACGGGGTTTGTCGATGGTCTTCATCATTTCGCCCATGATGTGCATACGACCCTGACGTGCCTGCTCGAGAGCTTTCTCGAGAACTTCGTATGAAAGGCCGTCAACCTTGATATCCATCTGGGTAGCGGTGATACCGTCAGCGGTACCTGTAACCTTGAAGTCCATGTCACCGAGGTGGTCTTCGTCGCCGAGGATGTCGGTGAGGATGGCGTAACGGTCGTTAGGGTGGATTTCGTCGGTGATAAGACCCATAGCAACACCTGCGACAGGTTTGCGGATCTGGACGCCGGCATCCATCAGCGCGAGGCAACCTCCGCAGACAGAAGCCATTGATGAAGAACCGTTGGACTCGAGGATGTCAGAAACCACGCGTACTGCGTAAGGATTCTCGGGCATCATGGGGATAACGGGCTTAAGGGCGCGCATAGCGAGGTTGCCGTGACCAATTTCACGACGACCTACGCCGCGCTGGCTCTTGGCCTCGCCGGTAGCGAAAGGAGGGAAGTTGTAGTGGAGGACAAACTGCTGGTCGTCCTGGATGAGAACTTCGTCCATCTCTTTCATATCGAGCTTGGTGCCGAGGGTAACGGTAGCAAGCGACTGAGTTTCGCCGCGGGTGAAGATTGCTGAACCGTGGGCGCACGGCAGATAGTCAACTTCGCACCAGATAGGGCGAACCTCGTTGCAAACGCGGCCGTCAAGACGGATACCTTCGTCAAGGATCATATTGCGCATCGCCTCTTTTTCAACGGCGTGGTAATATCTTTCTACGAGAGGGGTCTTCTCTTCGAGCTCTTCCTCAGGAATGGTGGCAAGGAATTCGTCCTTGATAGCCACGAAACCATCTTCCCTTTCGTGTTTAGCTTTGAATGATTTGGCGTGAGCGTAGCACTTGTCATAGCAGAACTCGTGAACGGCCTTGCGCAGGTCTTCGTCCTCGACGTCGTGAGGATAGTCACGCTTAACGTCGTTGCCGAGCTCGGTGATGAGCTCTTTCTGCACGCGGCAATGCCTCTTGATTTCTTCATGTGCAAACTTGATGGCCTCGAGCATGTCATGTTCACTGACTTCGTTCATCTCGCCTTCAACCATCATGATATTTTCTTCGGTGGCGGCGACCATCAGGTCGAGGTCGCAGTCAGCCATCTCGCTGAAATTCGGGTTGATTTTGAATTCACCGCCAATACGGGCAACCCTTACTTCTGAGATAGGGCCACCGAAAGGCAGGTCGCTGGATGCGAGGGCGCATGAAGCTGCCAGACCGGCGAGAGCGTCGGGCTGGATGTCTTTCTCTGCAGAGATCAGATACACGTTTACGAACACTTCGAGGTGGAAGTCATCCGGCCAGAGGGGACGGATGGGACGGTCGATAAGACGTGAGATGAGAATCTCGTAATCAGATGATTTGCCTTCCCTTTTCATAAAACCGCCAGGGAAACGGCCGGCAGAGTAATACTTCTCTTTGTAGTCAACAGTGAGGGGCATGAAATCAGTTCCCTCTTTTACCTCTTTGGCAGCAGTGACGGTGGCCAGCAACATAGTGCCACCCATTTTGACAACAGCAGAACCGTCGGCTTGTTTTGCAAGCTTACCGGTTTCAATCTCAATTGTCCTGCCATCCGACAATTGAATTTCTTTCTTGATAACGTTCATTAATACAACAAAAAATAATATATCCAAAAAAAAGGGGCTGTACACAATGGCAGCCCCTTAGTAAATTTCCTATGTGATTATTTACGAAGGTTGAGTTCCTTCACAATATTTCTGTATCTCTCAATGTCAGTCTCCTTGAGATAGTCAAGAAGGCGACGCCTCTTACCAACGAGACGGAGGAGGGCACGCTGGGTGTTGTGATCCTTGTGATTCCTCTTCAGATGCTCGGTGAGGTGATCGATACGGTAGGAAAATAAAGCAACTTGACTCTCTGCTGAGCCGGTGTCAGTATTAGACTTCCCGTATTTGCTGAAAATCTCTTGCTTTTTGTCAGCTGATAAATACTCTGCCATAATGCAAAAAATTCGTTTTGGTTAATCGGGTGGCAAAGGTAGAAACATTTTTCTCAAAATCAAATCCCTTCATCACAAAAACTGAAATATCTGCTGTTTCCGATAATAATGTGGTCCATAAGGTCTATGTCGAAGAGCGACACGGCTTTACGAAGGGCCATAGTCTGTCGTCTGTCCTCGCTGCTCGGCACTACATTTCCCGAAGGGTGATTGTGGAGAAGGATGATGCTTCCCGCCAGTTTTTCCACAGCTTTTTTTGCAATAATCTTGATGTCCATGACTGTCGAGGAAACCCCGCCCATACTGATGCGCTCTTTGCCGATGAGACGGTTGGCTCGGTTGAGATAGAGCACCCAGCATTCCTCATGCAGCAGCCCGCCCATCTGCGGCTTCATCATGTCCGCCACTGCTTTCGAGCTGTAGACCGGCGGCAGCTCCTCGCAGCTGTCAAGGGCAATCCGTTTCCCCAGCTCCACCGCTGCAGCTATGGTGATTGCCTTTGCCGGGCCAATACCTTTAAGACTGCTCATACGATCCTGCGTCATGTTGGCAAGGTCCTTCAGAGATCCACCGGCGAGTTCTATCAGTTCCCTTCCGAGATCGACCGCCGTGCGGCCGCTGTCGCCTGTGTGTAGAATGATGGCCAGTAATTCTGCATTCGTTAAAGCATCGGCGCCTTTGGTGGCCATCTTTTCCCTCGGGCGCTCTTCTGCCTGCCATTGATTGATTGCTTTCATGATTGCGTATAAAAAAAACTTTCCAGCCAAAGGTTGGAAAGTTTTTCTTATTCGAACACTCGTTTTGACAAATTATGCCAATTTGCTGATATGGAGTTCGATTCCGCTTTTAAGATTCGCAGCTTTGTTTTTGTGAATGACAGATGTCTTTGCAAGTTTGTCAATCATTGAATAAACCTTGGGGGCCAGAGCCTCGGCTGCGGCCTTGTCTGTAGTGTTGCGGATAGCCTTGATGGCATTCCTTGTAGTCTTTGCATAATACTTGTTATGCAATCTGCGTGTTTCGCTTTGACGAAAACGCTTGTCTGCTGATGCGTGATTTGCCATTACTTAATTTTTTTATAATAAAAGTAGTGGGTAGGAGAATCGAACTCCTATTGCAAGAATGAAAATCTTGAGTCCTAACCGTTAGACGAACCCACCGGTGCGGTTTCCTTCAAAAAGGACTGCAAAGGTAAATTTTTTTTCCTCCAATGCAAATTTTTATTAAAAAAATTGGAGAAATGTGCTATTCATTCCATTCAAATGAATAAAGTATGGATTCAACCTGGCGCAAATAATTGCGTTTCGGATATTTCGGAGCGTAAACAAATGCGTCAAGAACGATAATTTCGTTAGTCTTGGGATTCACGAAAGAATGGGACACGTAAGGACCGCCCATAAAGTCGTTATATGCTTCCCAAAGACCGCGCATCTCCACGAATTCGAGAGATTTGTACTTCATGTTCTTGTAGCCGGGCTCGATCATCGGGTTGATGATGACATAGCTGTTCTCGGTGGTGCAGGGGATGTTCTCCTGGGTGACGGCGTTGCGCTTGTCGGCAAGAGCCTTGGCCGAGAGGTCCTGAGGTGAAGTGTAGGGGTATTTGTAAATCAGGATGCTCTGGTTGGTGAAAGTGGTCTCGTTTGAGATCCACATGAAGTTGGAAGTCATCTTCTTGATGCTGTATCCGGTGGGGAAGCAGGGTGACCCGCCGGCGAACTGCTCAACCTGCCTGCGGATGGAGAGATCTTCGAACTCGCGGGAGCTGTCGATGATGCGGTTACGCTCGGCCTGCTCGAAGATTGCCAGCAGAGTTTCAGCATTGGCTCTGATGAGGGAGGCCACAGCGTTCGCGTCCCTGGCTTCGAAGCGGACCACAGTCTGCGGTGAGGCCCAGACATCATTGTTGAGGACCATCTTGGCTTCGGGATAGTCTTCGCCTATATTGAGCCAGATGATATTGCGGTGAACCTCGAAGATTTTGTTGAATGACTGGGTCGGGACGTTGAAGAGCGTGTAGAGCGGCTCGACCTGAGGGAGGTAGGGGCACTCCTGGGCCATGATGTCCCTGATTGCGTTGCCGGGCTCGGCTTCCCAGTCGCCTCTTGTGCACACGACTGCGACTTCTCCGGCTTTTCCGCTGATGGACGGCAGGATCTTTTCGCCGCTGCTCTGCTTGCAGGCAGAAAGGAGCGACATCACGATGGCGATTGCGGAAATCAATCCTATTATTTTATTCGTTTTCATGATACGATAATTTATTGTCATTTGAAGAGACTTCGTATGTCATTGCCGAAGGCCAGCACCATCAGGGCAAGGAGGAATATCATGCCAATCGTCTGCGCCACCTCCATGGCTTTGTTGCTAAGTTTGCGACCGGTAATCATCTCAATCAGAAGGAAGAGGATGTGACCTCCGTCCAGACCGGGGATGGGGATGAGGTTGAGCACTGCCAGCATGATGGACAGCATGGCTGTGAGGCTCCAGACTCTGTACCAGTCCCAGGTGCCGGGGAATACGCGGCCGATGGCGATGAAACTGCCGACTGATTTGTAGGCCTTAGTCTTGGGAGAGAAGATCAGACCGAGCTCCTTGATGTAGCTGCCGATGTAGTTGCATGCCTTTGATATTCCTGCAGGGATGGCCTGCAGGAAGGAGTAGGTGTGCTCGGTTATATGGAAGAACTTGTACGGGTCGCTCTCCAGCATCACTCCGATGTGGCCAGCGGTGTCAACTGCCAGAGGCACCTCGAAGACTTCACCGGCGCGGTCGACTGAAGCGACTACTGAATCTTCACTGTGCTTCTTGAGCTCCTTCTGGATGTCCTGTACCAGGAACATTTCATTGCCGTTGATGCCGACGAATTTGTCATCGTTCTGAAGACCGCTGCCGGCATTGGGGGAATCGGCGGCAAGGCTGTCAACCACGAAAGGAAATGCGAGGCTGAACATGCCAGCGGAATTGAGCATCGCCGGGATGTAAACCGGGTCGATGGAAATCTGGATGGTGTCGCTGCCCCTGACAACCTGCGCTGTCGTGGCTTTAGATCGGATCATGTCGACCTGGAGTTGGGAGAAGTCGTCTATCGGCACGTTGTCGAAGCTAAGGATGCGGTCGCCGTTGCGGAAGCCGATCTCGTATGCCAGATCGTTCACTGCAACGCCGTATGTCGCATCTTCATTCTTGATGTACTGCTCGCCCCAGGTGTGCAGCACTGCGGCGTAAAGCACGATAGCAAGGATGAAATTGAAGAATACACCGCCGAACATGACGAGGAAACGCTGCCATGCCGGTTTTGTGCGGAACTCCCAGGGTTGCGGCTCCTTGCTGAGCTGGTCGGCCTTCTTAGTTTCGTCAATCATTCCGCCGATTGCGCAGTAGCCTCCGAGCGGAACCCAGCCGATGCCGTATTCAGTGTTGTCGGGATATTTGTTCCAATCGTCATCGTCGAGGACGCTCAGGTCGGCGTCAGGCTCTATCTGGGGAACATTCTTAGAGAAGAACTTGAAATGCAGCTTGCCTTTGAACTTCTTGACCCTCATCAGGGAGAACTGCGGGTTGAAGAACATGTAGAACTTCTCGACCCTTATCTTGAAAATCTTGGCAAAAAGGAAATGACCGAACTCGTGCACCAGAACCAGCAGCGAGAGGGCGAATATGACTTGAACTATCTTTACTAAGACAATCATTTTACAATCTGTTGACGTAATCTTCGGCAGTCTTTCTTGCCGAATCATTGGTTAAATAAATCGATTCCAGGTCCGGGGTACGGACTATGTTAGAAACCGACATCGTGTGGTCAATGACTTCAGGGATTTGTCCGAAGCGGATTTTTCCCTGCAAAAATGCGGCCACGGCCACTTCGTTGGCTGCATTCATTATACAAGTCGCGTTGCCTCCTTCCTTGAGCGCGGCGTATGCATAGCCAAGGCAGGGGAAACGGTCTGTGTCGGGTTTGAAGAATGTCATGGACGCCAGGCTGGCGAAGTCTATGCGTTTTGTATTGAGAAGCCTGCGGATCGGATATCCTATCGCATACTGGATCGGGATGCGCATGTCGGGGATGCTCATCTGTGCCATTACAGTTCCGTCCTCGAACTGCACCATCGAGTGGATAATGGACTGGGGGTGGATGACCACTTCGATATCGGCGGGTGGGGTGTTGAACAGCCACCGCGCTTCAATCAGCTCCAGCCCTTTGTTCATCAAGCTTGCTGAATCTATAGTCACTTTGGCTCCCATCTTCCACCGGGGGTGGTTGAGCGCCTGTTCTTTTGTGGCGTTGTAGATTTCTTCTTTCGATGCGTTGAGGAAAGGGCCGCCAGAGCCTGTAAGGAGTATCTTCTCTATCGGTGAGCAGTTCCCCGCAAGGCATTGGAATATCGCCGAATGTTCCGAATCGACAGGAACAATGGGAGCCTTGTAGCGTTTAGCGAGGTTGGTCACTATCTCACCGGCGGCAACAAGAGTTTCCTTGTTCGCAAGCGCAATCGTCTTTGAAGCCTCGATTGCTGCTATAGTCGGCCTGAGACCGCTGAAGCCCACCATCGCTGTCAGGACGATGTCGATGTCTTCGGCTTTGACCAGAGAACAGATGGAGTCAATGCCTGTGAAGACCTTGATGTCGAGAGGGTCGAGGGCAGACTGTACCTCGTCATAGCGACTTTCGTCGCAAATCACCACAGCATTCGGACGGAAGCGGGCTGCCTGCTCGATGAGCAGTTCGCTGTTTCTGTTTGCGGTGAGGAGTTCGACCTGGAAGGCTTCGGGATGCTGGCTTATCACGTCCAGGGCCTGTGTTCCTATGGAACCTGTGGAGCCCAGTATCGCTATGTGTCTTTTTGACTCTGCCATATCAGAATTTAATATATGCCGTAGGGTCGATAGTCTCTCCGTTATGCCAGAGCTCGAAATGCAGGTGGATTCCGTAGCTCAGATTGCCGGTGTCGCCGACCACGGCGATCGGAGTGCCCGCAGACACTCTGTCTCCTGTCTTCTTGAGCAGGCGGGAGTTGTGCTTGTATATAGATACGAGATTGTTGTTGTGCTGGATCTGGATGGTATAGCCGGTGTCATCGTTCCAGCCGGCGCTGATGACAGTGCCGTCCAGCACTGAATAAACTATCTCATCTTCTGTGGCGGCGATGTCGATATAAGGATGGCCGATGGCCGCATTGTAGCTTTGGGTGATGATGCCTTTCACAGGAGTGAAGAAGTGGATGCCTTCGAGCTGCTCGATGTTGCGGTCGCGGGATGAGATGTTGAAGGTCTCCTCGTTGACAACTTCGTTGCGCAGGATGGAATCTTTCTGGGCGTAAAGCTGGCGGTAGAGGCTGGAAGTGGAGTCTTTCTGCATCACCCTCAGACTGTCCATATCGATGGGCTCGCGGCCGGTGACGATGCGCTGGATGTTGTTAACCTGGAAGGCCCAGAGCGACACTTCGTTTTCCAGAGAATCGATTCTCCGCTGGTTGGCTTCCTGGATGGCCCTTGTCTCTTTGTTGGGATATCCCGGGATGAGGTAGCGGACTGCTGTGTGGGCAGTTATTAAATAGGTGGCTGCAACCAGCAGGAGGGCGGCGACTACGAACAGTGTAATCAGGATTCCCTTGGTCGTGGTGAAAGAGAAGACCTCGGATGTCGTCTCTATTTCCCTGACGGTAATCCTCCAGTTCTTGCGGATGCGGAATTTATTTTTCAGTCGTTTGAACATAAATGTTAACTTTGCGGGCTGTGAACAGGATTATCGGAATAGACTACGGAAAAAAGCGCACAGGGATTGCAATGAGCGACCCGCTGATGCTTTTCGCGTCCCCGGTGGAAACTGTTCAAACAACAAATATAATAGATTATCTTAAAAAAATGAGTCTGCAGGAGAGCATTGTACGCTTTGTGGTGGGCTATCCGATGAACATGGATAACAAGCCCAGCGAAGCTGCGGCTGATGTAGATATCTTCCTCAAGCAGCTGCACAAGGCCTTCCCGGATATTCCTGTGTCTCTGGAAGATGAGAGGTTCACGTCGGTGCTGGCGCACCGCTCCCTTATCGACGGAGGCGTCAAGAAGATGGCCCGCAGGGACAAGGCAGCTGTCGACAAGGTGAGTGCCGCGCTGATTCTCCAGACTTTCATGGATAGAAAACCGAGTGAATCATGATAATGCCGATTTTTCTTTACGGGTCGAAAGTGCTTCGGGAAATCGCAGCTCCCGTTGACCTCAAGAATGACGACCGCAATGCTCTGACCGAACTTCTCAACAACATGGACGAGACCATGAAGAAGGCCGATGGCTGCGGTATTGCCGCTCCACAGGTGGGAGTCAGCAAGCGTATGCTTATTGTCGACGGTTCAGACCTCATCGAGAAATATCCCGAGCTCAAGGATTTCTACCGCAAGATGATCAATCCCGAAATCATCGAGGAAAGCGAAGAAACTTCCGAATATAACGAAGGTTGTCTGAGTATTCCTGACGTCGATGCCGACGTGGTCAGACCCAAGGTCATCAAAGTCAGGTACTACGATGAGAACTTCGAGTTGAAAGAAGAAGTTTTCGATAATTTCGCGGCCCGCATGGTGCAGCATGAGATAGACCATCTCGACGGCATTGTCTTCACCGACCATGCGTCACCTATCCGCAAAAAGCTCATATCCGGGAAACTTCGCGGCATCTCCAAAGGGTGCGTCAACACCCGCTATAAAGCAAAAGTGGAATATTAGCGGCTTCTACAAGAGTCCCTCGGGAATCCTAAGATATATACGGCCTTTCTTTTCGTCTATCCTGTCGATAAGATCTTCGTGACAGGGTATGAGGGCTTTTTCGTCCGTGCCGCCAAGTTGCACTTCAAGGCATGGATTGGAAGGAATGTCGACGTATTCTATGACAGTCCCTACTTTCTTGGAGGTTGTTGCGTCGAATACCTCCAGACCGGCAAAGTCTGCATAATCGTCATCTTCGTCAAGACTGAAATATATTTCCCTGCCAACCAGCTCTTCTGCATCCTGCAGGCTGTCTACGTCTTCGAGCTTCAGGAATGCCTTGGTGCTGCCGTGAGGTTTGAATTCCTCGATAAAAAAAGGAACCGGCAATTCATCGAAATCGATGAATACCGGTTCTGAAATTTCGAAATCTTCGGGAATCGAGGCTGTGCTTACTATGACACCGCCCTGGGTTCCGTAAGATTTAAGAACACGCATAATTAAGCTTCTGCGGGAGCTTCTGCAGCTTCTTCAGCGGGAGCCTCAGCAGCGGCTTCTGCTTCAGCGGCAGCTTTTGCCTCAGCCTCTGCAGCGGCCTTGGCGGCAGCTTCTTCAGCTTTCTTCTTGGCAATAGCTTCAGCACGTTCAGCATTGACTTTGGCTTCTGCAGCTTTTGCAGTCTTGGCAGCCTCGATGCTGGCGTTCTTCACTGCGCTGATCTTGTTCGCGATCTTGGCATCTCTCTCAGCCTTCCATGCATCCCATCTCTTCTGGGCCTCTGCTTCTGAGAAAGCACCCTTCTTTACACCACCGTCAAGATGTTTCTTGAGCAGTACACCTTCGTAAGAAAGGATACGACGGGTAGTAGGAGAGGGCTGGGCACCGCAATTGAGCCAATAAAGAGCTCTTTCGTTGTTGAGAACGATGGTTGCAGGGTTTGTGTTGGGATTGTAGCTACCGATCTGTTCGATATAACGGCCGTCACGAGGTGAGCGGACGTCAGTTACCACGATATGATAAAAAGCGAAATTCTTTTTTCCGTGGCGTGCAAGGCGAATTTTAACAGCCATAATGTGTTATTTAAAGTTAATAATGAGTTTAACTTCCTTATCTTCTCGAGAAAAGGTCTGCAAAAATACGCCTTTTTTTGAAAATACAAAACGGCGGAAGGAAATTACTCTTCTTTTTCTTTTGGAGCGGTAATCTTGACTGCCATGAAGCCGAGGATGACGGCGATGGCTGAGGTTATCAGCACAGCGGCTTTGCCGACTGCTACCATCTCAGGATCAGTGAAGGCAAGGTTGTCGATGAAGAGCGACATGGTGAAGCCGATACTTCCGACCATACCCATCGCGAACAGCTGCTTGTAAGTAGACTTGTTCGGCAACTGGGCCAGTTTGAGCTTGATGGACAGCCAGCTGAAGAGGAAAATGCCGATAGGCTTGCCCAACAGCAAGCCGAAGAAGACTCCGAGTGCGATGCTGAAATGGCTCGAAGAGAGTATGCCTCCGCTGAAAGCCACACCGGCGTTTGCAAGCGCAAACAGCGGCATGATTATGTAGTTGACGGGTGTGCTGAGAGCAACCTCGAAACGGTCTGTCAAAGGACTGATGTCATCCACACGGTTGTTGATCTGGTGAAGGAGTGACAGCTGTTCAGGGCTTGACGTGACGTCGAGCTGGCCGTGGCTGGCAGCCTTGAACTTGTTGAGCAGATGCTGGACGTTAGTGTAGAAGCGGACTTCGTTGATGCGGGTCTTGGCCGGGATGGTGATGGCGAGCAGCACACCTGCGATTGTGGCGTGGATGCCTGATTTGAAAATGAAATACCAGAGGAACAGGCCCGGGATGACATACATGAACGAATTGCGGACGTTCAGGTGGTTGAAAACCAACAGGATCGCAATAACGATAGCTGCATACAGCAGGAATATTCCATGGATGGCGTGTGTGGGGTAGAAGATAGCAAGAACGATGATACTGCCGAGGTCATCCACGATTGCAAGAGCCGTCAGGAATACTTTGAGCCCAATGGGGCAGCTCTTGCCGAGAAGGGCAAGGACGCCCATCGCAAAGGCGATATCAGTAGCCATCGGGATGCCCCATCCGTTAGCGCTCGGCGTGCCGCCGTTGAAGATGGTGTATATGAGAGCAGGAACGATCATTCCACCCAGGGCCGCAAAGATAGGCAGCATAGCCTTTTTCGGCTGGGACAGCTCGCCTGCGAGTATTTCGTGCTTGATCTCAAGGCCTACGTTAAGGAAGAAAATGGCCATCAGTCCATCGTTGATCCACTGGATGAAATCCATCTTGATGGAGAATCTGCCGATTTCAATACCCATGTCCATATCCCATATCCTGAGCAGATGCTGGAGGCTGGGAACATTGGCTACGACCACAGCGATGATTGCACAGAAGAATAGTATGAATCCACCGATTGAACCACTTTTCGTGAATTGCTGAAAGGCGTTTCTGGTGTAGAATCTTCCCGCGTTGAGGGCTCCTGTTTTCATAAAAAGCTTTTGTGAAATGTAAAACAAAAATACGATGAAATTTTGTTATATTTGCAAAAATCGATTATCAACCTTTAATATTTCAAAATGATGAGAAAGAATATCCTTTTCGCTGCATCTGCAGCATTGATTATGCTCTTCAGCGGTTCAGCTCTTGCCCAGCCGCCTCAAGGTCCGCCTCAGGGTTTTCCGGGCGGCAGGCCTCAGGGCGCTCCTCAAGGCGCTCCTCAACAGCAAGGCGTCCGTACTCCCCCCAACAGAGTGGGTGGTACTCAGCAGGCTGACGGTCAGCAGGCTCCCAGAATGACAGCCGAAATGACTGAATTCTACGATCCCGTTCCCCCTGTAGTAACTCCCGGCGCTTTCGATGCAAAGAACCAGAACTGGGGAGCTCCCTCAGACGCTATCATCCTTTTCGACGGTACAAACCTTGATGAATGGGAGTCAGTTCGCGGCGGAGAAGCTCAGTGGACAGTTGAAAACGGTCTGCTTACCGTAAATAAAAGGGCAGGCGACATTATAACCAAACGTGAGTTCGGAGACTTCCAGATCCACTTCGAGTGGCGAGTTCCCGAGGGTATTCAGGGCAGCGGCCAGAGCCGTGGTAACAGCGGTCTCAAGATTGGCGGTAGTGCTGGTTATGAAATTCAGGTTCTCGACGGATATAACAATCCTACATACGTAAATGGTATGGTTGGTAGTGTTTATAAACAGACCATTCCTCTGGTTAACCCTTCACGCCCCAACGGCGAGTGGCAGTACTATGACCTCATCTTCACTGCTCCTACATTCAACAAGCTCGGCCAGTACAAGACCAAGCCGAGGGTTACCCTTATATATAATGGTGTTGTCGTTTTGAACGATGTCGAGATTATCGGTACCACTTCTTACATCGGCATTCCTCCGGTTAACCAGAACACCACTTATAAGCTCCTGCTCCAGGCACATGGAGATCCCAGCGAGCCTATCAGCTTCAGAAATATCTGGATTCGCGAGCTCTAAAAATCGTTGATTACAATATGTGGACCGGCGATTTTTAAATTCGCCGGTCTTTTTTTTGAAAAATTTTAATATTTTTTTGGAGATATAATTTTAAGGGCTATATTTGCAGCCCGTTTCGGAAGAAGCGCGGTAAAGTTGATTGAAATGATGGAAGACTAAGTACTAAAAATAGTACAAGGCAATTGTAGCATAACAATTGAAGAGCAAGCGTGAATTTCTTTGAAAGAAGAAGAGTGGAGCGGGGTCGGACTGAAATTTATAAATAATTATACAATGGAGAGTTTGATCCTGGCTCAGGATGAACGCTAGCGGCAGGCTTAACACATGCAAGTCGAGGGGCAGCGCGAGGTAGCAATACTTTGGCGGCGACCGGCGCAAGGGTGCGTAACGCGTGAGCAACTTGCCCGCAACAGGAGGATAACCGGAGGAAACTCCGACTAATACTGCGTAGCAACGGATTGTGGCATCACAGACCGTTTAAAGGCGAAAGCTGGTTGCGGATAGGCTCGCGTGACATTAGCTAGATGGCGGGGTAACGGCCCACCATGGCGACGATGTCTAGGGGTTCTGAGAGGAAGGTCCCCCACACTGGTACTGAGACACGGACCAGACTCCTACGGGAGGCAGCAGTGAGGAATATTGGACAATGGTCGGAAGACTGATCCAGCCATGCCGCGTGAAGGCTAAGGTCCTATGGATTGTAAACTTCTTTTGTACGAGAGGAATAAGGTGGACGAGTCCACCGAGGACAGTATCGTACGAATAAGCATCGGCTAACTCCGTGCCAGCAGCCGCGGTAATACGGAGGATGCGAGCGTTATCCGGATTCATTGGGTTTAAAGGGTGCGCAGGCGGACGATCAAGTCAGCGGTGAAATGCAGGGGCTCAACCCCTGACGTGCCGTTGAAACTGGTTGACTAGGATACGTATGCTGTGGGAGGAATGTGTAGTGTAGCGGTGAAATGCATAGATATTACACAGAACACCGATTGCGAAGGCATCTCACAAATACGTCATTGACGCTGAGGCACGAAAGTGCGGGGATCAAACAGGATTAGATACCCTGGTAGTCCGCACAGTAAACGATGATAACTCGCTGTTGGTTCTA
>Ga0310786_10004756_pt1 | contig 18738 bp, 14 predicted proteins | sample AusTroGonzalo_MG_FD_203881 | JGI IMG/M metagenome (GOLD analysis project Ga0310786, IMG submission 203881) | Bovine rumen microbial communities from tropical cattle in Woodstock, Queensland, Australia - Gonzalo_03 (v2) (version 2) | ecosystem: Host-associated > Mammals > Digestive system >... | reverse complement strand
CGTTGATCTGCCCGATCAGAATGGGAATCTCCAGAATCAGCATAACGGCCTCAAGAACGGCCATGATCTTACCTTCCTTCTTCCTGTTGGCACACAAACCCTTATAGTAGTTGTTCAGGACGGGGACGAAGCTCTGCCACCACTTGAGTCCGCATTTTTTGAAAAGGAACATCCAGGCGACGCAGTTGATAAGTTCAGTAATCAAAGAGCCGACGGGGTCAGACATAATATCGAACATACGGCACTCTCCTTTAAAATTATTTGAGAATTTACAATTATAATAATCAGGTATAACAGAGTATTTTGCAATTAAAGCTTTGATATAATATTGAAAATTTATTGTTACGGAGGGTCATCGTTAATGGCAAAAAAGCCTTACGAATATGACATCGGATGCGTACCGAGCCACTGGTGGTATCACTGTGTCGGCGAGAATATTCTCGTTAAGCTCATTGCATTATTCACTAATATCAAAGTTAAGCCCGATCAGGACTACCTCAAGGAAGAGGGCCCGATCATCGTCATCTCGAACCACGAGTCTTATCTCGACCCTATGGTAACGAGCATGCTCACGAAGGGCCGCCCCGGTAATTTCGTTACGGGCGAGTTCGTGTTCCGTAAGAACCCCTGGGGACACTGGTTCCGCTTGGGCGGCGCTATCCCTAAGAAGCAGTTCGTGGTCGATACCGTGTCGGTAAAGGCCATGATGAAGGTAATGAAGCGTAAGGGTGTGCTCTTCATTTACCCTGAAGCAACGCGTTCTGTTGACGGCAGCACGATCGTTTTCGATGACGGCGTAGCGAAAATGGCCAAGAAGGCGGGCGCTGCCATCTACATCGCGCACATCCACGGCGCGTACCTCACCATGCCCCGCTGGGGTAAGGGCCTCGGCATAAGAAGAGGCAAGATCACGGCTGAGTTCGTGAAAAAGCTGCCGGCATCCGAGGTTAAGAACATGACTGCGGAGGAGCTGCAGCAGTACATCCTCGACGGCATCAAGTACGACGAGAACGACTACAGTCGCGAGTGCAACCCCGTGCACAAGGGCAAGAACCTCGCACGCGGCCTGCAGAATATCGGCTACATCTGCCCCAGGTGCTCCAAGGAGTTCACGGTGCAGTGGGCAGGCAAGAAGAACGGCGACTGCGTTACATGTACATCATGCGGCAACACCATAAAGTACCTGCCTTCAGGCCTGATCGTGCCCGCGACAGACGCCGACAAGAGCTTCGACGACCTCCACAAGTGGACCGAGTGGGAGAGGGAGCAGGTTGAGAAGGAAATCGCGGCAGGTGATTTTCATATGGAACTCGACGCTGACCTTCACAAGATGTTCGATCCGCTCACATGGGCGAAGACCGGAAGCGGTAAAGTGACGATCACATCGACCGAGATCATCTACGAAGGAACGGACTGCGATGCGACTGACGGCATCCCTTACAAGAAGGGCAAGCCGATGAGAAAGTACAGAAAACGCACGCTTGATGGTGTTTCCAAGCCTATCCGCCAGGTGTTCGAGATCGCTACCATGAGAGGTCTCGTGGCAAAATACGGCAAGGCATTCGAGATCTACAGCAAGGACGGCGAGCTGTTCAGATTCTATGTGGACGGCCAGAAAGTGTATAAAGTGCACCTCGTGGTAGAGCTTCTCGGCAAGCAGAATTGACGAGTAAAAACCTCTTTTTGACCTTTAATAAGAGGGCGAATGATTATATAATGTTTAGCGGTAATGAAGCGGTTTACGCTTAAAAATAAACTATAGGAGTGTGACATTATGGCACAGTATCTCAAGAAGAATGTTGAAGACTTGGATGTCAGCGGCAAGAGAGTCATCGTAAGAGTTGACTTTAACGTACCGCTCGATAAGGAGACAGGAGCTATCACAGACGATAAGCGTATCACAGCTGCTCTCCCTACTATTAAATATCTCGTTGATAACAACGCTAAGGTTATCCTCGTTTCACACCTCGGTCGTCCGAAGAACGGTCCTGAGGCTAAGTTCTCCATGAAGCCCGCAGCAGACAGACTCGCTGAGCTCATCGGTAAGCCCGTCACACTCGCAGCTGACGTAATCGGCGAGGATGCAAAGGCTAAGGCTGCTGCTCTTAAGGACGGCGAGATCCTCATGCTCGAGAACGTAAGATTCCACAAGGAAGAGACAAAGAACGATCCTAAGTTCGCTGCTGAGCTCGCTTCCATGGCTGATCTCTATGTAAACGATGCTTTCGGTACAGCTCACAGAGCTCATGCTTCTACAGCAGGCCTCGCTAACTTCCTTCCTTCTGCATGCGGTTACCTCATCCAGAAGGAGATCGACGTTATCGGCGGCGCTCTCGACAACCCTGCAAGACCTTTCGTAGCTATCCTCGGTGGTGCTAAGGTTTCCGATAAGATCGGTGTTATCACAAACCTCCTCGACAAGGCTGATACAATCATCATCGGCGGTGGTATGGCTTACACATTCATCGGCGCTATGGGCGGTACAATCGGTAACTCCCTCTTCGAGGCTGACAAGGTTGACCTCGCTAAGGAGCTCATGGCTAAGGCTGAGGAGAAGGGTGTTAAGCTCCTCCTTCCTGAGGATACAGTTGTTGCTGATGACTTCTCCAACGACGCTAACTCCAAGATCGTTCCTACAATGGAGATCCCTGACGGTTGGGAGGGTCTCGACATCGGACCTAAGACAATCGAGAAGTTCTCTGCTGCTATCAAGGAAGCTAAGACAGTTATCTGGAACGGCCCTGCAGGCGTATTCGAGTTCGATAACTTCGCAGTAGGTACAAAGGCTCTCGCTAAGGCTATCGCTGAGTCCGACGCTATCTCCATCATCGGTGGTGGTGACTCCGCTGCAGCTATCCAGAAGCTCGGCTTCGCTGATCAGGTTACACACATCTCCACAGGCGGCGGCGCTTCTCTCGAGTACATCGAGGGTAAGGTTCTCCCCGGTATCGACTGCCTCTCCGACAAGGAGAACGGAAGAATCTTCGCAGCAGGTAACTGGAAGATGAACTGCGGTATCCCCGCTGATGCAGTTAAGCTCATCTCTGAGCTCAAGCCTCTCGTTAAGGACGCTAAGTCCAGAATCGCTCTCGGCGTTCCTGCTACAGCACTCGCTGCTGCTGTTGAGGCTGCTGCTTACTCCAACATCAAGATCGCTGCTCAGAACTGCCACTTCGAGGAGAAGGGTGCATTCACAGGCGAGATCTCACCTCTGTGGCTCGCTAAGATGGGCGTTAACTACTGCATCATCGGTCACTCCGAGAGAAGAGAGTACAACGCTGAGACAGACGAGACAGTTAACAAGAAGGCACACGCTCTTCTCAAGTACGGTGTAAGACCTATCATCTGCTGCGGTGAGTCCCTCGAGCAGAGAGAGGCCGGCGAGACATTCGATTGGATCAAGGGCCAGATCGTTGGTGCTTTCAAGGATATCCCTGCTGAGAAGCTCTGCCAGATCACAATCGCTTACGAGCCTATCTGGGCTATCGGCACAGGTAAGACAGCTACTGATGAGCAGGCTCAGGAAGTATGCGCATTCATCAGAGGCGTTATCGCTGAGCTCTACTGCCAGAAGTGCGCTGATGCTATGACAATCCAGTACGGCGGATCCTGCAACGCTAAGAACTGCGCAGGCCTCTTCGCTCAGAATGACATCAACGGCGGTCTCGTCGGCGGTGCTTCACTCAAGGCTGAGGACTTCTCCGTTATCTGCAACGCTGGCTGATAAAGTCTGAAGTATCTTAAAGATTATTACCGCTTGTCCTTCGGGGCAGGCGGTTTTTGTTTGTGTATTTGCTGATGCGGCTGCGGCGAAGTCGGCAGTCCCGCCCACTCAATATAGAATTAACATTTGGTAAACTTTGACGATTGCCCCGAGGCGCGGGCGGTTTTTGTTATTTACGGAGTGTATTATGGATTTATGGCTATAAGCCGAAGGGGGTTATCATATGAGCACGATTATAGAGAGGCTTGCCGAATACACCGAGAAAAGTCCTAATTCTGCGATCCTGTTTGATGAGGTTTATACGAAGGGTATAACTTATGCCCAGCTCGACGAGATGTCGGGCAAGCTGTACGCGTGGCTCAAGAAAGCCGGTATCGGCAAGGAGGATTTTGTCCTTATAAGACTGCCGAGAGGAGTACTCCCCGTTATCGCGATGATCGGAGTATGGAAGGCCGGTGCGGCCTGGGTGTTGGTTGAAGATACATATGCGCCGGAAAGAATAGATTACATCTATAAAGACTGCAGCTGTAAGTGTGATATCTCCATGGAGAACTGGGATGAGATCATGGATATGGAGCCGCTTAAGGGCTTCGAAGAAGCCGATCCTCACGACGCTGCTTATGCTATCTACACGTCAGGAACAACCGGAAATCCCAAGGGCGTGCTTCACGAGAGAGGCAATCTGGAACGTGCCATCGATTCGATCAGAATCGACGATGAGTGCCCCTTTAACGAGGACGACCGACTCGCAACTCTGGCCCCGATGAACTTCGTCGCGACGGTTATCGTAATACTGTGCGGACTGAATGTATACAAGGGAAAGAATTTTATAGTCTCATACGCGACCATCAAGAACACCGCGGCCCTCGCGAAGTTCTTCCTTAGTAAGCGAATCACGATCACATTCCTGACTCCGTCTTATGCGAGGATGATCGGAAATCAGACGGGACCATTCTTAAGAATGTTCTTCGTCGGTTCTGAGCCTGCCAATAATCTGTTCCTTAAGAACGTTGAACTTATCAATATCTATGCGGCGAGCGAGAGCGGATTTGCCGTAGGATTCTTCCAGATCGATAAGCCCTATGAGGTGTGCCCGATCGGCTATCCGAGAGTAGAGACACAGATATACCTTAAAGATGAGAATGGCAACGACGTTCCCAACGGACAAGTTGGAGAGCTGTGCTTCCATAATCCATATGTAAGAGGTTACATTAATCTTCCTGAGGAGACCGCGAGGGTATTTAACAACGGTCTTTACTACACAGGTGATCTTGCCCGTTATGATGAATCAGGCAATCTTGTTCTTCTCGGCAGAAGCGGAGATATGATCAAGATTAACGGTAACAGAATCGAGCCTGCCGAGATCGAAGCGGCGGTTAAGCAGGTCCTTGATATCGATTGGTGCGCTGCAAGAGGATTCGAAGACGGAGATAAGAGCTTCCTTTGTGCATACTACAAGGATGACATTACAGTAGATGCTAATTATGTGCGTCAGGAGCTGATGAAGAGACTTCCTCATTACATGATCCCGGCCTTCTTCATCAAGATAGACGAGGTTCCTCTTAAGGCAACCGGTAAGCTGGACCGTAAAGCTCTTCCCGCACCGGATATGAAGGACTACCAGAGTGATTATGTCGCTCCTACAAACGAGACAGAGACAAAGCTCTGTGAAGGCATGGCAAGAGTTCTCGGACTCGCACGTGTCGGAATACACGATGATTTCTATGAGCTCGGCGGCGACTCGCTCCGCTCCATCAATCTGATTACCGAGTCCGGTCTTAAAGGCCTTAATGCCGGTCAGGTATTCCGCGGCCGTACGCCTGAACAGATAGCCAAGATATATGAAGCAGACAGAGTCGCCAATAACGGAGAAGATCCGGACGAGATGAATGAAGAAGCATTGAAGGTTCCTCATCCCCTTACGACGGAACAGCTTTATATGGTTGATTATCAGCTCACAGTACCTGATTCGACCATGTACAACCTGTTCTCGATGCTTAAGGTCGATAAGGAATTATTCGATATGGAACGTCTGGCGGAATCGCTGGAGAAAGCGATTAAGAATCATCCGTCGCTCCTTACCACTATCTGGTGGAATGATGACGGTATCCTCGAGCAGGTATATACACCCGATATCGCTCCTTCTGTCCATGTCGAGAAGTTAAGTGAATTCGAGTTCAAGTTTGTCAAAGATTCCATGGTCTATCCGTTCAAGATCGTCGGAGGCAGATTGTGCCGTTGCCGCGTATTCGAGACTGAGAAAGCAGGCTATGTATTCTTTGATGTTCACCACACGGTATTTGACGGTACATCGCTCAAGGTGTTCATGGGCGATGTAGGCAAGATCTACATGGGCGCCGAACCCGACAAGGATTACTACTATTTGATGCTCAAGCGTCGTGAAGATGCGATCAACAAGCCGTTCTATCTGGAGAGTAAGAAGTATTTTGAAGACCGTTATGACGGAGTGGAGTGGTCTTCGTATCCCAACGTTGATAATGAGCACGGCGAGAACGAGATGGGCGAACTTAAGGCATCTCTCGACATTGACGATCCGCTCATGCGCGCCATCGAGAGAAACTACAAGGTCAGCCGTAATGAGTTTTTTATTACCGTGGCGGCTCTCGCGATCTCTTACTATAACAACAAGAAGAACATCAAGCTGTCTTGGATTTATAACGGCAGAGAGGATTCGGAACTCCTTACCACGGTAGGTCTGCTGTTCAGAGACCTTCCCATCGGGTTGAAACTTGAAGACGATGTAACAATAAGAAATCTCATGAATGAGGTTCATGATCAGGTTCAGAAGGGCATTGAGCACTCGGTTTATCCTTATGTAGAGGCTGATGCGCAGGCAATGCAGGATGAAGCTGCATATCTTCTGTATCAGCAGGACATCCGCGATATGGGCGGAATGGAAGGATTGGATGTTGAGACTGTCGAAGTCCGTCAGAATCAGGCGGCTTCGCAGACCATCATGGATATCCAGATCCTTGACGGTGCGGAAGGTCTTCAGATCGCGATCGATTATTCGGCCGGTCTTTATGAAGATGAATCCATCGATAAGTTCAAGGATCTGTTTGCCAAGATCGCACATCTCATCGTTACGCATAACTACCATGAGGATATGACGGTCAAGGACCTCAGAGACAAAGTACATGACAGAAGGACCCTTTTCGATGCGGTTAAGGGTATCTTCTCGCGCAAGAAGTAAAGATGGCAGAACAGCACACAACAGAGCCCGATATCGAACTGGCACAGGACTTTAATTTCTTTTCCATTTTTAAGTTCGTGTTTCCGAGCATCTTCACGTTCGTTTTTATCGCGGTCTATCAGATGGTAGACGGCATCTTCATCGAGCGTTATGTCGGTGAGCTCGCGATAAGTGCGACCAATCTGTACTACCCTGTTCTGGGAATTCTCGTGGCGTCGGGCATCATGCTCGGTACGGGCGGCAATGCGATGATAGTCAAGCTTGTCGGTGAGGGTAAGAACGAGGAAGCGGGAAAAGTCTTCTCCGAGCTCATCCAGTTCACGGTCCTTATAAGTGTCATCATTACCGCGGTCTGTCTCATCTTTGCTGATCCCATTATGAAAGTATGCGGTGCGACGGCAGGTAATGTGGAATATATGCGCCCGTACTACATGGTTATGTGCGCATTCTCGATAGCGATAATTATGCAGTCCCTGCTGGGAATATTGATCATCGGTGAAGGCAAGACCGTCGTGGCTGCGGTGGTCATCATGATCGGAGGCGGTCTCAACTGCGTTCTCGACTATGTGTTCATGAAGTATTTAAATATGGGCATCAAAGGCGCGGCAATCGCTACGGTTATCGGATATATGAGTACGATCGTCTATGCGGTGTACTTCTACCTCATAGCGAAGAAGAGCAGGTACAAGATAGAGCGCACGAAGATAGTCATGAAGGATATCGGACGCATCTGCTTTAACGGATCTTCTGATATGGTCTCCAACCTCGCTGCCGGTGTTACGGCGTTGTTTATGAATCATCTTGCTTACCGCTGTTACGGTGAACCTGGTGTCAGCTCGTTAAGTGTATGGAGCTACATGCAGTTTCTGATAATGGCAGTGTTCATGGGATATGCATCTGCCGTCGAGCCTGTGCTGTCATATCATTACGGCAGCGGCAATGTTCATATGCGTAAGAAGGTCTACAGATTAAGTATTATCTGGTCGCTCGTTCTGGGAGTTATTTTGTTCGCGGTATTCTGGATCTTCAAAGCACAGCTCATAGGCGTGTTCTTCGATCCGGGCACGGAGTTCTTCGAGATAGCGGAATACGGTCTGAAGATATCGCTTCCCGCATGTTTCTTCATCGGTATCAATATATTCGGCTCGGGACTCTTTACGGCTTTCTCGAACGGTCTTATATCCGGAATACTGTCGTTTGTGCGCACATTCCTAGTGTTCTCGCTGTGCCTTTATGGCATGACGATATTCATGGGCGGCTTCGGCTTGTGGGCGGCGTGGCCCGTGGCAGAAATCATAAGCCTGATCATAACTGTCGTATTTCTCGGAAAGTACAAAACCCGCTATCAGTATTAACCGTCAGGCCAATCTCAAGAACAAGATGCAGAAGGGAAGTCAGATGCGCGCAGGCTCCGGCAAGACCGCGAACCAGGTCGTCGAGGAGATGCTACGCGCACACGACGTCTACGGAATTACTATCGAGCACAAGCCCGGAAATCTTACGGACTGTTATTCGCCTAAGGAAGGTAAGATCTATCTGTCCGACGCGACTTACGGCCGTGACTCCGTTATCTGCAACGCTGGCTGATAAGAAGTCGGTAATTAGTCAAAAAACAACCGCCTGCCCCGAAGGACAGGCGGTTTAATTATTGCAAAAAGGAGAACCTTGAATGGTTTACTTAGCAATACCGTAGTAGCTGCAGATGTCACCCCACTGGCTCAATGAAGCGAATGTATCAATGAGCTGCTGTCTGGATGTGCCGTTGTTAAGGGCGTTAGTCCAGTTAGCAAGACCTGTGGGATCGGGTTCTCTGTCAAGGAATGTACGATAAAGAACAGTTACGAACTGCTGGTTTGTAAGGTTCCTTGAAGTGAATTCGGATGAGTTGAGCATTGCGCTTGCGATCTGAGATCCTGTCATGTTCTCTACCATGAGATTCTGTACCCAGACAGCTTCTTCTGCGGATCCGGGATTTCTTCCGAAGACGCTCATGTACAGTCTGTCGATGTAGTTATCAACAACGAGTACGCGGATCATCTGTGCGGGAAGATTACGGTTATTAGCATAGATAGCTGCAACATTCTGAGCTGTAACTCCGGATACCGGAACAGGATATGTAGCATTATATCCTGCAGTTCCGACAACATAATCAGGAGCCTGGTTTGTGTCTATGGGAATACCGGCAAGTGTAGCTTCTGCGACTTCGAGCTGGACTCTCAAGTCTGAATAAGCCTGATCGAGTCCTGTCTTACTCTGAATAGCAAAGAATGCATTCGAGCGGGCAGTGTCCAATGCGAGATAGACGTCAGCCGGAACTTCGTCGTAGTGCATCGAGAGGAAGGCGCTTGCCGAATCGTAGTAGTTAACTACCGCATCATAAGTCTGCTGGTTAAACCCGTCTGCTCTTACTGAATTGCTTGTGAATGCGAGCGGCGCGAATGATACTGCAAATGCCGCCGTGAGAATCATAGAAGTGAGCTTAGTTCGTATAGTCTTCATTAGAAATACCCCCTTAGTATTATTCATTACCTATCCGAAGAACGGACTGCTTATAAAGTTAGTATAGTTTGACAACTATAAATATATTGAAAACTAATTGATAACTTTCCTTGAAACGCACGCGGGCGTGCTAAAATTAGGAAGTATTAATATGGGATAAAAGGTGGACTTTCAATGGATTACATCATCTATCTGGTCTGTGCGGGTATTGTATTTATATGGTCCCTTATCGTTCAGGCCAATCTCAAGAACAAGATGCAGAAGGGAAGTCAGATGCGCGCAGGCTCCGGCAAGACCGCGAACCAGGTCGTCGAGGAGATGCTCCGCGCACACGACGTCTACGGAATTACTATCGAGCACAAGCCCGGAAATCTTACGGACTGTTATTCGCCTAAGGAAGGTAAGATATATCTGTCCGACGCGACTTACGGCCGTGACTCCGTTACTGCGATCGCAGTCGCTGCACATGAGGCAGGACATGCAGTTCAGGACAAGGAGAACATGCTCCTGTATGAGGTAAGACAGTTCCTCGCTCCCGCGGCAAGCATCTCTTCAAGAATCGGACCTTATATCGTTCTCGCCGGCGTACTTGTTTCTGCTTACGCAGAGAGCGGTTCCGACATCGGTTACACGATCGGAACTATCGGAATCGTCGTTTACTTCATCGCATTCCTATTCTATCTCGTTATGCTTCCCGTAGAGCGTAACGCGAGCAACCGTGCGTTCAAGGACATGAAGGAATTCGGCTGGGTCTCTGACGATCAGCTGTCATTCGCTCGTTCAGCACTTCGCGCAGCAGGCGACACATACGCAGTCGCACTCGCATCATCGGCAGTAACACTCATTCGTCTTCTCGCCATCAGAAACAGCAGAGGCAGAAGACGCTGACACACATCGAAAAAAAATCACATCAACATAAACGGAGGTATCGCACATGAGCTACGAGTACTTAGGTAAAGAAGGGGAATTCAAGTTAGGCAATCCCGATCAGTGGAGTTATCTGTATTTCCCGGACGGAGCCTCTTCAGGAATGATGGGTACAGTCACACCCGAATTCGGAGGAGACCTTAAGACAAGCCAGAATACATTTATCCTGGAACCCGTAAGTTCCGATAACCTTCATAACAACAGATCCACAAGAAACTTCTGGATAAAGATCGAGAACGGAACCCTCGTATCTGCGATGGGTAACTCAGCAAGACAGCACGCTCTTAAAGGAGCGCCCGGAGCTGACGAGGCTACTCTTTATGCAGGCATGCTCTACCAGAAGGTAGAAAGAACCATCGGCAGCACAGGTCTTAAGACTGAGGTTACGACATTCGTTCCCGTAGAGACTGACGATAAGATCGAGCTTACGAAGGTAAGAATTACAAACGCTTCACCCGAGCCGATCACATTCACTCCCACTGCAGCTGTACCGATCTACGGAAGATCCGCTGACAACATCAGAGACCACCGTAACGTTACTTCCATGCTCAACCGTATCCACACGACGAAGTACGGTGTTGTTAATGACCCGACTCTCACTTTCGATGAGAGAGGACACAGAGCTAACGAAGTAGAGTACGGCTTCTTCGCATCTGACGGAGAGGGCAATGCTCCTGTAGGCTTCTGCATGCTCCTCGAGGACTTCATCGGCGAGGGCGGCACTCTTGATAATCCGAGATTCCCCGCAGTAGGTTCCCCTATGGCAGAGGTTGGCGACAGAATCGACGGCTTCGAGGCAATGGGTGCATGCAAGTTCGAGAAGGTTACGCTTAACCCCGGTAACAAGGTCGAGTATGTAATGGCTCTCGTTATCGGCGAGCGCGGCAAGACGGATGACGTCGCTTTAAGATACCTCTCGGCTAACGTATTTGATGCACAGCTGTTCCAGTGCAAGTCTTACTGGAAGCAGAAGGTTAACGTAAGACTTCACACGGGCGACAGCAATTTCGATAACTGGATGTACTGGGTAGGAATCCAGCCGATCTTAAGAAGAATCTACGGCTGCTCGTTCCTCCCGCACCACGACTACGGCAAGGGCGGAAGAGGATGGAGAGACCTGTGGCAGGACTGCCTCGCGCTCATCATCATGGATCCCGCTGACGTAAGAGGAATGCTCGTGGATAACTTCGGAGGCGTTCGTACTGACGGAACCAACGCGACCATCATCGGTACGGGAAGCGGCGAGTTCATCGCTGACCGTAACGGCATCACGAGAGTGTGGATGGACCACGCGATGTGGCCTTTCATGACGATGGACCTCTACATCAAGCAGAGCGGCGACATCGGCATCCTTAACGAGTCCGCACCTTACTTCATCGACAGACAGGTTATGAGAGGCGAGATGCTCCTCGAGGGCGAGCCCACAGCTAAGTGCGCAGGTACTGTTCTTGAGCATCTGCTCCTTCAGAACCTCGCAGCTTTCTTCGACGTAGGCGAGCACGGCAACATGAAGCTTCGCGGTGCTGACTGGAACGACGCTCTCGACATGGCGAAAGACAAGGGTGAGTCGGTAGCTTTCACTGCAGCTTACGCAGGCAACTACAGAAAGCTCGCGCAGATTCTCGACAAGTACGCTGAGACTAACGGCGATAAGGTAAGCCTCGCTTCCGAGCTTGCTTCTCTCATGGGAACAGCAGGCGGAAGAGATACTCTCATGAAGTACTGCGACGATGTTAAGAACGGATTCTCCGGCGACAAGAAGGAGTTCTCGCTTAATGAGATCGCAAGAGATCTCGAGGCTAAGGCTGATGCACTTGCGAACCACATCAGAGAGAACGAGTGGTTCACAGACGAGCTCGGTCTGTCGAGATTCAACAGCTACTACGATAACGACGGCAATGCTCTCGAGGCTAACGGCGATAAGATCGGCAACCCTGCCATGATGATCACCGGCCAGGTATTCACTGTAATGAGCGGCGTCGCTTCCGACGATCAGGTTAAGGCTATCATCGAGTCTGCCGACAAGTATCTCTACGATGAGGCTGCAGGCGGCTACAGACTCAACACAGATTTCCATGAAATCAAGACAAACATGGGTAGAATGTTCGGCTTCGCTTACGGCCAGAAGGAGAACGGTGCAGTATTCTCACACATGGCTGTTATGTACGGTAATGCTCTGTACACCAGAGGCTGCAAGGAAGCAGGATGGAAGGTTATCGGTTCACTGTACAGACACGCAGCTGACTTCGAGTCCTCCAAGATCTACCCCGGTGTACCTGAGTATTTCGATCCGAAGGGAAGAGGTGTTTACCACTACCTGACAGGCGCAGCTTCATGGCTGATCCTCACAGTTCTTAACGAGATCATGGGTGTTAAGGGCGAGTTCGGCGACATGAAGTTCGAGCCCGGATTGCTGCCTTCACAGTTCGACAAGAACGGCAAGGCAGGCGTATCCTTCGAGTTCAACGGCAAGCCCGTCGATGTTACTTACGTTATGGACGGCGGCTGCGATACAGTTACTAAGATCGAGGTTGACGGCGAGGTAGTTTCCGAGGGCGTTAACGTTCTTCCTAAGGACAAGATCGGAAAGGCAATCAAGGTTTACCTTAAGTGAGTACAGAGAAGATAACTTTCGATGCGGCAGCCGGAGGCGGCAACAAGATAGCCGGCTTCTTCTGCCCGCGTGAAGATCAGTCAGTTAAGTCTAAGGGCGTGATCCAGATCTGCCACGGTATGGCGGATCACTTCAAGCGATATGAGCAGATGACGGAGTACTTAAACTCCAGAGGCTTCGATGTGTGCGGCATGGACATGATGGGCCACGGCCAGACTTATGAGCTGAATAAGAGCAACGATATGCCGCTCGGATATTTTGGTGATGCATCGGATTCTTATATGTGCATCCTGAAGGACGAGATGACGCTGCACGGCAAGGCTAAGGAGAGATTCGGCGACGACATTCCTTACTTCCTCTACGGACACAGCATGGGCTCGTTCGTTTGCCGTAATATCTACATCACGCCGGAGTACAGCAAGGAGTTCGAGGCGTTCGTCTTCGCTTCCACCATGGGACCCAATCCCGCGGTCGGCGCGGGCATCTTCCTGTCGAATACCCAGTGCAAGGTCTTAGGCGGTAAGAAGAGGCCGGGCAAGCTTCTTAACAAGATCGCATTCGGCTCTTACAACCGACGCATTAATAATCCCAAGACTGACTTCGACTGGGTTACTTCCGATGAGAAAGAAGTCGAGAAATACATCGCGGATCCTTATGCAGGATTCCTGTTCACCAACAAGGGCTTCAGAGACCTCTTCAAGCTCGTGGACAGAATGCAGAACAAGAAAGCATACGATCATATCGATCCGGGTAAACTCGTGCTCGTCACTTACGGCGAGGACGATCCCGTCGGCAACTACGGTGATGGCGTGCGCGATGTGTGCGAGAGACTTCGCACGAACGGAGTACAGGTCACCGAGCATGACTACGGACACTTCCGCCATGAGATCCAGAACGAGAGTGTCAGGTGGGAGTACTTCAAAGACATAGCAGATTTTTGTGAACGGAAAGCAGATACATGAAGCAAGTTAAACCTTACGAGCACGTTGTGCAGTACTACGAGACAGACCAGATGAAGGTCGTCCATCACAGCAATTACATCAGATGGTTCGAGGAGGCCAGAGTCGATTACTTCGAGAAGATCGGCTTAGGCTACAAGGAGTGTGAGGCCAGGGGTGTAATGAGTCCCGTCACTTCCGTCAACGCGAAGTTCAAGACTCCCACCGAATTCTACGACACGGTTGTAATCAAGATACGCTTCGCGAAATACACGGGCGTGAGGCTTTACATCGAATATGAGATCACGGACAAGGCTACCGGCGTTGTAAGATGCACGGGCCAGAGCGAGCACTGCTTCGTCTCGGCTGAAGGCAAGATCATATCGGTAGGCAGAAACTTCCCCGAGATGGATGCGAAGATCCGTGAATACGTGGAGGAGGACGCATGACTGACGTAGCTATTATCGGTGCCGGCACAGCAGGACTCACAGCCGCGATCTATGCGAGACGCGCGGGAAGGTCCGTGGTTATCTTCGAGGGCGAGGCTCCCGGCGGACAGATTATCAACACACCCGAGATCGACAACTTCCCGGGACTGCCCGGCGTGTCCGGATACGAGTATGCCAACAAGCTTTACGAGCAGGCACAGCAGTTCGGGGCAGAGTTTGTTTTCGACACGGTAAAGAAGGTGTCAGGCAGCCTCGAGGAAGGCTTCCGCATCATCACCGAGTACGGCACGGAGTGTGAGGCGAAGACCATCATCATCGCGAGCGGAGTTAAGCGCCGCGAAATGGGCCTTGCAGGCGAGCAGGAGTATACCGGCAGAGGCATCTCTTACTGCGCTACCTGCGATGGTGCTTTCTTCAAGGGCAAGACGGCAGCCGTGTTCGGAGGCGGCAACACTGCAGTAGAGGACGCGATCTATCTGTCCGAGATCTGCAAGAAGGTCTACATCATTCACAGAAGGAACCAGTTCCGTGCTGACGCGACGCTCGTCGACGAGCTTCTTGCTAACGACAACGTCGAGACGAAGCTGTCTTATACGGTGTCCGCGATCCACGGTGACGATAAGCTTACGAGCGTAACACTCACTTCGGTCGAGGGGCGTGACGAGGAGCTTGTTACGGACGCTCTATTTGTGGCGATCGGACTTATCCCTGAGAACGGTGTATTCAAGGATCTCGTGGACCTCGATGAGGCCGGTTACGTTATTGCTGACGAGACCTGCGAGACATCTACTCCCGGTGTGTTCGCGGCAGGCGACTGCAGGACCAAGGATGTGCGTCAGCTTGTTACTGCCGCTGCTGACGGAGCCACCGCTGCCATAAGTGCCTCGAGGTTGAGCCAGAGCCTCTAAGATGGTATTATTTATTGGTTTTTGAATAGTTTTAAGCGGAGGCAGACAATGTACAAGAATGTTTTCGATACGCTTGAGGAGAGAGGTTACTTCTCCCAGGCTACACATAAGGAAGAGATCTACGATCTGTTGAGCAAGCCCGGCGTAAGCTTCTATATCGGCTTCGACCCCACGGCTGACTCGCTTCATGTAGGCCACTTCGTTCAGATGATGGTAATGAGCCACATGCAGCAGGCAGGTCACAGACCTATCGCTCTCATGGGCGGCGGTACTGCCATGATCGGCGACCCTTCCGGAAGAACTGACATGCGTCAGATGATGACAGTCGAGACTATCGACCACAACGTCGAGTGCTTCAAGAAGCAGATGGGCAAGGTAGTTGACTTCTCTGACGGCAAGGCGCTCATCGTTAACAACGCAGACTGGCTCCGTAACCTCAATTACATCGAGTTCTTAAGAGAGATCGGAACACATTTCTCAGTTAATAAGATGCTTACAGCCGAGTGTTACAAGGCTCGTCTCGAGAAGGGACTTTCCTTCCTCGAGTTCAACTACATGCTGATGCAGGGTTACGATTTCTACTACCTCCACGAGAAGTACGGCTGTAACCTCGAGTTCGGCGGTGACGACCAGTGGTCCAACATCCTCGCAGGCATGGAGCTCGTAAGAAGAAAGAAGGGCGATTCCGTTTACGGTCTCACATTCACACTCCTTACTAACAGCGAAGGCAAGAAGATGGGTAAGACAGCGAAGGGTGCTGTATGGCTCGATCCTAACAAGACACCTGTTTACGATTTTTACCAGTACTGGAGAAATGTCGATGACGCTGATGTCATCAAGTGCATGAAGCTTCTGACATTCCTGCCTATGGAAGAGATCAACGAGTACGCTAAGCTCACGGATTCCGCTATCAATGAGGCGAAGAAGAGACTCGCTTACGAAGTTACTGCTATCATCCACGGCAAGGAGCAGGCTGACATCGCGAAGAAGACTGCCGAGGATCTGTTCGAGAACAAGGGCGGTAAGTCTGAGGACATGAAGACTACTGAGATTCCTGCTGCATCTCTTGGTGAGGGCGTTGACCTTGCTCAGGTGCTCGTAGAGGCAGGCGTATTCAAGTCTAACGGCGAGTGCAGAAGAATGATCGACCAGAAGGGTGTTTACCTGAATGATGAGGTCGTAGCTGATAAGTTCTATAAGCTCACAGAGAAGGACTTTGATAAGGACGGCGAGGCTATCGCACGTAAGGGTAAAAAAGTTTACCACAGACTTAAAATTGTTTGATAAATGTGGTATCATGATTAAGTCTGTATGTTAAACATGGAAATGTTTAATAACTAAATCAAAGGAAGGTATAGAACTATGAAGATGATGAAGAAAGTTATCTCGGTTGTTCTTCTCGGCGCTATGACTCTTTCTATCGCCGGCTGCGGAAAGAACTACCAGGTAGTTTCCAAGAAGGACTTCACAAACGCTCTCGAGGATGTATGTGATCTCGACGAGGACGATTGGTATGACTACACAACATACTATTCACACTCCGAGCACGACATCGACTGCTACGACGGTGACTTCCACTTCGAGTGGATCCAGTTCGACAGCAACTCTCACGCTATGGATTTTTTCGAGGATCGTTTCTATGATAACTACGAGGATATGATGGATGATAAGGACTTCGACGGAAGAACATCCAGCAGACTCACAGATGATGAGGGTTACATCCTCTTGAACGGCGAGAGCCACAGCGATGATTTCTTCGATGATGATATCTACGGCGGTATCTTCTGCAAGGAAGACGTTGTTGTTATCGTTCTCGTTAGAAGCGACAGAGACAGAGATATCGATACAATCAACGAGTTCCTGAGAGCTATCGGTTATCCTCACCCCTAATTGAGGTCTCTAAGTTGAATTAACGACTTAATTGGAGGCTGTCTCTTATGAGGCAGCCTTCGTTGTATAAGGAGATTATGTTATGAAGAAAGCAAAGTGTATTGTTTCCGCAGTTCTTGCCGGCGCTATGCTGCTGCCTCTGACAGGCTGCCTTAAGAAGGTAGAGTACGTGAAGGAGAAGGACTTTAAGAACGCCATCGAAGAAGTATTCGATGAAGATGATTACATTGCCCACGATGATTTTATCTATTTGTATGATGATGAATACTCCATCGCGCTTATCTCATACGATGATGAGGACGACGCTGAAGACGAGTGGGACGATGTACTCGATTCCTACGATGACATGATGGATGATAATGACTTCGACGGCAGAACGCTCCGTGTGGATATGCCTTCTTACGGATATATTATTCTGAACGGCGATGTTGATGACCCCGACTTCATGAACGGAAGAGGTTATGTGTACGGTGGCATTTACTATGTGGATGATGAGATCATCGTGGTATGCACGACGAGGGATAGGGACAGTACCAGAGATGATATCGATATAATATTAAGAGAGCTCGGACTTCCTCATCCGTAAGTTGAGATTGATTGAGTTTTGAGCAATAAGAAGGACCGCCCGGTTGGGCGGTCCTTTTGTGTATCCGTGTTGATGACTTTAATTATACGAAGTCGTAATCGAGCTGGAGTGAGATGCTGAAGCCGGACATACGGACTGTGTTGTTGTCGTAATTGAAGTTGCGGTAGAGAGTAAGTGTGTGACCGTGCAGATTGTCAGCTCCCAATACTGAGCAACCGTAAACATCTGCTTCGCAGAAAGAAGCGGAGTCGTCACTGTCGAACTTGAATCCCTGGCCTGTGAAAGCCTGGAGTGTCTCCTGAGGATCAGTGAAGTTGACGCTGATATCGTTAAGATTAACGTCAGGGAAGTCGGGATCTGCAGAGCTGTAAAATTCGGATACGTCGTATTCGTATTCATAAACCTTGCACTGTGCGAGGCTTACATCTTCATTGCTCGGATTATATACGCTGATTTTGATGCACAGACCTTTCTTGTTCTCGTCGAGGATGTAGTAGCTGTCGGAAGCTAGATATCTTGCCTCGATAGTGGGGAAGTCTTCGGGTGCGATATAGCCGTTCTCGTGATTGTACTCTCCGATGTTGAATCCCATGTCGAGGATCTGCTGTACTGTGAGGTCGAGAGTGAGTGAATGTCCGTTAACACTTACCATCAGAGCGGGATCGTTACTGGCGCATCCGCTGAACAGGAAGAGCGATACGATTACCATTGCCAATAAAGCTCTTATCTTTCTCATGAGTCGTCTCCTTAAAATAAACTGTACGATTATTATGCCTCAAACGGAAAATTTGTTACAGAACAATAAATATCCCTGTATTTGCAATTTACAAACGAATGTTCGGCTGATAGAATGTGGGCATGTCGCACGTGATACATGACTTTACATATGACGGTACGCTGGAAGGGCTGCTGTCCGTATATCTGAAGTGCATCGCCATGAAGGTTCGGCCGCTTGATATTAAGCCGGAGTTCATGGTGAAGGGGAAGCC
>Ga0310786_10004754_pt1 | contig 18742 bp, 22 predicted proteins | sample AusTroGonzalo_MG_FD_203881 | JGI IMG/M metagenome (GOLD analysis project Ga0310786, IMG submission 203881) | Bovine rumen microbial communities from tropical cattle in Woodstock, Queensland, Australia - Gonzalo_03 (v2) (version 2) | ecosystem: Host-associated > Mammals > Digestive system >... | reverse complement strand
CTATACTATGAAAAACACATACCACAACAGCTCGTCAGAGCTGGAGCTCGAAGAGCTCTCTCCAATTTTATTTGGATTACAAACATAGATACTAACACGCCGAGGGTGGCGATGGTTTCTGATACCGATACCCCAAAAGTTTGTGCACCTTGGATTATTATCAAGGGCACAAAAAGAACCGTCCCCTTTGTGCCCCTGCAAATTGACACCTTTTTTGTATCTTTGCAATCCAAAATAAGACAACATGTTTGAAAATCTGTCCGAAAGACTTGAAAGGTCACTTAAGATACTGAAAGGTGAAGGTAAAATCACCGAAGTCAATGTAGCCGAAACCCTTAAAGACGTACGTAAAGCCCTGCTTGACGCCGATGTCAACTACAAGGTAGCCAAGCAGTTCACTGATACCGTAAAGGAGAAGGCCTTAGGCATGAACGTGCTCACATCGGTCCGCCCCGGCCAGCTGATGGTCAAGGTGGTTCATGATGAACTGGCCACCCTGATGGGCGGTGAGGCTGTTGACATAGACATAAAGGGCCATCCCGCAGTCATTCTGATGGCCGGTCTGCAAGGTTCCGGTAAGACCACATTCAGCGCCAAGCTGGCTAACCTGCTCAAGACCAAGCGCGCCAAAAAACCGCTGTTGGCAGCCTGCGACGTATATCGTCCAGCCGCCATTGACCAGCTCAAGGTTCTGGGTGAGCAGATAGGCGTTACAGTCTATACCGAGCCCGGCAACAACAAGCCCGTTGAAATAGCACAGAACGCCATAAAGGAGGCCCGCGCCAAAGGTTATGACGTAGTCATCATCGATACCGCCGGCCGTCTGGCCATAGACGAGATGATGATGCAGGAGATAACCGCCATAAAGGAGGCCGTAAGCCCCAATGAAATTCTCTTTGTGGTTGACGCCATGACCGGTCAGGATGCCGTGAACACCGCCCGTGAGTTCAACGAGCGCCTGGACTTCAGCGGCGTGATACTGACCAAACTGGACGGCGACACCCGTGGCGGTGCAGCTCTGTCAATACGTACCGTAGTTGACAAACCCATCAAGTTTGTAGGTACTGGTGAGAAGATGGATGCCTTCGATGTATTCCACCCTGACCGCATGGCCGACCGCATACTGGGCATGGGCGATATAGTATCGTTCGTGGAACGAGCCCAGGAGAACTTTGATGCCGAGCAGGCCAAGCGTCTTCAGAAAAAGATGGGCAAGGGTAAGTTTGACTACAACGATTTTCTGGAGCAGATAGGCCAGATCAAGAAGATGGGCAACATGAAGGACCTGATGGGCATGATTCCCGGTGTAGGCAAGGCTATCAAGGATATTGACATAAACGATGACGCATTCAAAGGCATAGAAGCCATGATTTACTCCATGACGCCGGCCGAGCGCACCAACCCCGAGCTGCTTGACAAGAGCCAGTCGCGCCGCAACCGCATTGCCAAGGGCAGCGGCCAGTCAATACAGGAGGTAAGTCGTATGATAAAGCAGTTTGAGCAGACCCGCAAGATGATGAAGAACGTGGCCGGAGCCAAACTGCCTAACATGGGTTCAATGATGAGAAGATAAACACAACTATATAACATGCAGTTAATAGACGGTAAGACAGTAGCCGAACAGGTTAAGCAGGAGATTGCGGCCCAGGTAGCCGCAATGGTAGAGAGAGGTGAGAAACGCCCCCATCTGGCAGCTATTCTGGTGGGTCACGACGGAGGAAGCGAGACATACGTTGCAGCAAAGGTAAAGGCGTGCGAGGTGTGCGGATTCAAATCCACGCTCATCAGGTTTGAGAGTGACATCACCGAGGATATCCTGCTCTCAAAAGTTGCAGAACTCAACAATGACCCCGATGTAGATGGTTTCATAGTCCAGCTTCCCCTGCCCAAGCATATCAATGAGCAGCACGTGATTGAGGCTATTGACTACCGCAAGGATGTAGATGGTTTCCATCCAATCAACGTTGGCCGCATGAGCATTGGCCTGCCCTGCTTCATATCGGCCACACCCAACGGCATACTGGAACTGCTCAGACGCTACAACATACAGACACGTGGCAAGAAGTGCGTCATACTGGGCCGAAGCAACATAGTGGGCAAGCCCATGGCTACACTGCTCATGCAGAAGTCCAATCCCGGTGACTGCACCGTTACCGTATGCCACAGCCACACAGCAAACATCAAGGAAGAATGCCTGCAGGCCGATATCATAGTAGCCGCCATGGGCCAGCCCGGATTCGTTAAGGCCGATATGGTCAAGGAGGGTGCCGTAATCATTGACGTAGGTACCACCCGCGTGCCCGATGCAACCAAGAAAAGCGGATTCCGCCTGTGCGGTGACGTTAAGTTTGACGAGGTTGCGCCCAAGTGCAGCTTCATAACCCCTGTTCCCGGCGGCGTTGGCCCCATGACCATCTGCTCGCTTATGAAGAACACGCTTCTGGCAGGCCAGAAAAGCATCTACCGCTAAAAAAGCACTGCAATGACACACCCTGTCAGCAGTACAGATACAGTCAAGCCGCATGGACACCCCGTGCGGTTTACTCTTTCATGCATGCTGCTGACAACAATCCTCATCGTGACCGCCCACGTCACGGTTTTGGCACAAAACGCCGGAGCCAAGCTTACCGGACATGCATCAATCTATTTTGCAGGCGACGTAATGCAGCATAAGGAGCAGCTACAGGCGGCACGCAGAGCCGACGGCACATACTGCTACGATGACTGTTTCAGTCAGGTAAAACCGGAAATCAATGCTGCCGACATTGCCGTCTGCAACTTTGAGACTACGCTGGGAGGACCGCCCTACTCCGGCTATCCCAACTTCTGCTCACCCGATGAGCTTGCACAGGCAGTGAAGGATGCAGGCTTTGACATATTCCTGACCGCCAACAACCATTGCCTTGACCGCCGCAACCGCGGCCTGATACGAACCCTTGACGTACTGGACAGTCTGGGAATAGCCCACCTGGGCACCTACCGGAACCAGGCCGAGCGCGATTCACTCTATCCGTTCATAACTGAACATGACGGAATAAGGATAGCCCTGCTCAACTACACTTACGATACCAACGGCATAACCGTAACCGAGCCTTGCATAGTCAATTACATAGACACAGCAATAATAAGGGCCGACATAGCCCGCGCCAAGAAGCTTAAAGCCGACTGCATAATAGCATGCATGCACTGGGGCACAGAATACATGACAAGGCCCGACAACAGCCAGAAAAAACTTGAGGACTGGCTTTACGCACACGGTGTGGACCATATAATAGGAGGTCATCCCCACGTAGTACAGCCTGTACGCACCTTGCCCGATTACCGCGGACGCGCATCGGAACATCTTACCGTATGGTCACTGGGCAACTACATATCAAACATGAGCGCACCTAACACCGACCACGGACTGGCAGTAACGCTACACCTGCTCAGGATTGGAAACATAACGCGCATGAACGGCTATGACCTTCATCCCAACCGCACCCTACGCCCGGACTTTATTATTGTTCCGGCTGAAAAATAAGAATTGAAAAGTAGCGTGAAAAAGTCATTTTAGTTTACTCTCCATTCTCAAAATCATTTAACTTTGCGGTAAACTAATTCAATCTGCTTATGAAATCATTACTGACCTTTTCTTTTGCCCTGTTGCTGTCTATTTCAGCAAGTGCCAGACTTACAATCCAAGAGATCCGCACTGCTTCAAACAACGTGATTGAACTGTTTTACACCAGCGATACACTGGATGTGAATGAGGTGGATATTTCAAATCCGGCACAATGGAAAGTGAACGGCACCCCTGTAATAGGCGTAAACCGTGAAGCCGCCGCAGCCGACAAATGTGACCATTTCATATATCTGACAGTCCCCACCCTACAGTACGGCAAGAAGTACAGGATTGAAACTCCATACGGAACCTACAATTTCAAATTCAAGGACAAGGATGTCTATTGCGAGGCCATCAAGACTAACCAGGTGGCTTACAGCGCACTTTCAACCAATCGTTTCGCCAACCTGGCAATATATGTGGGCGACGGCGGCACACGCAAGATTGAAGGAGCTCTTCCGCAATATACCGTATATAAAGTAAAGGACAAGGGCGTTAACGGCAAGAAACTTATCCGCAAGGCCAAGATAGGCAAGAAGATAAGCTCAGGCAAGCTTACCGAGATTGGTGAAGACCGTTCATCGGGCGATTTTGTATATCGCATAGACCTTTCGGATGTGCCGGAGGGCGGTCCTTACCGCATTGTAGTTGAAGGCTACGGCTCATCCTACCCGTTCGGCGTGGGCGGCCAGTTCTCGCAGAAACTCTCTTACATCAGTTTCCGCTCTCTGTTCAACCAGCGCTGCGGAATCCAGATCATAGAGCCCTACTCTGATTTCAGTTACCGCACCAAGCGCTGCCATGAGACCATCTATCAGACCTATGACCGCATTGGCGAGGCCCGCCTGGTTGTAAAAGGTACAGAGCCCACCATACAGGCTTGGGGAGGTTATCATGATGCAGGCGATGCCGACCGCCGCACCTATCACATGGATGTGCCAAGTACCCTGCTCACCACGTTCGAGGCATTCCCCAGCCTCTTTACCGATGACCAGTTCAACATCCCCGACAAGTTCGACGAGCATTTCAATATACTGGGCAAGGGCAACGGAATCCCCGACATCCTTGACGAGGCCGAATGGGGCACCATGTTCTGGAAGTACTTCCAGGAGGAGGACGGCCAGATTCCGTGGGGTACCGAGACCAACGGATACTCACCCTTTACCACATACGATTTTGAGGACCATCTGTTCGGTTCCGAGACACTTGACCCGCGTACATCGGCTTGGGCATCGGGACTGTTCTATCACTTTGCCCGCATAATCAAGCCGTATGATGCCGCCAAGAGCGCAGAGTATGCAAGCCGTGCTGAACTGGCCCACAGCGCATCGGTCAAGAGCTATGCTGAGCGCAACCGTGAGATGCCCGCCACATTCCAGATGTACTACAACGTTGAGAAATATCTGATGACCGGTAATGCAGCGTGCCACAACTACATCAAGGCCCACGCACAGGATGCAGAGCAGATTCTCACCACTTACAACCAAGGCTCTGAGATATTTGCCGAGCGCGGTTGGCTGACATCATATTTCTTCAGCTACATACTGGCTCCGGCCTCCAAGACAGATCCTGCTACCGTAAAAGCTTTCAAGGACATACTGCAGGCTGTCGTGGATAAGCAGATTGCGGCGTTTGCCGAGAACGCCTACCCCAACGGCACACCCATGAACGTAAGCTGGTGGGGCAGCAACGTGGCCCAGGGACAATATACATTCCCCATTGTACTTATGTGGAAGCTTACCGGCAAGCAGGAGTATATTGATGTAGTAAGCCAGATGATGGACTACTCCCTGGGCCTCAACCCGCTGGGCAAATGCTACATGACCACCCTGGGATTCAATCAGGTACATTGGCCTCATGACCGCGAAAGCGCCTACACCATTGAGCAGGGCTGGGGTCCGCGTCCGGGAATACTGGTGTTCGGTGCAGGCAACTACGTGCGCAACTATCCCAGCTATCCCGCCATCAGCCGTAACACTACTCCGCGCGAGCGCGCCTACATAGATATACTTGACAACTATCAGAACAACGAATATACAATATACCAGAGCCTCTGTTTCCCATCGGTAGTCTACCCCATACTGGCAGGCGGCTGCACCTGGAAACCCGGCGACAAAGATCCATTTGGTAAAAAATAGTGCCAAAGGGGACGGTTCCGTTTGGCCCTGTTTTTAAAAACGATGCCAAACGGAACCGTCCCCTTTGGTATCGTTTTTGGTCATGAACGAGATTGTTTCTTATATTAACAAGATAGTGTGGAACCCGGGGCTGGTGGTACTGCTGCTGGGAGCCGGACTGTTTTTCTCGGTCTGCACGCGATTTGTGCAGGTGCGGTGCATCGGACTTATGGTGCACTCTCTCTTCAGCAAGAAACGCGGCAGCGACGGCATATCATCATTCGAAGCGTTCTGCATAGCACTTTCAGGAAGAGTCGGAACCGGAAACATTGTGGGTGTGGCCACAGCCATCGCGTTCGGCGGTCCGGGAGCAGTATTCTGGATGTGGATTGTAGCATTCTTCGGCGCATCTACAGCATTTGTAGAGTCCACGCTGTCACAAATGTACAAGTTCCGCCACTCAAGCGGATATCGCGGCGGACCCTTCAGTATCTTTGAGCAAGGACTGGGCCAGCGCTGGCTGGGAATAGTCTTTGCCGTAATCACCATCATAGCCTGTGCCGTATGCCTCACAATGGTGCAGTCCAACGGCGCATCTTCAACCATGCATAACGCATTTCCCGTTTCCACCCTTACATCGGGAATAATCATGGCCGTACTGCTGGGTGTGGTGATTGTGGGCGGAGTAAAACGCATAGCTAAGGTTGCATCGATAGTAACCCCATTCATGGCTTTAGGCTATATAGCGCTTGCCATTGTAGTTGTTGCCTACCATATAGGTGACGTTCCGGCTGTATTCAGAAGCATATTCACCAATGCATTCGGAATCAACCCCGTATGCGGCGGCATTATAGGCTCCACAATAGCAATGGGCGTAAAACGCGGCATATTCTCGAACGAGGCCGGACAGGGAACGGGAGCTATGGTATCGGCCGCTGCCGATGTAGATGCGCCCGCGCAACAGGGTCTTGCCCAGTCATTCTCTGTTTATGTGGATACACTGTTTGTATGCACTGCAACCGCCCTTATGATACTGACATCGGGCACCTATAACATTCTTGATGCCGATGGAAACATGCTGCTGGCTAATGCGCCTGAGCTGGGCAACAACTACGCCGCATTTACGCAGAACGCGGTCGATACAGTGTTTGCGGGGTTCGGAAGCCAGTTTGTGTCAATAGCTATGATATTCTTTGTCTATAGCACCATCATGGCATACTATTTCTATTCCGAATCAAGCATAATCTATCTGTTCCGGGGCAAAAATCCAAAACACGAGAAACTGGTAATACGCATTCTGCAGGCCGTAATGCTGGCAGCGGTAATATACGGTGCAGTACGTGAGGCCGATGTGGTCTGGCAGCTGGGTGACATAGGCGTAGGCCTGATGGCGTGGTTTACAGTCATAGGCATAATACTGCTTTACCGCAAAGCCATCCGCGCACTTAAAGAGTATGAGGATAACATAACTGAAAAATGAAAAAACTCATTGCGATAATCAAGGATAAGGAGAGGCTCTACAGGATACTTTTTGAGGGGACAGACCCGCTTTCCAAGCCGGTTGACATAGCCATAATGATAGCCATTGCGCTATGCATAGTTATGGCATCGCTGGAGAGCGTAGTCAAGGTGGATGATTTCTCGTTCCAGGCACTTGTAAACCTGGAACTGAACGGAGTAGGTATCCTTAAGGCATCCATCATAGTCCTTGAATACGTACTGAGCATACTGTTTGCCATAGAGTATGTACTAAGGGTATATTGCTCGCCTGTAAAACGTGAGTATGTGCTCAGCTTCTTTGGTATAATAGACCTGATGGCTACCCTGCCCCAGCTGCTCAGCGTGTTCTTCCCGCCGCTCAGATATCTGGCCCTGATGCGAACCTTCCGCCTGTTCCGCATATTCCGCGTGCTCAAGCTGTTCGCGTTCCTGAACGAGGGCTACCTGCTGCTGGAGAGCATACGCAAGAGCCTCATCAAGATTCTGGTCTATTTCATGTTCGTGGTGGTACTGGTGTGCATCCTGGGCACCATAATGTATATTGTTGAAAGCGGCACCCCAGATACTCTGTTTACCAGCATTCCTACCAGCATATACTGGGCAATAGTCACTCTTACCACAGTGGGATACGGCGATATCACACCTGTTACCGCACTGGGCAAGTTCCTGTCCGGAATAGTCATGATACTGGGCTACACCATCATAGCCGTACCCACCGGTATCGTATCGGCCACAATGATTGACACCACTAAGAAGAAAGGCAAGGACGGCCGATGCCCACGCTGCAACGAAAAGACCGACCTGAACGCCAACTACTGCAAGCATTGCGGCGAACGCCTGTAGCAAAATGGTGCCATTGGGGACGGTTCCGTTTGGCACCATTTTCTCACTTTACTCCTGATTCTCAGTTTTGTCTTCAGCAGCAGCGTTCCTGGCTTTTTCATCCATACGTTTCTGGATGAAATGCTCTCCCAGTGTCCTCTGATGGAACTTGAACTTGCGGTCACCCCAGTAGTCCCTCATCTTGTTGGCTTCCTGAAGCCTCTTGTAATAATACATAGTATTTACTGTTTGTTATAGATAATAGAAGGACCCACAAATATGCAGTAGCCAGTATTGCCGTCAACTATGAACGGGAATGAGAATCCATCTGTAAGATTTCCAGTATATTGCTCAGGGTCATAAGTGGGAAGCCACTCTGAAGCAAACGGGTCTTCCTCATTCAGTTCATTTGCACCATTTTCATGCCAAAGCGTACGGAACGTAACCTCACCGTCACTGGACACAATGCCATCCTCATACTTGTATTTGCAGATAAAACGCTGGCTCCATGGAACAACGATAAGGTCTATGTTATCGCCGTCAAACTTTACAGCCACGCAAATGGGAGCCTCTTTTTCATCTCTGGTCTCCATACTGTACCATGTGCCCTGAAGTTCAGACTTGTTATTAGGAAGACTTGTCCCTTTTTTGAAATAGAATGAGGCATCTCTTTCATCGGGCGATAGAGATTGGATCAACAATACAGATTCGTTGCGCAGAAAACTCACCTTGGCAGTATCATCAACAGCCTCATACTCTTCATCCTGCCAATCAGAACCGGAAGTCTTATATTGAGCTTTATTGACTTTACCTATTAAAAGCGAACCTTCAAGCTTGTATTTGCCCTCCACGCGGTGCTGTGAAACAATAACCTTAGTGCCATTGTTATCATATGAGTAAACAGACTCATTTACAAATGATCCGTCTGCATTGATTATAAGTGACACCTCAAGTGATTCATATAAATCGGGCACATTGAGATACCACTCACCGGCCAATTTGCTCAATGTCACATCACCGGAACCTCCGCCACCATTATTCTCTTCATTCCCAACTTTGTCACCATCACAAGCTGCCAATAACGGCAGGGCTATAATTGCCCATGCAAATAATCTCTTCATATCAATCAAGTTTGTATTAAGGTTGTTTTATGCTCCAAAGATAGTGTATATTTCTGAACTACAACCTCTTTGTGCGTCAGAAAGCTAATGGGAGCGAAACAAAAAATACTCTTCTTCTAAGGGAATTCTTTATTTTACGACGTAAAATGTACATTTCTCGACGTAAAATGTACGTTTCTCGACGTAAAATATACATTTCACGTCGTAAAATGAAGTTTTCCTGGGGAAGAAAGGAATAATCCCTAAGCAATAAGAATAAAAAAACAAGGGATACAAGATTGATTTCCTGTATCCCTTTATGACTTTGTTTTAAAAAGAAATATCAATCGTTCTCGTTATTATCTTTTATAGTATAATAAGCAAAGAAATCCGATTTCCCACCAATTAAAAATGAAGGATATTCGTTAGGGTTTCTATAACCGTAAGAATCTTCATCATAAGGGGAATTTAGCTCTGTAGCAATAGAATCAGGATGATAGGCAAGAGTCTTTCCACTCTGAAATGTGATATTTAGCCCATTAGGAAAATATCTTCTTATATATTTAGCAACATCGCTATATGGTATATGGTTATTTGGATTGTAGTCCTTGATTACGACACATGACATGCTAGGAGGTAAAGAAAACGGTTCAATACGATAAAGTGAGTCAATAGTCATAGCGTCAACCTGAGTCACCACAACTGTGTCCGATGTCTCATTTTCAAAAATGATATGCATATCACTGCTTTTACTGCAACTCTCCAATGAGCAAACATAAATAACGGAACAAACCGCTATTGCCAGCAAATGTCTAATACTTCTTGATTTCATAGCATTTAATCCTTTTCGACAAATATAAAAATAATTTGAGTTGACGCAAGTTACTCTTTTGACTTCATATCTGATATAACATAAAATGCATCAATACCACTTTTACATCCAAATGGCCAAGGTGCAGATTCTCCTAATTCAAAGCGATATGAATCCTCTATATAAGGCGAATAAGAGTCTGTGGTAATAGAGTCTGGTGAATATATTATTGTACTACCATCCTTCAAGGTTATTTTAAGTCCGTTTGGATAATACTCCTGCATATATTGTGGTATATCTCTTTCTTTTGGAGCATCGCAAATAACGATTTCACGAAGAACAAGTAAAGATTCCCCTGGTCCAACTGAAAGAGAGCCTTCAAGATAATAAGGAGCGCGAGAAACATTTAAATCTTTATCGTTTACTTCGCCAATTAAGGCATCGCCACTTGTCACAAAAATAGTGTCTGAAGTTGTATTGTTGAAATACACTTTAGCATCAAGTGCATATTGTAAACAACTCTCTAATGAGCATACAGAAAAAACGGAACATACCACTATTACCCACAAATGTCTAATACCTTTTGATTTCATAGCCCATAATCACTTTCGGCAAAAATAAAAAATATTATTTATAAGTGTGTAAATACTTGTGTAAAAACGTATTGGGGCGAAGCGAGTATGCGAGCGAGAGCGGCCGGAGGCCGCCAAGCGACTGGAAGGAGCGCGTTTGCAATAGCAAACTAAAAAAAGGTGCCCAAAACGGGCGCCCCGGAAACAGTAAAGAGGTCGAATTCGACCTCTTTACTGTTTTTGGGGTACGAATCGGAACTTTTCTCGAACTCTTTCCTTGAGGATTTAGAGAAGATTTGGGCACTTAGACAATGGATACCTGAGCCCAGCAACCCTAATTACTTTGCTCTTTCAGGACCCTTCGCAAACGAAGAATTAAAGCACGAAAAAGTATAATCAGTTTCTGATTAACCTATATAAATCTCAGGAATAGAGATGCCGAATTAAAATACCTACAATGGGTATAAAAACAATGTGTTGCACACCTGCAACACCTTTTACACTTACTATAATTATTGACGGGGTGGGCTTATAAAATAGGCGGCACATTGTCGCTCGTTTCAATTTTCCTTGTTGTTTTGAGTAAATATCTTTGAACTACACCTTCTTTTTCTACCTAACCTACTATTTATAGGAAAACAATAACGATATGATACAAGCAAAAAGACAATTTAGAAATGACATGAGCGACCAGCAGAAGCAAGCCATTGCGAGCAAGTTAAAAGGGCGCCGACTCTCTCAATCCACAAAGGATAAGATATCTCAATCGATGACAGATTATTGGAACTCTCTACCCCTGAAGCCCACGCCCGACAACCCATTTGGTGACGCCGAACAAACATCGGACTCCTATTGATTATTCCCCACTTAGCAAGGGGAAGTTGAAGGGAAAAATAATGCATGATAACTAAATTAAAACGTGATTACTTTTGATAAACTTAAATTGGTTTCAGCCATTGAAAACATCACTATCATCAACATCAACGCCTTTGATAAAAAAGAAAGAAATGGTAGAGTTCAATCCCTGTCGTTTCATCAGGAATACCCGTATCTGTTAAGGATAAAGATTGATTATATAGAGAATGAATTTGTATTGGAGTTTACAGGCAAGGTATTGGGCTCAGATTACCCAAGGCTTATTTCATTGGACACAATTAAGCAGTGTTTTGAGAACATAAACAATCTTGGTATCTGCCAAATTAACGCAGAGGCAATGATGAATTCACAGGTTGTCACCTGCGATGTCACCAAGGATATTGAATGTTACGACATCAGCCGACTATCGGCGTATATAAGGGGGCATATCAGAAGTTACCAACTATTCAACTGCAAGGAGCGTTGCGGTAATGTTACCATTGAAAGAAATGTACTGACAAGAAAATTTAAGAAGCGTATGATTATATATAATAAAGGAAAAGAGATGTCCAGCGCCGAGAACCGCAGGTTTGTTCAGGAGTATGGATTGGAGGGTGTGTTTGACAATGTATGTCGCCTTGAGATGAACCTGAATTCCAAGCATCAGATTCGTGACTCATTGGGGCTATCGGACAACACTCTTTTGTCGGTTCTTGAGTCCGATGCCAATCCTATCTCCAGTTTCATTCAAGAGGCGGTATCTCCCCCATCGGAGCCAGTTCATTACAATGACAGGAAGAGTTATTTCATATCCCTTGTTCTCAAAGATTGTGATTATGACTTAGCCAAGGTGGAAGCAAAGATGAGAGAACTATACAAGCATGGCACAAAGTTCTCGGAGGTGATGAAGCCATACAGGGTGGCGCTTGATGCCATGAACCAAAGTGACGACGATACCTACTCAAGCCTAATTGACAAACTGAAGTAGTATCAATATCCAGTTCGTGTCAATTTAAGATATAAAACAAGGGATACAAGATTGGTTTCCTGTATCCCTTTATGACTTTGTTTTAAAATGATTACTTCTGCTTTTTTATCTTGATTTTTTTAGTGTACAAGGACACATTCTTCCATTTTGCATCGTATTCCATCTTGTAATCGAAATCACGCGGGTATGACTTACTTTCTATTATCCCCTTCAATAACTTATCGACAGGTTCAGGATTATTAACTTGCCATATCACCTCGCAAGTTCCATTCCACGTGATTCGAGCCAAATATAATGCATTGGGATGTGATGTATCTCCTACTATCTGTTTTGACAATTCTTCAAGATAATTATACACCAACTCATATTCCTCTGAAGTGGGCAGTCCGTTTTCAATGGTTTCTTTATATCTCATGCTTAGTGAGCATGACCAGCCAAAAACATCCTTTGCCTTAAACTTTCTTAGACTCGTATTTAGGACAATTATTACAGGTTTACCATCATCAACTAAATGCACACCAGCAAACTCCTCTTTTGGAAAATCAACGTGCCTTGATTTACCCTGAGCGCAAGCGAATAAACTTGAAAACAATCCCATAATCAATATTATCCTTTTCATTGTCCAATAGTTTACACATATTGTTTATTGCGCAAATCTACTTCTTTTTGGGAGAAGTAACAATGATTCCCTTGCGAATCACGCACCTATCATTCCGATAAGGCTTGTCATAGGTGATGTTATAGTTTTTAAGATAGTTATATGAAACTCCAATGGCATCTTTATCCCAGTTGTCACATAGTGCTTTGAGATTGCCATAATAGTAGTGTTTGCCATCCAGTTCAAGATGGACAATCGTTCTTTCCTGCTTTTCCATACAGCAAAGTTAGTCACATGAAACCGCAATTCAAAATTTTGCTCAATAAGTTGCATATATTAAATATTAGCATTATATTTGTTCTATAATAGTTGCGATATGGAACAGGTAGTAATATTAGCAAGAGTAAGCACGGACAAGCAGGAGTACCTGCGCCAGTTAAACGAATTAAACGACTATTGCAACGGCGTTGGTTGGAATGTCAAGGCAACATTCTGTAACAAGATTAGCGGGGCTAAGAGCATCGAGGAAAGAACAGAGATTCAGGAACTGCTCCAGTTCGTTAAGACGCATCAGATTAGCCGAGTTGTTTGCCTGTCAATAGACAGACTTGGCAGGAATACACTTGAAGCCCTTCGGGTTATCCAATGCCTGAACGAGAATGGCGTCAGTCTTTTCGTGAAGAACTACAACCTTGAAACGCTCAATCCTGATGGCAAAGTTAATCCAGTAGCCAGCCTCATCTGTACAATTCTGTTGGAGATAGCCAGCATGGAGCGTCTTACCATCAAAGAGCGTATGACCAGCGGGCGCAATCAGTATATAGCAAGATGCAGGAAAGAAGGCATCAAAATGGGAAGGCCCAGCACATACCGCAAAACCATCGACACTTACAAGGCCCAGTACGCTAAGGAAATATCTTTGATGAAGAAGAACCTATCCCTTAGAAACGTATCGGCTATTACAGGAACAAGCATCAACACTCTTCGGAGAATAAAAAAAGTGGCTATCGGGGCTTGATTTTTTTTCAGTTAGCATTATGTTTTATATGAGAGTGGGCTAAACTCCACTCTTGCCGTAACAGGCAAAAATAAAGTGTAAAAAAATATGAACCTTAATGCTAACAATTGAAAGATGCAAACAAATTTTATCAAACCACAAGAACCTAAGTAACGAAGAAATCAAGCAATTGAGAAACTATCTTTACCTGATGGCAACACTTCAGATGGAGAGTGAAAAGAAGAAGAATAATGGGACTAAAGAAGAAGAGGTATGAATGTAATATTGTATTGTAGAGTGAGCACTGAAGAGCAAACCGAAGGTTGCTCATTGGATGTGCAGGAGAAACGTCTTAAGGATTATTGCTCAAGACTTAATTATTATGTGATAGACACATATAGGGAAGATTATTCCGCAAAGGATTATACACTCAAACGCCCAAAGATGAAATTTATTTATGAGTACTGCAAAAAGCACAGAAACGAAGTGGATAAAATCCTATTCCTACGTTGGGACAGGTTTACAAGGAATGTTGAATTCGGAATGACATACAAAAGGAAATTCTATGATGAATTGGGAGTTGAAATCAATGCAATAGAAAACCCTATTGACTTCTCAGTTCCAGAGTGGAGCACTCTAATGCCTTTATATTGCGGCGTAGCCCACACCGAAGATGAAAAGATTTCAAAAAGGACTAAGGATGGCATGCAAGGCTCTCGCTTAAAAGGAAAGTTGATGGGTAAAGCGCCAAAAGGATACAAGAATATACGAGTATCAAAACACGATTGTTGGGTTGCAGTAGATAACGCCGAAGCCGAGAAAGTAAAAGAGTTATTCAAGGAGGTGGCAAAAGGGGTAGAAGCCCCCAATTTCATCAGGAAAAGACTATATCCGAAACTCTCCAAAACAACCTTCTACAGAATACTAACCAACAGATTCTACATAGGTGAGATTTATATCCCTGCCTATGATGGGTTTGAGGAAAGATATATTACAGGACAGCATGATGCCATCATTGATGAGCAAACATTCAACTGCGTTCAGGATATATTAAAAGGAAAGAGGAAAGGACAACCAAAGTTGACAAAAACGGCTGCCCCTGAACTCTATTTACGTAAGTTCCTAGTATGCCCTGTATGCGGGCACATTCTAACAGGTGCCTTCAGTAAGGGCAACGGTGGACGATATCCGTACTATTTCTGTAACCATGAACATAAGCACTTAAACATCAGAGCCGAGAAGGTGAATGAAGGGTTCATAAATTACATTTCAAGTCTTGAGCCCAACAAGGATGTATTAGCACTATACAACGAAATTTTAGATGATGTCAGAAGTGACAATCTGAAGGAGCGCGAGAGACAGATAAACAAGTTAGAATCAGAATTGGAGAAACTAAAACAGAGAGCAAATAGAGTCAGAGATTTGTTTTATGACGGGCAAATTTCAAAAGAAGAAAAGGAGAGTACGATTGAACGTATAACAAAAGAAATGAAATCCTTGGAAACCCAAATAGAAGAACAACGACTAATCAACAATCCATCATTCAAGGAGAAGATTGATTACTCAATAAACATCATTGCCAATATGGGCAAATTCTTTGAGCAAGCACCTATGGAAGTACGTATAAAACTGCTTGGTTCGATATTTCCTGAGAAAATTGAATTTGATGGCGAAAATTATCGAACCAACTCCTTCAACAAAATGTTAGAATATATATTTCAAAATACCAATCAGTTACAACAAAAAAAAACTGAGATTGACTCAACAAATCAATCTCAGTCCGAAAAGGGGTGCCCGGTGGGACTCGCACTCTCATATTTAGTCTTATTTAACGCTATTTTATGCTCCACAATGCCTCGAGAGGCTTTTTCTGTATTTTGCAGATTAAATGAAATAGAGCAAATTTTGACAAAATAGTAGCAAAATAGTAGCAAAATAGTAGCAACTTTTAGAGCAAAAAAAGACAGCCTCAAAACTCCGCCGAGAAATGAGACTGTCATCACGATTCCGCCCTTAATGTCAGGCACTGCAAATGTAGTTATTTTTGAGTTCATCACCATAATTAATTAGATCAATATAGAGGCAGAAAAAAACAAATAACATGTGCGTGATGATAGCTTTTTAAACGGTGCTTTTGTTATTTATGCGAATACTGCAGCCATCATGTGCGAATCAGCCTGATAGATGCCTTTTTTCTGCCATCTGAGCCATTTTTCCGGCTCCAAAAGTGACCAAAACACAGACAATAGAAAAAACTGCCACAAATAAGGCGTGAAGGGGGTACACCCCGGGGCTGGGTGGCTATTGAAATGTAGTGGCATTGCGCCGAGATTTTTCATTTTTTGTTTGATTGCTCAAAAATGGTAAAGTTTCGCTTTTTAGGCCAAAAAACGAAACAACTATAAAAATGGTTGCTATGGGGGCCTGTATCTTTGTTCCAAATTTATACACCTATGACGTACAAAGACAGATTGCCGGAAACGGTGGAAATAAAACAGGCATACAAGGAAGCTGATATAAGCCTCCGTGACCTGCAGCGCAGGGCGCAGCAGGGTTACAGGACTTTGCAAAAGTGCCCGGATCTGACGCTCCCTGATTGCCTGGAGAAGATAACGGAAGAGTGGCTGCAACAGTCCGTTCATGCAAAATTGGAACGCGTAGAACAGGCGGGGTTCCTCCCGGATGAGGAAAAACGAAAACTTCGCGGCCAATGGACCATGCTGCAGAACTTTGGCGGTAGGGCCGTTAGGGATATCAGGGAACTGCTTGACGAGGTTGGCTCAAACAATATAAGTTGGGATGAGCAGGTAGGCATCTTCTTCATCACAAACATAGACGCTTTGGCCCACGCGCGCGCTGTTCGTGCTGTTCCCGAAGATGCAAAAGAGCATCACAAGAAATTATGCCACATCTTGCGGGAAGTGAAAGAGTTAAGGGCTTGGGAGCGCGAACACAAGGTACCATGCCACCCACTGAGCAATTACGCAGATATGTCCGTGACGTATTTTGCGGGGGCCTGGGCGCAAGGGGGCATGAACTCACAGCAGGCAATAACGGATTATGGGTATTTAATCATCTGATTATTAATAATTTAAATACAAACAGATATGATAGTTTTTTCTCAATCTTCAATTGATTCCCTTTCTGAGGATGAGCGCGCCCAGCTTGAAGCCTTGGCGGCAAAAGCAGGCGAAACGGCGGAAGAGCCGGAAACAGCGGATGAGTTAATAGCCAGGCGCTTGGATGAACTCAAGAGAGAGGAAGCGGAAAACCGCCGATTCCGGGAAGAGCTGGAAGCATCATTAATTTAAAACTCTCAGTGTGAATGATATCAACGTGGCCTGATAACCGCATCCATCTTCGCCCTGCACCTGTACGTGGGCCTGGAAGCGTTGGTTATCGGCCATAACCTAACGGGCGGGTGGCGGTGGCGCAGGAACTCCGGCACCTGCCTTTAAAACCTAAAACAAAACATATTTATGATTATACGTAATGCAAAAGACACCATACGGATAGAATCAGAGGAAATATTGCTGAAGTTGTCTTACACGGTGGCAGACGTGAGAGAATGGATGCAAAGCTATTATGAGTTAATAGGCTTGTTGCCCTTTTCTGATTCAGAGTTTTGCCACTACCTGAAGCATAGTTATTTGCAGCACTTTGGTGATAAATGGCAAGACAACATAGCGGCGTGGGCCTGGGCTGTAGCGTTAAGACATGGATTCGTAGTAGATACGGCATCGGGGTATATAGTTTCGGCTCGGTACGTCCTCAAACGCTCAGGCGGCACGGCCAAAGGCTGTATAATTGGCGTGTGAAAACGTATGCTCTCGCGCCCGCGTGCGTGCGTGTGTGCGTGCACGTGAGCGTATAAGACAAATAGGATACCCCCAGGGAGGGCGGGTAAGAGTAGAGCCAATTTCAGATTTGTAAAGATTTTGGAAGGGCCTGGAGGTGTAGCTTAAAAGAGAAGGGAAGTCTGACATTCGATAAAGCGTTAATTAGATTTGACAAATAGAGCATAACCCGTAATAAATCGTGTAGCATCTATATTTTTTGTGTTCGTAAATCCACAGAACCCGTGACGGGCAAAGTGGATTTTCTTATATTGTTATCGGCAAATAGATTAATAGTTTCTATGAATGGCATTGATCGGAACCATGAACTTTTTTGCGGTGCTTGACGCAATACCCTTGCCAAATATCAGTTTTTGCATGATACTCTTTGCAGACCATATCAGGGCAAAATAAGCAAGTGCCGTTCAATTCGTTCAAACCGTTCAATTCATTCAGTTGAACGAACGAAGGTTGATTATTTACATATAATAAACACATTATAAGATAGTTGCATCTTTATTTGGCGTTCAATCTCGTTTCGGGCTTTTTTCTAATTCGTTCAAAACGTTCAAAACGTTCAATTTATCCAATTCGTTCAATTAACAGATAATAAATAATTTACAAATATTTATATATGCTTTTTTGCGTTCGTTCGTTCAAATAGGAATATTGAACAACTTGAACAAATAAAACCATTTGAACGATTTGAACGATTTGAACAAAATGAACAACTACCCATGAAAAAGGTATTCTTCCCACTGTTCATTTGTGGTAAGCTCCCATTCCTGACTATTGATACCTTTTTCTATCAGGTCGCCAATATCTTCACCTTCGCCCACGTCTGGCCCTTCCATCCTGGGGGATATCACGACACTATTACAAAAAGAACGCAGTTGCCTTGCAAGGTTGCTCCAGGCTTCAAATTTGCCGTTATCTGGAATG
>Ga0310786_10004752_pt1 | contig 18744 bp, 18 predicted proteins | sample AusTroGonzalo_MG_FD_203881 | JGI IMG/M metagenome (GOLD analysis project Ga0310786, IMG submission 203881) | Bovine rumen microbial communities from tropical cattle in Woodstock, Queensland, Australia - Gonzalo_03 (v2) (version 2) | ecosystem: Host-associated > Mammals > Digestive system >... | reverse complement strand
TCATCAACTCTGAAGATGAAGTAATGCTTTATTCAGGCTATGAAGACGACTTTGCTAAAGCTGCTATTGTGAATACTAAAGGTAAAGCGGGATTAAACCTCATTGTTCCAGATATGAGCTACCGTTATGATGTTTTAAGATTTATCCGTATTAACAAACTTCGTAATATCAATATGTTCCAAGCGAATGATGAATATGGTTTTGATGCCGGATTGTCTTATAAACAAAACACAGTTATTGTTTTCCCAGAATCATCTCGTTTTGATATTGCGACCAAATACCCAGACTTCTTACTTCGATTTGATCGTGAAAGTTTAGACAAAATTATTGAAGACGAAAGACACGCTCTTGAACTCTGTTCAAAATATGTTGAAGAGGGCGGAACTCTTGTTTATGTTGTTAACACTTTAAACAAAAAAGAATCCTACAACATCATTTCCGAATTCTTGTTAAAGAATCCTCGTTTTAAACTCGTTAGAGATCGACAATTAACTGCCTCTCATCCGTTTGGAACAACGATGTATTATGCTGTTTTAACCTTAGAAGGAGAAAGTAATGATTAATCTTTACGGTCAAGAAATCTCCAAACTTGAAAAGTTGCTTATAGAACGTGGCCAAAAGAAATACCGCGCTACCCAGCTTTACACTTGGATTTACGAGAAAAACGCTAAATCATTTGATGAAATGAGCGATGTCTCTAAATTGTTTAGAGAAGAACTTAATCGTGATTTTTGTTTGACTCTTCCAACCATCTTTAAGAAGCAAGAATCAAAGGATGGCACAATTAAACTACTTCTAGAATTAGAGGATGGTTCAAAAGTTGAGACTGCTTTGATGCCTTATAACTATGGAAACGCAATCTGCGTATCTAGCCAAGTTGGTTGCAATATGGCCTGCGCGTTTTGCGCTAGCGGACTTCTAAAGAAGAAACGCAACCTAGAAGTTCATGAAATGGTAGGGCAAGTTTTAGTGATGAATTCTCTTTTGAAAGAGAAAGATAAAAGAGTAAGCCATGTTGTCGTGATGGGAACGGGTGAGCCTTTTGATAATTATGATAATGTTATTGATTTTATTCGTATCATCAATCACCCAAAAGCTTTAGCAATTGGAGCGAGACATATTTCGGTTTCCACTTGTGGAATTGTTCCAGGAATTAAGAAATTCGCTCATGAAGGTTTGCAAGCTAATCTAGCAATTTCGCTTCACGCTCCAAACGATGAAATTAGAAATAAGATTATGCCTATTTCAAAAGGTTATAAAATGGATGAACTTATGGAAGCAGTTCATTTCTATGAAAATGAAACAAATCGTCGTGTGACGTTTGAATATATTATGCTTAAGGACGTGAATGACTCTTTGCAGTGCGCTAAAGAGTTAGTGGAATTAGTGAAAGGCACTTTAGCTTATGTTAATCTAATTCCGTACAATCCAGTCGATGAGAATAGTTTTTCACGGAGTGATGATAAACAAGTTCACAAATTCTTTTCCTATTTGATGCAGCACGGGGTGAATACCACGGTTCGCAAAGAATTTGGAAATGATATAGATGCCGCTTGCGGTCAATTAAGAGCAAAGGAAGTATTATGAAAGCAATAAGATACAAAGGTCAATTTGCTGCTAAAACAGATATTGGTTTAGTGCGTCAAACTAATGAAGATCAAGCTGCCGCATTAATCAATGCTTCTGGCAACGTTTTGCTATGCGTGTGCGATGGATTGGGCGGGCACAATAAAGGTGACTATGCTAGCCAAATTGCAATTGATACTTTAAGCGAAGAATTTAGAAAGAAAAATGGCTTCCTTTCATCTTTTTCTGTTAAGTCTTGGATTGCTAGAACGATGCGCAAAATTAATAAACTCATCTATGATGAGGCTCAAAAAGATCCCGCTAATAAAGGCATGGGAACAACGATGATTCTAGCCATCTTATATGACGATGAAGTTTATGTTACAAATGCTGGCGATTCAAGAGCCTATTTTGTTCGAAAAAACAAGCTTGAACAGCTTAGTACTGACCAAACTTATGTCGAATATCTTTATTCAGCCGGAAAGATTAGTAAGGAAGAGATGGAAACATCCTCCCAAAGACATATTCTTATGAACGCAATTGGAACGCTTCCATCGGCAAGTTTTACAACTAAAGTTTATCCAAATAACGGACATTCAATTTTGCTTTGTTCGGATGGTTTATATAACAATGCTACTGAGGGTGAGATTCATAGCGCGCTTTCCACCAACGAAAGAATCGATCAAAAGATTGATACGTTAATTGGCATTGCAAAAAGTAATGGTGGTTCCGATAACATCGGAATAGCATATTGGGAGGCTTATAAACATGATTAAAATCGGCGATAGAATCGACGAAAGATATCGTATAGTTTCCCGTATCGGCACTGGTGGTATGGCAGAAGTTTTTGAAGCCAACGATATTGTTCTAAAAAGAACCGTCGCTTTAAAGATAATGAGAGAAGAGCTTTTGGACAATCACGATAATGTGGTTCGCTTTGAAAATGAAGTTAGAGCGTGCGCAGCGATGCATCATCCAAATATCATTCAAGTCTACGATCATGGAGATTATGATTCTAGACCATGGATGGCTTCTGAATATATTAAAGGTCAAACTTTGTTTGAAAAGCTTGAATTCTTAACCCAAATCAATCAACTTGAAGCTTGTGAAATTATGTCTCAACTTTTAGATGCGGTTAGTTATATTCATAAAAACGGCATCATTCATAGAGACATTAAGCCTCAAAATATTTTCTACTTACCAAATGGCACGATTAAGTTAGCAGACTTCGGTATTGCGGTGGACTCCAACATGAATGAAACCAAAACCGAAGAAGGCATTATGGGGTCTGTTTTCTACCTTGCTCCAGAAGTTTGTGAAGGAAAAGCGGCAACCGCTCAATCTGATATCTATTCGTTAGGTGTCACTTTCTTTCAGCTCGTTACTGGTCGTCTTCCATATGAAACTGGTCATGCAATCGATATTGCTATCGCTCATATCAAGAAACCATTCCCAAGCGTTTCTAAATACAATCCTGAGATTTCCAAAGAGATTGATAAGATTATTCAAAAGGCCTGTAAAAAGAATCCAAAAGACCGCTACAAAAATGCCGATGCAATGCTCGACGCAATTAAATTAACTCTGCAAAATAAGGATAATTTTAAAGAAAAGCGTAATTTCTTAAAGAGATTTTTCGGTTGGAAATAATGGTTGGAAAAATATTATCTACAATAGGTGGCGTCTACACCGTATATATGAACGGGATTAACTACCGTTTATTCCCAAAAGGTATCTTTCGTTTTAAAAAGCAAAAACTTCTAGTCGGTGATGATGTTGTTTTTAATGACGAAGAGATGGTTATTGAGACAATTATGGACAGAAAAAACGAACTTATTAGACCGAAAGTAGCTAACATTGATACTTTGTTAATTACAATGTCTGTTAGTGAGCCAGAATTATCGATTGAACTTCTTTATAAGTTTTTGACTTACGCTAATATGAATAACGTTCCTGCGGCAGTTGTTTTTACAAAGATAGATAAACTAGAAAGCACCAAAGAACTCGATTCAATAAAATTGGATTTAGAAAAGCTAGGTTATAAAGTTTATTATTTGTGTAAAAACAAACCTGAATTAGCTCAAAAGATTATTGATGATATCAAAGATAAAACAGTTGTTTTTATGGGTCAAACTGGAGTAGGCAAATCCTCCGCAATCAACTTAATTGATCCAAACTATGAAAGAAAAATAGGAGAGTATTCTATTTCCTTAGGAAGAGGAAAACATAAAACTAAAGAAGTAATTCTTCTTCCAAATGGAAATGGTTTTATCTGTGACACTCCAGGATTCTCATCCTTAGATTTAAATATTTTCAAGGAAGATTTAGCGCAGTATTTCCCAGGTTATGGCGAACTATACACAAAATGTTATTTTTCAAATTGTCTACATCAAAATGAAAAACAATGTAAAATAAAAGAGGAAATATCTAATGGCAACCTTTCTAAAGAAGGTTATGAAGCATATATTAAGATATTAAATACTCTTCCATATCGAAACGAGAGGTACAACAAATGAAAAACTATGTTTCCCCAAGTTTATTAGCAGCAGACAAGAATCGCTTAGGTGAGGAAATTAAACTCGCTCAAAAAGCAGGCGCTGAATATATCCATTGGGATATTATGGATGGGATATTTGTTCCAAATGTCTCTTTTCCTGCCAAAATAGTTAAAGAGTTTTCTAAAACTCATAACATGATTAATGATGTTCATATTATGGTTGCTGATCCTGAAATCGAGGCACCTTTATTTGTTGGCTGTGGTGCGGATTTGGTTACATTTCATATTGAGGCTGTTAAATCCATTGAAGAAGCAGTAAAAATTATTGATAAATTACATTCGCTTAACTGTAAAGCAGGTATTTCGATTAAACCAATGACAGCAGTGGACGCGGTCGTTCCCTTATTGGGTAAAGTTGACCTTGTTTTAGTAATGTCCGTTGAACCAGGAAAAGGTGGACAAAAATTCATGCCAAATGCCTTGGATAAGATTAGTGAATTACGCAAAATCATCGACAAAAACCACTTTAATTGCTTAATTGAAGTTGATGGTGGTATTAACGATGAAACTGGTAAAATGTGCCGTGAAGCAGGGGTTGATATTCTTGTTGCGGGCTCATATTTGTTTGGTCACGATGATTTTATAGAAAGGGTTAAACTTTTAAGATGATTTCGCCTAATATTGTTTGGATTTTCTCATTATCGGCTTTTGCGGTTATAGCTTTGACGATTTTTATAATTATTTTTGTTAGCAGCAGAAAAATGGATCCAAAGTTTTCTTTTTTAAGATCTTTCCCATATGAATTTATGAATGAACGTGGAAATCAGGTAATTCTATTTAAACCACTTCTTTATGTTTTAACTGGTTTTGCATTCAGCCCTCTATTTGTTATTACTCCTCTTATCAAAGATTTTGGTAGTTTAGGATTCTTCTCGGTAATGATTTGTTGCATCTTTGGTCTTGCGATGATTAGCAATTGCTTATTGTTTTTCTTTGATGCGAGATACACGAAAACACATATGATTTTATTTACCGTTTCGTCTTGCTTGGCGTTTTTATCAAACACATTAACGACAATATATTCTTTCGTTATTTTTAAAGGATACAAGGACACGGCTATTAACCATACCGGTTCTTTGATTCTTGGTATTATAAGTGGAGTTATCGCAATAGCGGCTCTCTTTTTAATTGTTAATCCCAAACTTAAAAACTGGGCCAAGCTCGAAGCCGATGGTGATGGTGAAGAGAAAACTTATAAACGTGGAAAGGTATTTATTTTAGCTTTTACTGAGTGGCTGATCTTGTTACTCTCAGTAGTAGGAGAAATAATTTTCTTCCTTACATTGATAAAATAAAAAAGGATGCTATGCATCCTTTTAAATTTCATTTAATCAGCCTTATTTAGAATTTTTTAATAAAGCACGATGGGCTCTAGCGGTCATCTTAACTGTGACCATTTTGCCATTGATGTTAATTTTATATTTTTGTAAATTAGCATTCCAAACACGGCGGGTAGCAATGTTTGAGTGTGAACGTGCGTTGCCACTTTTTGGGCCGACACCTGTAATTTGACATTTTCTTGACATAACTTTGACCTCTTTTTATAAAAGCATTGTGTATTTTAGCAAAAGTTATTCTGGTTGTAAACTATAGTTTTGCTTTTGGAAATCTTGCTAGGAATTCTTCTTTTGATAATTGCCTTGAATAATTAATAGCGTATTCGAAGATTATTCCTTTTTTATCAAAGGCTAAATAGCGGTCTTTTCCATCCGCCATATAGAATAGAAGCATCTTATGTTTTTTAGACCATTCTTCATTAATATAGAGAATGTCTTTCCAATAATATTCTTTAATTTGTCCCATCTTGGAGTGAGTTAATTTGTGCTTATCCACTTTGTAGTATGTTGATGTGATTGCCATGTAGCAGAAGAAAGCAGATGTCACAAATAGAATTGGTGTGTAGATATAAAAACTCATCTCAAATGGCCAAAATCTTTCGTGTTGAAATGAGATGTAGAAAATCGCGACCATCACTAAAAACAAGATCGAAAAAATGAGGATCATTCTTGGTATCGAGACTCGTAATTTATCGTCGCTATCTTTCTTAGCCATACATTGATTTTAGCAAATATATCTTTAATGTTAAATTATCACTTATTTTTAAGATTGTCGAATTTATAGAAATCCCCAGCAAATTCCGGATATATTGGATAAATTTACTTACCAATTTTTTGTGTATTTTTCTTTAATTTTTCAGCTTAAAAAATCTTCATTTCCAATTATGCTTACTCTCGTGGGCATAATTATGCTACACTTTTATGCGGAAAAAATTTATTTTTTTGTTCAATAAAGGAAGGTCTAAATTATGAGTCAAAAAATTGTTGCAATGATTCTGGCTGGCGGAAAAGGCACTCGTCTTGAAGCTTTAACTAAGAAAGTTGCTAAGCCCGCAGTCAGTTTTGGTGCAAAATATCGTATCATCGATTTCCCGCTCTCAAATTGCGCTAATTCTCACATCAATACAGTCGGTGTTTTGATGCAATACGAATCTGTTTCGCTTGATGAATATATCGGCAATGGCGAAAAGTGGGGTCTTAACGGTGTTCGTTCATTAACAACCACTCTTGCTCCGCGTCAAACCGAAGAAGGATTATCTTGGTATAAAGGAACCGCTGATGCGATTTATGCGAATATCGATTTCCTTGATCAATGTGATCCACAATATGTTTTGATTCTCTCTGGAGACCACATTTATTCGACCTCTTATGATGAGATGCTTAAAAAACATATTGATAATAAAGCCGAATGCACAATTGCGGTTTACGAAGTACCAATTGAAGAAGCTTCTAGATTTGGTATTTTAGTGACTGATAAAAAAGACAATATTGTTGAATTCCAAGAAAAACCTGCTCATCCAACTAGTAATCTAGCTTCAATGGGCATTTATATCTTCTCTTATAGGACATTAAGAAAAGCTCTTATCAAAGACGCTGAGGATGAAAATAGTTCTCACGACTTTGGTAAAAACATCATTCCAATGCTACTTGGTGAAGGTAAGAAGTTAATCGCCTATCGTTATCGTGGTTATTGGAAAGACGTCGGAACTATCAAATCCCTTCACGAAGCCAATATGGATTTAATTGGCGATAAAGCGGATTTGAACTTCGATTACATTATGGGTGGACTTAAGGTTTACTCAGCTGACCTGTGGTCAACCCCTCAATATGTTGGTAAAGGTGCGTCTGTTTCTGATTCCTTGATTAATCAAGGTGCTGTTATCCTTGGTAAGGTTAAAAAATCTGTTATCTCAAATGACGTCATTATTGAAAAAGGTGCAGTGGTAGAAAATTCTGTCGTTATGCCAAACGTTAGAATTGAAAAGAACGCGGTGGTTAAAAACGCTGTTGTTGCACCTGATTCAATCGTATTTGCAGATTCGGAGGTTGTCGCAGAAGGCGATGATGTTGTGCTTTATGCAAGAAAGGTGAAGAGCCATGAGTAATAAAATTTTAGGAATTCTTAATCTCTATGATTCGCCATCTTTAGGTGGATTAACTAAAAACAGAACCTTGGGTTCTACATCCTTCTTAGGTCGTTTTGCTTTAATGGATTTTGCGTTATCGAATTTCACAAACTCAGATATTGATGAAATCAATGTTTTAGTAAAAGATAACTTTAGATCTGTCGCTAAGCACGCTGGAACACTTAAATCCTGGGTCAATAATACCAAGATTGGCCGTCAAAATATTTTGATTAACGAAAAAGGAATTAGAGATCCAAAATATAATTCCGATTTAAATGCTCTCCGTGAAAACGACTGGATTTTATATGAAGTTGATGTTGATTACGTAGTAATTGCACCAGCTCATATCCTTACCTCTATTGATTTTAGAGAAGTTATTGATTTCCATATCAAGAATGAAGCGGATGTTACGATCGTTTATAAACACATCAAAGATGCTGATACAACCTTCCTCACTTCAAATGTTTTAACTTTAGATGAAAATGTCATCGTGGACTATGTCCAAAATAAAGGCAAATCTGCTGAAGCGAATGTTTCGCTTAGAACATACGTTGTGTCCAAAGAAGCTTTCATTAAATGGCTTAGACATCGCGATTATCGTGATGCGACATCCTTGAGGATGCTTCTTGAAACCATTATCTCTGAACAAGAAGAAAAAGTTCTTGGTTATGAATATACTGGTTATGCCAGATGTATCGATTCCTTAGAACACTTCGTTGAATATTCATTCGAATTTTTAGATGTTAAGGTTGCTGATGAAGTCTTTAGAAGTGATTGGCCAATTTACACTTTAAGTAGAAACACTCCTCCAACTTTATACGGTCCTAAGGCTAATGTTAAAAATAGCTTTATCGCTAATGGAGCGAAAGTAAATGGTAAAGTCGATAGCTCGATTATCTCTCGTTATGTCGAAGTTGAAGAAGGCGCTTCTGTTAAAAATTCAGTTATACTAACTGAAGTTGTCATTAAAAAAGGCGTCAAAGTTGAAAACGCTGTTATCGATAAATATGCCACAATTGAAAATGATGTAATCGGTAAAGAAGACGAACATATTTATGTTCCACAAGGAAAGAAAGTTAGATAAAATGAGAATTGTTAATGTTGCTAGCGAAGCTAATCCACTAGTTAAAAGTGGTGGTTTGGGCGATGTTGTTTATTCTTTGTCTAGAGAACTAGCAAACGCTGACCACGAAGTTTCCATCATTCTTCCATATTTTAAATCAGTGAAAAGCAAGAATCCTGGAGCAGAATATATCGGCTACGACTACGTTGATATGTCTTGGAGACATCAATATGTCGGTATTTTTAGAATGGTCATCGATAAAATTAACTATTATCTTATAGATAATGAACAATATTTTGGTCGTGATGGTCTATATGGCTATGATGACGACGGAGAAAGATTTGCTTACTTCGCATTAGCAGCTCAACTCGTCATTCATAAATTTGATTTAAAACCAGATATTGTTCACGTTCACGACTGGCAAGCGGGCATGCTGCCTGTGCTAATGCGTGTTCGCCCAATGGATGATTGGAGAGCCCACTATATTCTTACCATTCATAATCCAGCTTTCAAAGGTTATCTCTATAGAGATTCCTTAGGTGATTTGTATAATTTAAGCACCGATTTATACGATAATGGTGCAGTTCGTTTTGAAGGAATGGTTTCCACTTTAAAAGCAGGTATTTATTTTGCGGATAAGATTACAACTGTTTCTCCGACTCATCGAAATGAATTGTTAACCGAAGAATTTTCACAAGGATTATGTCATGTCCTTGAATTTAGAAAAGATGACTTTGTCGGAATCTTAAACGGCGTTGATGTGGTGGAATTTGATCCAGAACATGATAAACGCATCAAAGCAAACTATTCGAGTAAGACCTTTGTAAAAGGTAAAAGAGCAGACAAGCTTGCCTTGCTTGAAGAATTCTCAATTAAAGACGTTGATTCTCCAACTTTTGGTATTGTCTCTAGACTTACCTATCAAAAAGGTGTGGATTTAGTTATTCAAAATGCTTTGCATTTACTTTATCGAGGCGCCAACATCATCATTCTTGGAAGTGGTGAATATAGTTTAGAACAAGAAGTTCAAAAGTTAAGAGATGCTCGCCCAGATAAAGTTGGTGTTTATATTGGTTATAGCGATTCGCTCGCTCATCGAATTTATGCGGGATGTGATTTCTTCTTAATGCCGTCATTATTCGAACCATGTGGAATTGGTCAAATAGTCGCTCAAAGATACGGAACCCTTCCTATCGTTAGAGAAACCGGAGGTTTAGTGGACACTGTTCATCCAGAAGTTGATGGATTTAGTTTCGCTTACTATGACGTATTTTCTATGCGTGCTGTGCTCGATAGAGCGTTAGATGTCTACTATGTAGAGCAACCAAAATTAAAAGAAATGATTAAAAATGCGATGGAACTCGATAGATCCTGGGTTGGATCAATGGAGAAATATGTCGCTTTATATAAGGAGGCTATTTCATGAGTTATGATCATAAGAAAATAGAAGCCAAGTGGTTAAAAGTTTACGAGGAAAAGAAACCATTTTATTGTGATGTCTACGATTTCTCAAAACCAAAGTATTATTGCTTAGATATGTTTCCTTATCCTTCTGGACAAGGTTTACACGTTGGACACCCTTTAGGATACACCGCAAGTGATGTCATCTCTAGAATGAAAAGAATGCAAGGATTTAACGTCCTTCATCCAATGGGTTGGGATGCTTTTGGTTTACCAGCAGAACAATACGCAATTGCCAATAACAAACATCCATATGGTTTTACCAAAGCCAATATTGATCACTTTAGAGAGCAAATTAAAGCTTTGGGCTTTTCCTATGACTGGTCTAAAGAAATTGCGACTTGCGATCCAAGTTATTACAAATGGACCCAGTGGATTTTCTCCCTTCTTTTTAAGAACGATTTAGCCTACGTTAGTAATATTCCTGTTAACTATTGTCCTGCCTTAGGTACTGTTTTAGCGAATGAAGAAGTCATTGACGGCAAATCCGAAAGAGGTGGTTTCCCAGTTATTAAGATGCCAATGAGACAATGGGTGCTTAAGATTACAGCATATGCTGATAAATTAATTTCCGGTTTAGACCAATTAGATTGGCCAAAATCCACTTTAACAATGCAAAACAACTGGATTGGTAAATCTTTAGGTGCCGAAATCACCTTTAAGGTTGCTGATTCTAACGAATCCTTCAAAGTGTTTACCACAAGAGCAGATACTTTGTTTGGCTGCACTTATTGCTGTTTAGCACCAGAACATCCGCTTGTTAAGAAACTTGCTTCTAAAGAGCAAGCAAAAGCGGTGGATGAATACGTTGAGAAAATCAAATCTAAGTCCGACATGGAAAGAACTGAACTCAACAAAGATAAATCTGGTGTCTTTATTGGTGCGCATGCGATTAACCCAATAAACGGCAAGAAAGTTCCTATTTATGCAGCAGACTACGTCTTATATGGATATGGTGAAGGCGCTGTTATGGCGGTTCCTTGCCACGACCAAAGAGACTATGAATTCGCGACAAAGCACCATCTTGAATTTATTCAAGTATTAGAAGGTGATGTTTCTAAAGAAGCTTTTGAAGGAGACGCAAAACACATTAACTCTGATTTTGCGAATGGTTTAAATATCGCTGATGCTAAGAAGGCTATCATTTCTAAACTTGAAGAGATGGGTGCTGGAAAATCAAAAGTTAATTATAAATTAAGAGACTGGATTTTCTCTAGACAACGTTATTGGGGAGAACCAATTCCAGTTGTTACTTTCTCTGATGGCACGATGTATTGCTATGAAAAGAAAGATTTGCCGCTTACCCTTCCTGAACTCGCTAAATACGAACCAAGCGGAGATGGAAAATCACCATTAGCAAATGCTAAAGATTGGTTGAATGTTGAAATTGATGGCAAGAAAGGTGAAAGAGAAACTAACACCATGCCACAATGGGCTGGTTCTTGTTGGTATTACATTCGTTATTTAGATCCAAATAACAATGAAGAAATCGCTGATCCAAAATTACTTAAACACTGGTTACCAGTTGATTTATATATCGGTGGAGCTGAACACGCTGTTTTACATTTGCTCTATGCAAGATTCTGGCACAAGTTCTTATTCGACCAAAAGGTCGTTTACTGCGAAGAACCATTTAAGAAACTTTATCACCAAGGTATGATTCTTGGCTCAAACGGAGAAAAGATGTCCAAATCTCGTGGTAACGTAGTTAATCCTGATGATGTTATCGCTGAATATGGCGCAGACGCTTTACGCTTATTTGAAATGTTCGCTGGACCTCTTGAAGAAGGTTTTGCTTGGTCCACAAATGGGCTCGCGGCCGCAAGACGCTTTATTGAGCGTGTCTATCGCTTATACACAGACGAAGAGTTTACCAAACGCTTTAGCGATGAGAATTCTCACGAATTAGATTTCGTTTACAATGCAACTGTTAAGAAGGTCACAAGCGACTTCGAAAGTTTACAAATTAACACTGCGATTGCCCAGATGATGATTTTCGTTAACGCGTTATACAAAGCAAATTCCTTATACAAACCTTACATGGTTAATTTTGCTAAGATGTTCGGTTGTGTTTGCCCATTCGTTGGCGAAGAAATATACGAGAATTGCGCAGGAAAACAATTGTTTGACCATGAAAATTGGCCAACTCTTGATGAATCAAAACTCGTATTAAATACTGTTAAAATCGCTGTTAGTGTTAACGGAAAAGTTCGTGGAGAGCTTGAAGTTGAAGCAAACTTAGATGACGAAGCTTTGAAAACGAAAGCATTCGAATTAGATGGTGTCAAACGTCACACTGAAGGTAAAGAAATTAAACGTGTCATTGTTGTTAAAAACAAGATCGTTAATATCGTCGCCATTTAGGAGGTTAATATGAAATATTCACTTATTGTTGATATTGGAAATAGCAAAACTGAATTTGCAATTTTTAAAAAAGAAGAGCTAATCCAAAAGATTAGATTTACCACCAACAAATTTGGTGTTGAATATTCTAAGAAATTTAGAGAATTCTTTAAGAACGCTGGACTAACCGCTGATGATTTTGATGGCGGAATGATTTTTTCTGTCGTTCCAGAATTGTCTAGATTGATTCAAATCGTCATTAAAGGTGAACTCGGTTTAGAAGTAGAAATCTTTAACTCTAAAAAATACGTTAAGAAACTTAAGACTGATGTCGATAATCCTGAAGAAATTGGCCAAGACTTAATTGCTGATATTGTTGGCGCACTTCATTATTATGGCGCCCCAATAGTGGTCTCTGATTTAGGAACAGTTACCAAGAATATTGTTATTGATAAAGACGGAGTGTTCCAAGGCGTCTCGTTCTTCCCTGGAATCACTTTAAGTGCAAAGATTCTCTATGAGAAAACTTCTCTTCTACCTGAGTTAGAAGATGTGGAAAAACCAGCTTTCTATTATGGCAAAAATACAATTGATGCGATGAATTCTGGTATTTTCTATTGCCATGTCGCGGCGATAAGAAGATTCGGTGAAAGAACCGAAGAAGAATTTGGTTATAAATCCAAACAAGTTGTTACCGGAGGATTTTCTAATATACTTACCGGATTTTTTAAAAACGATGTCATTATGGATCCAAATCTAGTCCTCAAGGGAATGTATTTAATCTATCAAGAGGAACACAAATAATATGAACTATAAGAAGTTAATGGAACCATACAAAGTTGATATGCTCGACGCTTTGCGTCGCTTTGTGCAAATCGACTCTGTTTATGATGAAAAAACAATCACTAAGGAACATCCTTTTGGTGAAGGCGTTAATAATGCGCTTGAATACGTTGCACGCTTAGGCGAAAGATTTGGTTTTGATGTTGACCGCTGCGATGGTTATGCAACTGAACTTACAATCGGCGAAGGTGAAAAGACCATTGGTATTTACGCACATGCTGACGTTGTCCCAGTAACTGGAAAATGGGATAGTGAACCATTTACCCCAACTATCAAAGACGGTAACATCTATGGTCGCGGCACTAGTGATGACAAAGGACCTATGATTGCAGCATTTTATGCTGTTAAAACTTTGAAAGATAACGGAATGATCCGTAACTATAAAGTTAAAATCGTTGTTGGTGGTGATGAAGAACGTGGCGCAAGCTGCCTAGATTATTATTTCGGAAAACTTCATAAAGAATATCCAACCTTTGGTTTCACACCAGATAGTGATTTCCCACTTATTTATGGTGAGAAAGCTATCGCAGGTTTCTGGCCATCTATTGATATTAAGATTCCTTATGTTGAATCAATTAAAGGTGGTGTGGCGACTAACGCTGTTTGTGATCGTGTCGAAATCAAAACAAGCGATGTCGAAACAATTAAGAAATATCTCGAAGAGAAAAATATTAGATATGAATTTGGCGAAGGTTCCATCGTTGTTTTAGGTAAATCTTGTCACGGTTCTACTCCTGAACTTGGAATAAATGCTGCTTTGCTAACCTTTAAAGCATTAGGTGAAATCTACGCAATTTCCGAATTAAAAGAGTTAGGTGAGAAACTTTCCGATACTTCTGGAAAAGCATTTGGTTGTTATGGCCGCTCCGATTTACTCAAAGATACTACTTTCTGTGTTGGAGTTGTTTCTTATGAAAACGAAAAGTTAACATTCTCAGTTAATTTCCGTTATCCAGAAAATGTTGTTTTCGAAGATGTGGTAAAGAAATTTGATGAAACATTCAAAACCACTTCAAAAATTGAAGATGATCCATCTCACTATTTGTTATTTAATCCAGATTGTACATTAGTAAAAACCTTATTAGAGGCTTATAGAAAAGAAACTGGTGATAATAGCGAGCCACTTACCACTGGTGGAGGAACATACGCAAAACACGCGAAAAATACAGTCGCTTTTGGAGCATTGTTCCCAGGGAGAGTGTCAACGATGCATGAACCAAATGAATATATGCCATTAGAAGATTTCTATTTATCCGCTGTGATTTATGCTCACGCTATCGATTTACTAGGGAAGGCTAAATGAGAACAAAATTTCGCCAATGGGCTGTAGATTATTTAGACGAACATCCTGAAGTTGTCTTTGAACAAATCGATTTTTCTAATCCGTTTTTTATAGACAAGCCTTTTAAGATGGAAATTGGATCAGGCAAAGGCGATTTTATTGTTGAGATGGCTAAGAAATATCCGGATGTTAATTTTCTTGCAGTTGAGAAAGTTCGTACAGTTGCGGGAATGATGGCAAAAAAGATAGTTGAAGAAGATATTGTTAATGTAAAAGTGTTCGCTAATGATATAAATATCATCTTCGACGAAATCAAAGACGAAAGCGTGGATGAAATTTACCTTAATTTCGTTGATCCTTGGCCGAAGAAAAGACATACAAAAAGACGCTTAACTTTCATTAATCGATTAAATCAATATTATCGAATTTTAAAGAAGAATGGGCTTGTTGCTTTTAAATCGGATAATGATGGTTTATTTGAATTCACAAACGAAGAATTTGAAAAGACAAAATTCAAAGTGCTCGTAAGTGAAGAAAAATATGATTTTGATTCAGAACATGATGCAATGACAGAATACGAAACAAAATATAGAAATAGAGGGCAAAATATTCATCGAATTATTGCTCAAAAATAAAAGAGGATTTTGGGTATGGAAGAACTAGAAATTAAATTGAAAGAAGCTGGAAAGATCTCTCGTTTAACAAACAAGACTTTCCAATTTGATCCTAGACTCGGAGAAGGATTTTTTGCAGCGAATTATTTCCTTAAAAGTCGAAAAATAGTCGAGAATTGCGAGCCAAATCATATTGTTACGATGCAATTTTTTCAACGCACAAATGATGCAATGGCTTGTGGAATTGATGAAGCAATTGCGCTTATTCATACCTTCGCAGTTCATCCAGAAACCTTAGAGATTGAAGCCTTAAATGATGGCGACTTAATTTCTGCTAATGAACCAGTCCTCAAAGTTAAAGGAAAATACGAATATTTTGGCTTCCTTGAATCGATGATTGATGGAATTCTTGCTAGAAGAAGTAGTGTTGCCACAAATGTCTACCGCGTTATGAAAGCTTTAAAAGGTTCTGACATTTTCTCAATGGCAGATAGACAAGACGAGTATCACACGCAAATTGGTGATGGTTATGCGACCTATGTTGCTGGAATTAGAAAAGTTTCCACTGATGCTCAAGGATATTGGTGGGGCGGAAAAGGTATGGGCACTATGCCACATGCTTTGATTCAAATTTGTGGTGGAGATATTTGTAAAGCTGCTGATATTTATCACAAGACTTTCCCAAATGAACAAGTTACTGCACTTATTGATTACAATAATGATGTTATTACTGATTCACTTAAATTAGCCGAACATCTAGGTTCAACTTTAAGAGCAGTTCGTGTTGATACATCCAAATCACTTATCGACCATTATTTTGATGATAAAGATACTTCCAAATTTGATCCTCATGGTGTCTGCAAAGAACTTATCTTTGCTCTTAGAGACGCTTTAGATCAACACGGATTTAACTATGTTAAGATTATTGTTTCTTCGTCATTCAACGCTGAAAAAATAGCTGAATGGGTAAAGCTTGGAGTGCCTGTTGATACTTATGGAGTAGGTACTTCCTTAATTAATAATATGACTGTTGGTTTTACTGGCGATTTAGTGGAACTTGATGGTAAGGATGAAGCTAAAGAAGGAAGAAGGAATATTCCTTCAAGTAGACTTCAAAAAGTACCATATCCAATTTATTAATTGATTAGGAAAATATTTTCATTTATAATGAACGCGTAGAATTGAGGAAAAATTTTCATGAATAATACGAAAGATCGTGTAACAATTTACGAAGTTGCGAAAGCTAGTGGTGTTTCATTAGCGACTGTTTCTCGTGTCATTAATAAACAAGGAAGTATGACCGAAGAGACCAGAAAAAAAGTTGAAGATACAATTAAAAGATTGGGATATAAACCTTCAGGTTTAGCGCAGGCTCTTGCTACTAATAGATCCACAACAATTGGGGTTATTATTCCAAGTGCAAACTATGTTTATATTTCAAGTGTCTTAAACGGCATTACTGAAGTTGCAAAAGAAAAAGGTTTTAATCTTTCTTTATTTGTTACCTCACATTCTAAGGAAGACGCAGTTCGTATGGTTGAGAAAGTTATCACCTCACACGTTGATGGCGCAATCATCTTCGATGATGAATTAGATGAAGAAGATATTAAGAAGATTAATTCTTATTCTGTCCCAACAATTGTTATCAATAACGATGTTGAAGGTGAGAAAGTTGGTTGCATAACCTTTGGTTATGAACACAAATTAGCCGAAATCTTGAGAGCGAAAATTGCTAAAAAAGATGGCGCTCAATTTGTTTTCCTTCACGTCCACAACTGCGGAAGACTTTTAGCCAGAACCGAAAAACGTTTCTCTAATGTCTGTGAAGAAGCTAAAGTTAATTACAAGATTATGAATGTTGATGATTCATCATCAAGAACATATCATGACTTCATGAAATATTTTGAAACTCATAAGAAAGGCTATTTTGTTGCCTATCGTGATTCAATTGCCGCAGCGATCTTAGATGCTGCTATTGATAGCGGTCTACAGATTCCTGAAGATGTTGAAATCCTTTCTTTGATTGGCACAAAATATGCCAAGATTACTAGACCAACTCTTTCTAGTATGAATATTGACATGCAAGACATTGGTCGAAGAGCAATGTATATGCTTATCGACTTAAATAAGGGCGAGCTTAAAAACAAAACTTATCGTGTTGAATCCCAATATAAGAAGCGCGGATCCACAAAGGAGTAATATATGAATATTATTGATGAATTAAAAGCTAGAGGTTTGATCAAGGATTTTTCTAACGAAGAAGAAGTCCGTAAACTTTTAAGCACCAAACAAACAATTTATTGTGGATTCGATCCATCTGCGGCCTCAATGCACGTTGGTAACTTTGTTATGATCTCAATGTTAATGAGACTTCAACGCGCTGGACATAAGATTGTTGCTGTCGTTGGTGGGGCAACGGGAATGATTGGTGATCCTTCAGGTAAATCCAAAGAAAGAAATCTTCAAGGCAAAGAAACTCTTCAAGAAAATACTTTAAAGATTAAAAAACAATTAGAAAGATTCTTAGATTTATCTAATCCAGAGAAAGGCATCATAGTAAATAACTATGATTGGATTTCTAAACTCAATGTTTTAGATTACTTAAGAGACTATGGGAAATATTTCCCTGTTAACTATATGTTAAACAAAGATATCGTTTCATCTCGTTTACAAAGTGGTGTTTCTTATACTGAATTCTCTTACATGATTCTTCAATCTATCGACTTCTTAACCCTTTATAAAAATGAAGGTGTGAGAATTCAAATTGGTGGTGGAGATCAATGGGGTAACTTAACAAGTGGTCTTGAACTTATTCGTAAAGTTGAGGGTATCGAAACCGAAGTTGGCTGTTTTACTGTCCCACTTCTTTTAGATCAAAACGGTAAGAAATTTGGTAAGTCAGAAGGCGGTGCGCTTTATCTTGACGCCAACCTAGTTTCCCCATACAAAATTTATCAATATTTCATAAATGTTAGCGATGATGATGCTGCAAGATATATGAAGGTTTTTTCCTTCAAAAGCCTTGCAGAAATCGAACAAATTACCAAAGATCACTATGCAAATCTCGGTATGAGAATTGCCCAAAAAGCACTCGCATATGAAATCGTTTCTTTAATCCACGGAGAAGAAAAAGCTAAGGAATGCAAAGTCATGTCTGAAGTCTTATTCTCCAATGATATTAAGTCCTTATCTAAAGAAGCTATCGTTGAATTATTTGGTGATTTGAAAGTCGTTCAACCAAAAGACTTGCTTCTTGAAGATTTACTTATCGGAATTAAAGCTGCTTTTTCTAAACGCGAAGCACGCGAATTTATAAATGGTAATTCTATCTCCATCAACGGAGAAAAATGCAATGATTTAAAGAAAGTTGTTGGAGCATCCGATGCTTTATTTAACGAATACGTTGTTATTAAAAGAGGAAAGAAGAACTATTATTTAGTTCAATTTGAAAAATGAGAAAACCGTTATTTTTATTAACTCTTATTCCATTGACTGCTAGCTGCAGTGGTTTTCCTATTTCTCGAGAAGAAGCCTTGGGCGTTCTAGATAATATTG
>Ga0310786_10004751_pt1 | contig 18746 bp, 16 predicted proteins | sample AusTroGonzalo_MG_FD_203881 | JGI IMG/M metagenome (GOLD analysis project Ga0310786, IMG submission 203881) | Bovine rumen microbial communities from tropical cattle in Woodstock, Queensland, Australia - Gonzalo_03 (v2) (version 2) | ecosystem: Host-associated > Mammals > Digestive system >... | reverse complement strand
CTCGTCTCGACCAGAACGGCGTTGGTAAGCTCATGAAGATGGCTATCGAGAACGGTAAGGCAGTACGTCCTGACCTCCACCTCGGTATCTGCGGCGAGCACGGCGGTGATCCGACATCTGTTGAGTTCTGCGACGAGATCGGTTTGGATTATGTATCCTGCTCACCTTTCCGTGTACCGATCGCCAGACTTGCAGCAGCACAGGCTGCTATCAAGCACAAGGCTTAATCGCTAACACAAACTGATTAATATGGCCGGGACAGCAATGTCCCGGCTTTTTTATTTGTTTCGCACCTTTCGAAAGCAATGTCAAAGATTTATTACAAATGATATAATCAATCTGCTCCGGATTTCCGTGGCATTTAAGGGAATGGATTTTTGGATTGAGGGAATTGGAAAATGATATCAGTAGATCTTCTGACAAAGCTGATCTGGTGCAGCTTTCCTATTATCGTAATCGTTACGACAGCTGTTTATGTATTCGTAAAGCTTGGTAAAGAGAAAAAATATACTACGGACAACACTCCACCGATGCTTTACGGCAGACGTTATCCCACTGAGGAAGAAGCAGAAAGCATCAAGGCAATGCTGCTTCCGAAGCACATCAAAGCGGCGGCCGTTATCAGCCTTATCTTTCTTCCGATTGTCGGAATAATTGCCTGTGTTGCCATCAGCATTTACGAAACTGAAGGCCTTATGGTTTCCGTCGTCATGGGTTTTGTCGCTCTTGCATTTTTTGCTATGTATATAGGAATAATATTGCCTACCTTAACCCGTATCAGGAGCGTGAAGAACAGACTTTATACTGTCTGTGACTGCTATTTTGCGCATCTTCATACATATTGGCGTACCAATTACAAAGGTGTTCCCGTAAAGATCTGTCATGCTGTTATCAGAGACCAGATCGAGCTTGCCTGGGAGACGGATCTGCCCAAATACCTGCATGGTGTCAGGCAGGATTCAAAATGTCTGGTTATAATTTATGATGAGGAAGAAAAGATCAACAAAGCAAGATCTGACGGCAGAAGCATATATTCAAGAGATATATACGTTCCGTCTGATGAAATGTAATTATTCTCATTCCATGCAAAGTGTTGTATGCTTGTATGTAAGTTAAACATAAAGGGGAATTACATATGGATTTTATAATCTCAACAGCGAAACTTAAGAGTAAAGATATAGAGATTATCTGCGGCAAAGACACTCCGAGCGGCGTCCGTAAGATCGCTTCGAAAGTAGCAGGCGACATCAAGGCCGTATTCGGTGCTGAACCTGCAGTTGCAGATTCCTCCAAGTGCAAATTTCCAATATATGTCGGACTTGCGGGTGACAAGCTGATCGCAAAGCTCGGCATCGAAACTGATGACATCGCAGGCAAGCGTGAAGTATATAAGATAGAGGTAAAAGATTCTGCTCTGGTCATCACCGGAAGCGATAAGAGAGGCGCCATCTACGGCCTTTTCAAACTGTCTGAGATGCTCGGTGTTTCACCCTTTATCGACTGGCTCGACGTTAAGCCTCCGAAGATGAAGGAGTTCAAGATTCCCTCAGATTACTGCATGGTTTCCAAAGAACCTTCAGTTAAGTACAGAGGCTTTTTCATCAACGATGAGTGGCCTGCATTCGGCAACTTCTGCATGCATAATTTCGGCGGCTTCAACGCGAAGATGTACGAGCATGTTTTCGAGCTTCTGTTGAGACTTAAGGGCAACTATCTCTGGCCTGCAATGTGGGCTGAGATCTTCCCCGAAGACGGCCCGGGACTTGCAAATGCAGAACTTGCTGACGAACTTGGCGTTGTCATGGGCATGAGTCACCACGAGCCGTGCCTGAGACAGGGTGAAGAATATAAGCATCTGAGAGGACCTAAATCGATCTATGGTGACGCTTGGAATTTCCTCTCAAACGAGAAGGGAATCACGAGATTCTGGGAGGACGGACTTAAGCGAAGCGGCAAGTTTGAGAACGTCATTACGGTCGGCATGAGAGGCGAAGCTGACACGGCCATTATGGGCAAGGAAGCAACTCTCAAGGACAACATCGACCTGCTCAGAAAAGTATTAAAAACACAGAATAAACTCATCCGTAAATATGTAAATAAAGACCTTGATTCAGTGCCGAGAATGCTTGCTCTCTACAAGGAAGTAGAGCCCTATTTTTACGGCGATGACAAAACTCCGGGACTCATGGGAGATCCTGAACTTGACGGCGTAACGCTGATGCTCTGCGACGATAATTTCGGCAATCTCCGTACCGTTCCGACGCCTGAAATGCGTAAGCACAAGGGCGGTTACGGTATGTACTATCACTTCGACTATCACGGACTGCCCGTATCTTTCGAGTGGTTCAATACATCACACCTGGCTAAGACATGGGAGCAGATGACAACGGCATACGACTTCGGAATTCAGGATCTCTGGATCGTCAATGTCGGCGATATTTTCAGCAACGAATATCCGCTCTCATTTTTCCTCGATCTCGCTTACGATTTCGACCTCTGGGGCACGACAAATCCCGATGCGCCCGTTGAATACACAAAGCTCATTGTGGACAGGGTATTCGGCGATGTATCAGCAGCTGACAAGCGCGTTATCTGTGACCTCATGAGAGGTTACACGAGGATCACTTCGGCACGCCGCACAGAGGCAATGAATGACCGTGTTTATAACGCATTTAATTACAACGAGACATTCGATCTTCTTGATGAGATCGACGGTCTCATGAAGAAGTGCAACAAGCTGCGCGAAAGGTTTGACGGCAACACGGAATTCAGTTTCTACGAGCTCGTCTGGCTCCCTCTGACAGCCAATCTCAACGTGCAGAAAATGTGGCTTTTGACAACCTTAAATCACGCTTTCTGTGAGATGGGCAGCACCTATGCAATGACACTCGCTAAGCAGATAGATGAATGCATTGAGTTCGACGTGAAGATCGTTGAAGAGCTTCATTCGATCCACGGCGGCAAGTGGTATGGCATGGGATTGTCCGAACATGTAGGATTCAATCACTGGTGCGAAGAAGAGTGCAAATATCCTGTTGTAGGCACATTCAAACCGGGCAACAAGGAAAGACTGGTTGTTGGCGTTAAGGGTTCAGCGCAGTGCACTGAAGGCAAGTTCTGGACAGGACGCGTTCTGCTCATGGATGCGTTCCTCGACCCGTCATGTGATGAGGCTTCTCTGTTCTTAAGCACGGCATGTGATAAGAAGGTTAAGTTCAGTGTTGAGAACACATGCAAGGGATTGAAATTCTCCGCTGAAGAGGGCACTGTTAAGCCGTATACACTGACTGAACTTAAGGTTAAGATCGACCGTTCTGCGATAAAGCGCGGCGACGCAGCTGAGTTCTGTGTTCACAGTCCTGACGGCTACGCAGTAGTTAAGGTTCCGTTCAACAGGGCATCCGCATTCAAGGGAGAGAATGTATATCACTGGACAGGACGCAAGGAGTTTGGCGATGACGTTATCAAGGCCAATATCTTTGACAGGTCAGTAAATGAGAACGCATTCGGAATGAATTACATCTCGATTCCGGCAAACGGTTACAGCAGATGTTTTGCATCACCTGCGTCAGCATCCTTCAGAAAGATTCCTGATTACAGCAGGGGAATGGATGCGGTCAAGGCTTATCCGCAGGACGTGGTTCTCGGCGTAAAGAAAGCACCTTATCTCGAGTACAAAGTATCTGTTCCGAAGTCCGGAAAATACGATGTGACTCTCTATACGAATCCGAGCAATCCTTTCGGCCGTGAGCCTTCGATCCTGGTTGGAGTAAGCGTTAACGGCGGCAAGGTCAAAAAGGTCAACATGATACCTGAAGGATTCGCGGTAGGTGACGGCAATCCTTACTGGTCACAGGGTGTTCTTGATAATGTCAGAAAGACGACTGTTACTGTTGAACTGAAGGAAGGTGTGAATGAGATCAACATTCACGCGATCAATCCTAATCTCGTTCTGCAGAAGATCGTTATCTGCGAAGAGGGCATCGTGATCCCTGAATCCTATCTGGGTCCCAAACCTACATACAGAACGTGATCCAAAGCTGAAAAGGCATATTTCCACAGGGTTATCTCCTACGAGATGACCCTGTTTTTATGCGTGTATAACTAAAGATCGTTTACAGAATTGTTATATAGACTTAATGCGTTATCAATCAGCTCTGTTGTAAACTTATTTTATAAAAATAATTGATATTAAGATCTCACCGGAATTATCCCGGTGATCACGGAAAAGAGGCAACATCGAATAAATAAGTAAACGGGGGTGATGACATGAAGGAAAGATCATCCGATTCCAAATTATTAACAGGTCTGTTTTTCAGACTCCTTCCATATCAGATCTTGCTGATCGTAATCAGCGCGCTCAACGGAATAATCGACAGTATCTATGCCAGTAACATGATCGGCGAGACTGCAATGAGCGCCATTGGTCTTTACGGACCTATCAACCACCTCCTGTATGCTGCCAGCATGATGTTCGTCAGCGGTTCCCAGATACTCTATGGTCAGTATCTCGCGCGTGACCGCAAGCATATCAACACAATATTCACTGTAAATCTCATGATCGCGCTCGGCCTGTCACTTCTTACGTCCCTCGTTCTGGTCGTCGGAGCTCTCACGGGCGGTACACGTATCTTGGTATCCACCGAACCTGACCTGCAGATGCTGAACCAGTACATTCTGGGACAGGCGATCGGTATCCCTGCACTGGTCGTTGGACAGCAGCTGTTCGCGTTCCTGTCACTCGAGAACCAGACAAAGAGGACGATGGTTGCGAGCATCACATGCTTTATCGTAAACGCTACATTAAACCACCTCTTCGTTGTATGGATCCCGATGGGAATCTTCGGTATCGGTTTAAGCTCTTCCATCGCTTCCTGGGTATTCCTCGCAATCCTCGGTCTGTACTACATCCAGGGTAAGAGTGAATGGCAGTTCAACATCAAGGAATTCAAGTGGAAGGAAGCTCTCGACATCGCGAAACTGGGTTATCCCGGAGCGATCTCCAGATTTGTCGAGATGTTCCGCTGCCTCATCATCAACTTCCTCGTTCTTGAATATGTCGGCGCAGTCGGCATCTCTGCTTTCGCAGCTTCCAACTCACTTCTCGCAGTAATCTGGGCCATCCCATTCGGCATGATGGCAGTTGCAAGAATGCTGTTCAGTATCAGCATTGGTGAGCAGGACAGAAGGTCTCTCGTAGACATCATGAAGATAATCCTCACGAAATGCATGCTCATCATGATCGGCATCGTAGCGCTCCTCGTGATCTTCGCAGAGCCGCTGACAATGATCTTCTATCAGAACAGATCGAGCGAAGTTTATCAGATGACCGTAATGGGATTCAGGATCCTGCCTCTGTGCATGCCGTGGTCTCTTATCAGCATGCACTTCTCCTGCTTCGCCCAGACCGCAGAGCGAAAGAAACTCGCGCTGGTTCTTCCTATCGTCGACGGTGCAGTTGGCGTTACGGTCTGCAGCTTTATCCTCATCCCGATACTTAAGCTCAACGGCCTCTATGTATCCAATATCTGCAATGGTGTCATCTGCTTCATCATCGTCCTTATCGCTTCCATCATCGCTCGAAAGAAGTTCCCGACGAACCTTGAAGGCCTCATGGCAATTCCTGCAGGCATCGGTGTAAGCGAGGATGACCGTATCGACATCACGGTAAGAAGTATTGATGACGTAGTTACAGTCTCACAGCAGGTAATCGATTTCTGCGAGAGCAAGGGATTCGATTCCAGACGTTCTTATTTCGCAGGCCTGTGCCTCGAAGAGATGACCGGAAACGTTGTTGAGCACGGTTTCAATACTGACAACAAACCGCATTCTGTTGATATCAGAGTAATAAAGAAAGACGATAATCTGATCCTTCGTATCAGGGATAACTGCAAGGCTTTCGATCCTTCTGAGAGAGCGAAGGTAATGGGTGTAGACCAGACCGGCAAGAACATCGGAATCCAGCTGGTTTACAAGATCGCCGAGAAAGTCGAATACCAGAATCTTCTCGGTATGAATGTACTTACGATAAGAATCTGATTTGAGAGGATAACGGCGGAGGTAGATCAATGTATTATGCGAGCATCGGAATAATAGCGTTGATAGTACACGTAATAATAAATAATGAAGCGCTCAGGAAGGTTGAGAACACGAGCGCGAACTGTGTGCGCCTCAAATACCGCCAGTATCTTTTTGCACTGATCCTGTACTATTTCACAGATGCCATGTGGGGTCTTCTCTATGAACCCAGGTGGGTCATAGCTACATATATAGATACATGTCTATTTTTCTTCGCGATGGCTCTGTCTGTTTTGTTCTGGACCAGAACGGTCGTTGTGTTTACCGGTAACAAAGGCAAATCCGGCAAGATCCTGGTCGGTGCCGGCTGGCTGATCTTTTCTATCCAGCTGATAATCCTCGCCGTAAATCTTTTTGTTCCTGTAGCGTTCACTTTCGATGCAGGTAAAGAATACATAGCACTTCCCACGAGATATGTCGTTCTGTTCATGCAGATGATATTGTTCTTTGCGGTCGGTTTCTTTGCCATCGTCACTGCTCTGCGATCAGAGGGTGAGAAGAGATCACATTACAGGACAGTCGGATTCTCGAGCATCATCATGGCCGTGTTCATCGCGCTGCAGACAGTATTCCCGCTCATGCCGCTCTATTCTCTGGGCTGCCTGTTCGGAATATGCATCATCCATACATTCGTATATAAGGACAAGGATATTGAGCACAACCGCCAGATGGAGGCTGTCAGCCAGAAAGCATATAAGGACGGACTTACAGGTGTCAGAAACAAGCTTGCTTATCTTGAGGCTCTGGCAGACATTGAGATCAGTCTTGAGAACGGTACGCTCAAGCAGTACGGTGTCGTTGTTTTCGACCTGAACGGACTTAAGGCAATCAACGATAATCTCGGTCATGAGGCCGGTGATGAATACATCAAGAGTGCGGCAAACCTCATCTGCCAGCAGTTCGTACACAGCCCTGTTTTCCGTATCGGAGGAGACGAATTCGTTGCGATACTCAGAGGTGCGGATTATGAGAACAGGGAAGAGCTGGAGAACGCATTCAGAGCGATCGTCGATGAGAATCAGCAGCAGGGAGCAGTGGTAGTCTCCAGCGGTCTTGCTATCTATGAATCTGAAATTGATGAGAGCTATAACGACGTGTTCAAGCGTGCTGACGAATTGATGTACGCACGCAAAATTGAGCTTAAATCCAAGAAGTGATATTACTGCTTTGCTTCTGTAGCTTCTTTTAAGATCTTCTTGTTCTCGTACATGAGATCATCAGCTCTGCTTATCGTGTCATTGAGGGAAGAGTCTTTGCCCGGAGTATAAATTGCCAATCCCATCGCGATGTGAAGCTTGTTCCAGGGATCTACTGCTGCTTCGCTGATCGCTATCTGTTCGTTTGAGAATGTATCCGTAAGATTATCCCTGTTTAAGAAATCCTCGTTCATCAGAACAGCAGCAAACTCATCACCGCCGATACGGAAAACGGCGCTTCTTCTGAATGTAGTGCAGATAAAGTGGCATGCGTTCTTGATGTATTCGTCACCCTTTTCGTGACCGTATACGTCGTTGATCTTTTTGAGATCATTGCAGTCGAAAATACATATAGCAACGCTGTCTGTCTCGCCGTTATTTACGCGTGTCTGAACATTTTCTATGTATTCCGTGAATGCACCCTTGTTGCGTACGGAAGTGAGGGCATCGTAATTGGCTCTGAGATTAAGATCCTTGATCTGTTCTTTGCCCTTAAGAGTCTTGCGGACAAGTCTTACGTTACGGATGGACAGGATAAGGAACAGCAGCAAAACAGCGGAAACCACGGACATTATTATTCCGAGATTATCGCGTACAAACTCACCGAAAGTAACCTTGGTATCTTCAGTTGCATAGAAGTTCAATGCTGAATGGGTGATGGAGTCAGGAACCACGCCCGTAACCTTTGCCATTATCGAATAGAGGATCGTATTGCCTTCCTTTATCGCAAAGCTGTAGTCCATGTCAACGCCTGTTGATACGGCTGTAAGCTTGAGGTCATCGCAAATGTCCGCAATGTTGTTATAACGGTAGTTGCTGACGATAACACAGTCTGCCTTGCCCTCTGAAACAGCTTTGAGGCAGGCGGGAGTATCAACGAAATGAACCGTATTCCAATCCGGGAAATGTTCCTTCAGGAAGAGGTCGTAGTTGGGGTTGCCTTCGTTGACGGCTACCGTGACGGTTTCCTGCTGGAAGAATGAGTGCTGATCAGCAGAGCGGACAACAGCAAGCATTTCCGTGTTCATCATGGACTGGCTTATTACAACGTGCATGTTCTCACTGTCGTAGTCAGTAAGATTTGCAGGGAACATACAGTCGATTTCACCGTTCTTGAGAGCTGTCATTGCGGCATCCGCGGTAGGATATGCTACCGGCTCAAATACCAGTTCGGCATTATTTATGTTCTTCGAAGCATAATTGAGATAATCACTTAATGCGCCGGTCAATTCGCCTGTTTTAGGATCGCAGGCACAGAATGCGAGGTAGTTATCCTGATAACCGACACGGATGGGACCGTGGTCAGCGAGCCAGCTGATCTCAGCAGGATTTAAGTATCTCTCGGCTCCGGATCTGTCCAGATATTTGTCGTAGAGATGTTCAGAATAGTAATGGTCTTCTGCCTGGATAGCCAGCAGAGCAGGCTCAAGCTCGTATAAAAGGTCCTGTCTTGTGGGGCTTACGGCAAAATAGAATTCAGATGAACCGATCGTTGTAACAGGTGTGAGGAGATTGACATCGCCATAACTGTCAAGACTTACGAAAGCATCCAGCTCACCATTCAATAACATGAGGATGGAATCATTATCAGAGATATCCATTTCTACCAGTTCAGCAGTAATTCCGTGCTGGTCTGCCCATTGGCGAAAAATGCCGGTCTGGATACTGTTCTTGGTAACTCCGATGCGCTTGCCGTTTAATGTGGACAGGTTATCAGCTCTGATATCATTGTTTTTTGCGTCCTTGTAAATAAAATAAGTTTCCTGACCCATCGGAACTGATGAAAAAAGGATCTTCTCTGAACGCTCTTTTGTATAAGAAACGTCGCTTAAGAGGTCGATCTCACCCTTGGTGAGCATTTCCAAAAGTTCTGACCATGTGCCGTCAACATATTCATATTCCCAGCCTGTGTAGGCTGCGATCTTTCGCTGGTATTCGTAAGCATATCCTGAACGTCTGCCGGATTCGTCGATTATGTTGAACGGAGACTCATACCAGCCGACACGGACTGTTTTTTGATCTGCATGCGTAATCGAAGGTCCGAAAAAGACCATTACGAGCAACACACACATAAAAGAGACTAATGATTTTAATCTAATCTTATTCATCCCAATCACACTTTACAGGATTATAGTAGCACCCTAATTTGAAAACAGTATTAACAAATTAACAAAAAAATATGATTTTGTGTTTTTGGCCTTTATAATATCTAACTACTTATTGACTGTTCTCTTTTGCAACTTTTTTGTTTTCGCGAATGTATATGGTATAAAGGGTTCATTATGATGCAGCCCGAAAGATGAATGGAGATAAGACTATGAAATCTTTTAAATCACATTCCACCGTTAAGGCATTGTCAGCAGCACTCGCGCTGGTGTTCATGTTCAGCGCGCTTACTGCATGTACAGACGATAAGAAACCGTCAAGACCTTCAAACGTTACTGATGAAACGGAAGAAATGAAGCCAAGTGCATCCGGAAATGCGGTTGAGACAACAGATGATACGACTGCAGGATCTGAAGAGACCACGGATGAAATGGTCAACGGTACGACAGAGAATCCGGATTATGTTTATAAAGGCCGTTGGACCATATGGAAAACTCATGATAAAGACGGTGTAAAATGGCTTCAGGTATATAACAGCGGTTTTTATCAGAGAATAGATGAGATGGATTATCTGGAATTCTTTGTGTTTGAGAACGAAGCAGATGCCAGGAACAGATATGACTATTTATATGATAGATCCCAAAGCTATGATGGCGGTAAATTCTGGGAGGAAGGCGACAGCTGGTTTATATCCAAGCAGCCTGATGTTATGGATGCTTCCCATGTTTGGATGTGCTATCTGGATGGTAATGTGATAATTCACGCGGTGCTCGGCAGTCCGAATACCTGGGAAACCAGAATAAACGGAGGAGATCCGGCTGAGACCGCTGCGGTTGAACATTACGACCAGACACTTCTGAAGGATTATATTCTGAACAATGAGCCGGCGATCATTAAATTCGTAAATGATCTCACTGCTGACGTGGAAATATGAGCAAACTGATTCTTACAGACTTAGATCACACATTGCTTAGGACTGACGGAACCATATCAGACCATACTCTTAATGTGCTTAAGCGCTGCAGGGATCAGGGAATGCTGTTCGCAATAGCAACGGCCAGATACTGGATCGGTGCAGAGCGTTACATAAATCTTCTGAAGCCTGATTTCGAGATAACTACTGACGGCACCATCATCCATTCGAAAGACAGGTGTATCTACCGTTCTGAATTCACATGCGAAGATACAAATGAGATAGTGAGATTGCTCCTTGCTGCAAAGCCTGAAGCAGAGATAACGGTTGCTGACGGCAAGACGGTCTACTGGAACAGCAAGCATATTTCAGAATCAGAAAGACTCCACAAAGCAGTTTACTGCAAATACGATAAACCGATCATGAGCAGGGCAAACAAGATCGTAGCAGAGCTCCCTGACGATAAGATCGCCATTGAGATAGCAGATAAAATTGGATGTAAGATCCAGTGCTACAGAGGCGAGAACTGGTATGCTTTTCTTCCCAGTGGTTCAGGCAAGATCGAAGCGATCAGGGCCATGTCAGACGTAACCGGAATAGGACTTGATGAAATCGTTGCTTTCGGTGATGATAAAAACGATATCGATATGCTTAAGATCTGCGGAACCGGCGTTGCCGTATCCAATGCTATAAAAGAGGTTCTGGATATTGCGGACGAAGTTACTTTGTCCAACGATGAAGACGGTGTCGCAGATTGGATCGCAAAGAATATACTTGGGGAGAAATAAGATGAATATCAGAAGAATAGATGAGATCGATGACAGAACCGGAGAGTTCATAAACAAGGCATTTACGGATTATGCGATCAGCCGCGCAGTTGAACTGAATTTTGACGAATACTGTATCGTTGCAGAGAATGATGACGGTCAGGTAATCGGTGCGATCACGGGCAGGGCATACTATAACGAAGTCCATATCGGAGATCTCATCATCGATGAGAATTACCGCGGAAATGATATCGGAACAAAGCTCGTCAGAGCTGTTGAAGACGCATACAGAGGCAAGGGTTACACGAAGATCACTCTTACCACTTTCGGATTCCAGGCGCCGGACTTTTATAAAAAACTCGGCTATTCGTTGGAATTCGTAAGGGAAGATCCCGACCCGAAGTTAAGCAAGTATTTCTTTTGCAAAGAGTATTTATGAAGGCAGCAAGATGAAAAGAAATAAGTACGTCTATATCGGATACAGGAATCTTCTGGCATATTCACTTGAACAGGAAAAGGCAGGAGGTAAACCTCAAAATCTTGACCTCAGGCTTTGCGTTTCTGAGAGAGGTGCTTATCTGCTGACATATGGCGGCCTCGATTATGCAGTATCCGTTGAACGTGCCGAGAAGTTTACGGCAGATGTCCTCTCTAAATGTACGGGAAAGCACAGGGGCTTTTTCCCCGTGAACCATCCTAATGAATATATAAACAACCAGTATGCCGCCGTCGTTGAGGTGCATGAAGGCCGCGATTACTCTTATTACGACATGGACGCTGAAGTCCTGCTGCAGATGCTTACTGAACTGAAGGATGAATGTGGTGAACCTCTCGACAGGAGGGGCTTGATCAACCACTGCTATCCCAATCCTGTCCTGCCCGATGGCGACTTCGAACTGGTTAGTATCTGGCATAAGATCTTTATCTACGATGACACTCCGCCGTCAGTAATGCGGTCGTACATTCCGGATGCCAGGTCCAGTAATTTCTGGATAAACAAGAATGGGGCACACCTTGATCTCCGTGAAGAGAACGTTGTGAAAAAATACGATGTTCCGGCGGAACTTATACCCGAGATCAAGACCAAAGTACGACAGCTTTGTGCAGATCCGGCAGAAGCATATGTGGAGAACGGATCCTGGGAAGCTTTTGTTAAATTCGGAGAGGACGGAGAAGAGAAATTATTTACCAAGCCTGATGCAACATACGAACTGCTTACTGAGATCGCTTCTAAATCCGTTCTCAAAGAGACGGAAGAGAAGAAATCTGACGGCACTAATCCTATTTCCGGCAATCCGTTTGGCATGACGGGGTTCATGGGACTCAATATGTTTACGGCAGCTGCCAATCAGACACCTGCACCTGCGCCTGCCGCGCCTCAGCCAAACCACGGCAATTTCTGCATGTACTGCGGTACGCCCCGTAACGGTAACAGATTCTGCTCCGAATGCGGTGCTGAATTTCAATAATACTGTCATTTTTTACAAGATATTTTTTATTGCCTATTTCATTCTTTTGCGTGATACTCTTTCAGATTTTATTGATAGGAGCAGAAGAATGAAAAAGAGTTTAATTTCTCAGAAGATAACCGCAGTTATCCTTGCATCAGCACTCGTAATGGGAGTTGCTTCGTGTTCTTCCGGCAAGAGCGGTAAGTCTGATGAGACAACAGCAGCAGAGACTACAGAGGCAGAAACAGTTACAGAAGAATCTTCCGAGGATACTGCAGAAGATACAACCGTTGAGACAACGACAGAAGAAACCACAACTGAGACTTCTGAAGAGTCAGATGTTGCAACAGGTGATCCTGAGATCGACCAGTTTGAAGATCCCGAAGTCAGAAAGTGGGCAAAATATTATCTTGATGAGGGTTACAAGATCAGAGAGATCGGCGACGAGAGCTTTTTCGGACCTCACAGCGACATGGTCGAAGGTTTTGCCGCAGGAACCGAAGATGACAACATCTTAACTTTGGATTTCGTTATGAAGTTCCCTGATTATGAATCAGTAGATGCATATCTCAACAGAGTAAACGAAGGCAAGAGAGGCCCTGTTGTAAGAACGGCAAACGGTGACGGTTCTTATGACATCGATATCTATGACGGAGTCTGGACAGGTACTTTATCTGCCAACAATGTCCTCAGACTTGTCTGCAACAAGAGATGATGAAAATTCATGACAATAAGTGACAATTAATCCAAGAATCATATAGGAAATCAGGTGTTTTCGTGATGCTATAATGACCTGTCTGAGAATGATCTCAGACAGGTTTTTCAGTTTCATCAGGAGGAATAATTATGGTTAACGGAATCGCACATGTCGCATTTAATGTTAAGGATATGGATAAGACCATCGCTTTCTATGAAAACACCTTAGGTTTTAAGAAGGCGTTTGATATTGCAAGACCCGAGAACGGCGAGCCGTGGATCGTATACATTTATGGCGGCGGAGGACAGTTCATCGAACTGTTTTATGGTGCAACCGTTGAACATCCTTATAAGGATGAGAATATCGGTTTTTTCCATATCTGTGTTTCCGTAGATGATATTCATGAAGCATGGCAGAAGATCCTTGATACGGGCGCTCCCCAGGATGATGCTCCGAAGCAGGGTGCTGATTTCAACTGGCAGTGCTGGACACATGATCCTGATGGCAACAAGATCGAACTGATGCAGATCAGTGAAGACAGCCCTCAAATGAGATTTATCAGAGATAACGGCTAAAGCCATACATACCCGCTATTTACACAGCTTAAGAAAAGTGGAAAACTAAACAGTACAAATCGCAGACATCACACTCAAAATGGTGTGTTCCGCAAATATAGATGGGAATGAATATGTAATATGGAATCATCACTTGTTGAACGTTTCTTAAGATATGTAAAGATCGACACGCAGTCTGATGAAGACTCCGCATCTCACCCTTCGACGTCAAAGCAGCATAAGCTTGCTGAACTTCTTGTTGAAGAGTTAAAGGGACTCGGCCTCAGCGTCGACTACGACGATAAGCACTGTTATGTATATGCGTACCTTGAACCCAACGGTGACAAGGGTTCCGAAGACATAGGATTTATCGCACATCTGGATACTTCTCCGGCAGTATCAGGCAAGGACGTAAAGCCGTACATCATCCGTTCTTTCGACGGGCATGACGATATCCTCGATCCTGATGAGTTTCCTGAACTTAAGAACCACATAGGAGAAGACCTCATTAGGACTGACGGCACAACACTCCTCGGCGCTGACGACAAGGCAGGCGTTGCGGAGATAATGGAGATGCTGTCTTATTTCAAGGCTAATCCCGATATCAGCCACAGGGGCATTGCGGTTGCATTTACTCCCGATGAGGAGATCGGCAACGGAACGCTGTTCTTCGACCTTGACAGATTCCACGCAAAGCAGGCCTATACCGTTGACGGCGGCAAGTTCGGAGTGCTTGAATACGAGTGCTTCAACGCTGCGATGGCAACTGTTGAGATAAAGGGCAGGAGCGTTCACACAGGCAGTGCAAAGGGGCTCATGATCAACGCATCACTGCTTGCAAATGAATTCATCAATCTCATGCCTGAGGACGAGACTCCTGAGACTACGGAGGGCCGCGAGGGCTTTTACTATCTGGATAATATCCGTTCCGACTGCGAGCACGCACACATGCAGTTCCTGATAAGGGACCATGACATTGAGAAGTTCGAAGCCCGAAAGGAATTCATGAAGGATGCCGCCTTCACGATCAATGAGCGTTACGGCATGGAGCTCTGTGACATCACTATCGAAGACCAGTACCCTAACATGATCATGTTCCTTGCAGATCACATGGATCTTGTGGAGCGTGCAGGTGAGGCCGTTAAGTGTGTCGGAGGCGAACCCGTATCCGAACCCGTCAGAGGCGGAACGGACGGTGCACTGTTAAGTTCCAGAGGCCTTCCTTGCCCGAATCTGTCCACGGGAGGCTATAACTATCACAGCAGATATGAATATGCTTCCATCCCTGAGATGCTGAAGTCTCTGGAAGTGCTTAAATATCTGGCGCAGTGAAGTGTCTCAAATTAACGCGAGAATTCCCTTTATTCATTGACGGACATATACGATTTATGTATAATTCCGTTGTTTTTATTAAAAAACAAGATATATCAAGTATAGACGATGTTTTATCAGAGTCTTAGGTGATTTTACGGGACCACTCCTTCGGGAGCCAAAGGCCAGACGGACAGCCGGGTCCACTGCCGATGATCGGATTTCCGATCTATTGATTGAGTTAAAAGCTCAGTTTTATAAGTTGGTTACTTTATAACCGAAATGCGTAATCTTGCGCAAACTTGTGAAATGGTCAATAAGAGTAGTAAAAGTAGTATTGCTATATAGACTCTATATACTTAGGTATTAGTCATATCGGTATCGGCAGCATACCTGTATGAGAATTAAAACCAATGTATTACCTGACGCAAGTTGTATTGATTACAGCTTGCGTTTTTTGTTAGAGGTGGAAGATGGAAAATATTGATTTGGATCAGACACGGGCTCCGATTTACGAGGCGCTTGAACGATTCCGTGAGATGCGGGTAGTTCCGTTCGATGTACCGGGACACAAGCACGGCAAGGGCAATCCCGAGCTCACGGCATTCCTGGGCGAGAAGTGTGTCGGTGTCGATGTAAACAGCATGAAGCCTTTGGATAACCTTTGTCATCCGATTTCGGTTATCCGTGACGCAGAGCTCCTTGCTGCAGATGCTTTCGGCGCAAGCCATGCATTCCTCATGGTCGGCGGAACGACAAGCTCCGTTCAGAGCATGGTCCTCTCATGCTGCAAGCATGGAGACAAGATCATCCTGCCCCGTAACGTGCACAGAAGCGTCATCAACTCACTCGTCCTCTGCGGTGCCATTCCGGTATATGTTAATCCGGAAGTGGACGTGCGCCTCGGTATCTCTCTCGGCATGAGCCGTGACCAGGTAAAGAAGGCGATAGAGGAGAACCCTGATGCAGTAGCCGTTCTCGTTAACAACCCGACTTATTACGGAATCTGCAGTGACATCCGCGCGATCGTTAAGATGGCTCACGATGCAGGCATGCTCTGCCTGGCTGATGAAGCTCACGGAACACATTTCTATTTCGGTGAGAGCATGCCTCTTTCCGCAATGCGTGCAGGCGCTGACATGGCAGCCGTATCAATGCATAAGAGCGGCGGAAGCCTCACACAGTCAAGCCTTTTGCTCATCGGTGAGAACGTAAGTGAGAGACACGTAAGACAGATCATAAACCTCACACAGACAACATCAGGCAGCTATCTCCTGATGTCGAGCCTTGATATCAGCAGAAGAAATCTTGCGTTAAGAGGCAAAGAGGTTTTCCGCAAGGTTATCGAGATGGCTGAATATGCCAGAGAAGAGATCAACGCTATCGGAGGCTATTATGCTTACGGACGCGAGATGATCAACGGCGATTCCATCTTCGATTTCGACCCTACGAAGTTAAGCGTACATACAAGAGATATCGGCCTCGCAGGAATCGAGGTTTACGACATCTTAAGAGACGAATACGACATCCAGATCGAGTTTGGTGACATCGGAAATATCCTGGCTTACCTCTCGATCGGCGACAGAATGCAGGAGCTCGAGAGACTCGTAAGCGCACTGGCTGAGATCCGCAGAAGATATAAAAAAGACCCGGCAGGACTCCTGAGTCAGGAATACATCGACCCTGAGGTCGTATGCAGTCCCCAGAGCGCGTTCTATTCAAACAAGAAGAGTATTCCGATCAAGGAGAGCGCGGGTTACGTCTGCAGCGAATTCGTTATGTGCTATCCGCCGGGAATCCCGATCCTCGCTCCTGGTGAGCGAATCACTGAGGGCATTCTCGAGTACATCGAGTACGCAAAGGCAAAGGGCTGCTCCATGACGGGTCCTGAGGATCCCGATATCAATTACATTAACGTTCTGGATTAAGGAGGACGGCAAATGAATCTGTGGTTCAGTGAATATCATGCACCTGACGTAAGGCACAGCATGCGTGTCACAAGACATCTTTATTCGAGCAAGAGCGACTATCAGCAGATCGACATCTTCGATACTCCTGAGTTCGGTAAGGTTCTTGCGCTTGATGGAAACGTCATGCTCACAGAGCGTGATGAATTCATCTACGACGAGATGATCACGCACATTCCGATGTCAGTTCATCCCAATGTTCAGGATGTCCTCGTTATCGGTGCAGGAGACGGCGGTGTCGTTAAGGAACTCACGAGATATGAGAGCGTAAAGCGTATCGATCTCGTTGAGATGGACGGCCAGGTTATCGAGGCATGCCGCACATATCTTCCCGAGAACGCGTGCAAGCTCGACGACTCGCGTGTGCACATTTACTTCGACAACGCACTCCGTTTTATAAGACGTTCATGTGATGAGTACGATCTCATCATCGTAGACTCAACTGATCCGTTCGGACCTTCCGAAGGTTACTTCACAAGAGAGTTCTACGGCATCTGCTACAACGCTCTGCGCGAAGATGGAATCATGGTCAACCAGCAGGGAAGCCCGTTCTACAAACACGATGCTGAAGCAATGCAGAGAAGCCACAAGAGGATCGTAAACACATTCCCGATCAGCCGTGTATATCAGGCACACATCCCGACATATGCAGCAGGTTACTGGCTGTTCGGTTTTGCGAGCAAGAAATATCATCCCGTCGATGACCTCGATGAAGAGAGATGGAAGAGCCTTCACCTCAGCACGAAGTACTACACAACGAAGCTTCACAAGGGCTCGTTTTATCTGCCCGCATATCTTGAGAAAATGCTGATGGAGGTAGAGTCATGAACAAAAACGTAGAGACGTTCATCGGTTGTGACAGCGAGTACGAAGAGTCAGGCATCGTCCTGTTCGGTGCACCGTTTGATTCCACAACCAGCTTCCGTCCCGGTGCGAGATTCGGCAGCAGCGCCATCCGTCACGAGAGCTTCGGAATTGAGACATACAGTCCTTATCAGGATAAGGATCTTCTGGATCGCAAGGTATTTGACTGCGGTGATCTCGAGCTTTGTTTCGGTTCTGCTGAGGCAGCTCTTGCAGACATCGAGGAGCAGACAAGAACGATCATAAACGACGGCAAGCTCCCCATCATGATCGGCGGCGAACACCTCGTAACACTCGGTACTGTAAGAGCAGTATTCGAGAAGTATCCTGATCTGCAGATAATCCATTTTGATGCGCACGCAGATCTCCGTGACGACTATCTCGGCGTAAAACTCAGTCACGCATGTGTATTGAGAAGATGCTATGAACTCGTTGGTGACGGCAAGATACACCAGTTCTGCATCAGAAGCGGTGAACGCGAAGAATTTGCTTTCGCGAAGGAACATACAGACATGCACAAGTTCAGTTTCTACGGACTTGAGGAAGTCTGCAATGAACTTGCCAGGAACAATACACCCGTGTATTTCACGATCGACTTAGACTGCATGGATCCGTCCGTATTCTGCGGAACGGGAACACCCGAAGCAGGCGGCGTGAACTTTACAGAGCTCCTGTCTGCTATCCTTAAGGTAAGCAAGACAAACATCGTGGGAGCAGACATAAACGAACTCGCTCCGATGCTTGATGCCAGCGGAGCTTCAACAGCAGTAGCATGCAAAGTATTAAGGGAATTGATCCTTTCTATCAATAAATAACAAAGGAGATTAAGAGAATGAGCAGAG
>Ga0310786_10004750_pt1 | contig 18747 bp, 11 predicted proteins | sample AusTroGonzalo_MG_FD_203881 | JGI IMG/M metagenome (GOLD analysis project Ga0310786, IMG submission 203881) | Bovine rumen microbial communities from tropical cattle in Woodstock, Queensland, Australia - Gonzalo_03 (v2) (version 2) | ecosystem: Host-associated > Mammals > Digestive system >... | reverse complement strand
CTGCATGGTCTTATTCGGGTACAGCCGTAGGTCAAGAAATAGAAAACATCCACGAAAGCCTGAATAAAGTTATGGATGCTGACGCATTTGCGATGGACCCCGCATCTATCGATCCAAATGATTTACAAAGATTCCGTGATGTTTACGCAAAAAATCCAAACGGTCTTTTACAAACACTATATTTTAACAAAACTATTCGCAACAGGTTTGCGAATTACGACAATGGGCAAATAACGGGTCCAATAGAAAAAGCCGAAAAAGAAATAAATTATCAAGATACTAATTCTGAAAATTATGTTGGTCCTAAAATATCCGATAAATTAACACCATTGCAACAACTTGAAAAGTGGGCAAGCGATACTTATGCAGACACTCTGAAAAAATACGAAGAATTACGTGGCGGGTCCCTGTTTTTTAGTAAAACGTCAAAAAATATTTTTGCTGCCATAGATAAAGTGAAAGTAAAACCTGTCGATGGATTAGATGGTTTGCTTAAGAAAAAATCTGACATTGAAGAAAAACTTGGTGATCCTGTATCGCGTCAACATTTTAAATGGTTCACAGAAACAATGGAACCAATTGCAAAAAGCATGCCAAAGGCGGTTGCAGGTGCATGGAAAAATGCTTCGCAAATGAAAGCTGTGATAACACAAATTATATTAAAAGCGACAGATCCTGCTAATGACGACCCGCACGCCATGGAAAAAGCCAAAACCGCCATGGAAATTATGACCGCGATGAAATACGGCATGTTAACCAGCAAAGTTATGGATGCAATGAAACAGGCAGATTTCACTGTATTTTCTGACGGAAAATTATCTTGGAATAAAAATGAAGGGATTCAATTTGTTACAAAAGCTTTTGATAAAAGTGTAAAAGCGGCATTTTTAGGCATTGGTTACGGAATCACAATTGTAAAAAATAAAATTATGATGTCTGGTATGAAATTTAACAACAGAAACAATCAAAACGGTACCCTGGCATCATATTTCAATGCTGAACAACAAAGATTAACCAACAAAGAGGCGTTGGACAGACAATTAACCATCGATCAAAACAATGCCGCCCAAGCTGATATCGCTGGATACAATAACGATTTAAGAAATCTTGATAGAAGGCACAATATCAACGATGCTACCATTGTCCAAAAAGAACAACAGGTTGCGAATCAAAAAGCACGACTGGATGTGTATAAGCAAAATATGGAAACATATCAACAACGCATGCAAAGATACCAAAATGCGCACAACGAATACGAGCAAAATAAAGCAATTGTTGATGAATATAACAACCTTGGACCAGATATTGCAAATCTGACGAACCAACAAACAAATAAAAGAAACGAAATTATTGCAAAACGGAACGAGATACTAAATCCAAATACTTACATTGATCCATTGACAGGTCTGGCCATGGGCAATGAAGAAAAACAGGAAAAAGAAGCTCAACTGACCGAAGAATTAAAACAGTTGCAAACAGAATATAAAGATATAACAGACCAATTGAATGACAAGGTTACCAAACAAAATGACCCTAATTATTATTCAAACACGGTTCAGCCTGCGCAAGCACGAATGAACAGACTGACACACCAAAATTCAATATATATGAATGCTGAAACCGCTTATAACAACACACAAACACGCGCAAACGCACTGCAACAAAGATATGATTCGCTTAGTTCTAAAACACAGCAATTCAGACATGCAAACGAAGAAATTACAGAATTAACCAGAGCAATAAACGATAGAAACACTGCTTTGACAAACTGGCCAGAAAACAATGTAAACAAGATTAAAGACTTGGAAGATTTTTGGAATTTCTTGCAAACAGGCAAAGTGACAACATGGCGTTTCAGTCAGAAAGCAGCACAGAAAGATTTTGATGCGACAAAAATAATCGCTTTACAGGACTATAAGCGCAAATACGGTCTTGCGGCTTGATTTTTGTTGTGATTTGTGATATAATAAATGCAATTCGGACGACGTCATGTCGTCCGTTTTTATATTTTCCAAACATTTTAACTAAAAGGATAAAATATGACACGAATTCTGCAGATTCGTCGCGGTACTGCCGCAGAAAACGATAATTTTACCGGAATGAACGGTGAAATAACTATGGACACAACGAACAAAACAGTTCGCATACATGACGGGGAAACCCTTGGCGGTTTTGCCCTTGCGCGTGCCGATGAAGTCAGCGCAGCCCAAGAAATTGAAAACTTTGATATTACCAGTGTATCTGCCAGTTTTTGGCAAACTCTTTTTGCTACATATCAAACAACAAACATTAGAACTAAGTCGACATCGCCGATGTTAGTGGCGAACGACGCGGCTTATTATGAAGATTCTTTTTCAGATTTGACCGAATTGCCACTTTATGCACGCGCGTTTTTGGTATGCCAAGAAAGTGATGCAGGATACAGCGCAGGCGATGAAACACCGGTTTTTGGCATCGGAGATTACACCACACCAACAGTTTATACCTATATCAGCGATTACATTTTGCATGTCCGACTTTTTGCTGGTTCTCAAACTTTTTGGGCACCGAATAAAACAACCGGGGTAAAGACAAATTTAACCACCAGTAAATGGAAGATAAAAATCAAAGTTTATTATTGAAATCCTTGAAATCATTTGCTATTGTTGGGCCGTAAAAAGAAAATTAAAAGGATAATAAATGTATATACTTGCTTTAAATTGTGGTTCATCTTCCCTGAAATATCAGGTTTTTGATGCAAATACCAAAAAAGCCGTTGTTGGCGGAAATGTTGAAAAAATCGGTTTACCAGACTCTTTTGTAACTCAAAAATATCCAGACGGCAAAAAGGATAAAAAAGTTACTGAAATGAAAGACCACAAGGAAGCATTAAGTGTTGTTATGCAAATGTTGCGTGAAGCATCTATCGATATGAACGAAATTGGTGGTGTTGGACATCGTGTTGTTATGGGTGGCGATAAATTCGCTTCTTCCGTTGAAGTAAATGATGAAGTTATCAAAACTTTGCGTGAATTGACACCATTGGCACCACTGCACAACCCAAGTGGTATTTTGGGCATTATCACTGCACAACAATTATTGCCAAACGCAAAACAAGTTGCTGTATTTGATACCGCATTTCATCAGACAATGAAACCTGTGGCTTTCCGTTATCCTGTTCCAAAAGAATGGTACACAGAATTGGGCGTTCGCAGATACGGTTTCCACGGAACATCTCATTTGTATGTTTCTAAACGCGCGGCCGCATTGCTTGACAAACCTGCTGCACAATGCAATTTAATCACAGCACACATCGGTTCTGGTGCATCTATTACCGCAATCAAAAACGGTGTTTCAATAGATACTTCTATGGGTATGACCCCAACTGCAGGCTTGATGATGGGAACACGTTGTGGTGATATCGATCCATCTATTCCTTCTTATGTTGCAGGACGCAAAGGTTTGTCCATGGAAACAGTTCAGAACGAATTGAACAAAAAATCTGGTTTGATGGGTGTCACAAAATGCTACAGCGACGGTCGTGATGTTCGTGAAAACCAAGACACTAATGAAGACTGCAAATTGGCATTAGAAATGCAAATACAAACAGTTAAAAAATACATCGGTTCATACATGGCAGAATTGGGACATGTTGACGCATTGGTACTTACTGCTGGTGTTTGTGAAAACGATGATTATATGCGCGAAAAATTCTGTGAAGGCATGGAAGAATTTGGACTTAAAATGGACAAAGAAGCTAACAAAAATGCCGGCAGAGATGTTTCTGAAGCGGTTTTAAGTGCGCCAGATTCACGCATTAAAATCTTTAAGATTGCGACAAACGAAGAATTGGTTATCGTTGAAGACACAATCGCAATTATGAACGGCACATATAATCCAGACCATTTGAAAATGGCATATTCTTTTGCCAATCAAAAGGTTAGATAATATTTGTTATCAAGGAAAAAACAGGTGGGCAACCCACCTGTTTTTTTATTGCCACAAAAATAAAAAATTTGCTAAATTAATAGCATGGACATGGAAATCTTTGATTTTTTCAATACGGATCTGCAATTCGTTCATGGGGTTGGACCTGTGTTGGCTGCTAAATTCAACGAAGTTTTGGGTGGTCGACGTGTTCTTGATTTCTTGCTTCATATTCCGTCTTATGTGCGTCCGCGTGAAATACTTGATTCAGTGGTCAGTGCACAAAATGGCGACACAATCACGATTTCTTTACAAATTAAATCTCATAAGAAAGGCGGTGTTTTCCGTGGCCGGCGCACACCTACACAAATTATATGTGCAGATAAATTCGCCGCACCCGTCACGATACAGTTCTTTAACACAAAGTTTCTTGATTATTGGACTGAAAAATTGCCCGTTGGTCAATGGCGTATAGTCAGCGGCAAATTGGAATACAATAATCGAAACGGTGCTGTTATCAATCATCCTGATTTTATAGAAACACCTGAAAACGCATCCAAGATTCCAACCCATCAGGCGATATATCCGTCGGGCGACGGTTTAACTCAAAAAACATTTTCTAATGTACGCGACCAGATTTTCAATATCATGCACGAACGTATTGCCGCATACAAATTAAGTGAAAGAATGCTTGAATTTCTTGATGCACTGGAACATGTGCACTATCCAGAAACCAATGACGAACTGGCACCAGACGGAAAACACATTATAAAATTGGCCTATTCCGAATTGTTTGCGCACCAAAGTGCAATTGCTATCAATCGACGTGCAAGACTGACGCACAAAAATACGCGCCCACCACGTGTTTCAACTAAAAATCTGATTGATAAGTTTTATGAAATATTGCCGTTCGAATTAACAGGCGCACAACAACGTACGATTGAAGAGATTTTTGCGGACTTTCGTCGCGATGTTCCAATGATGCGTCTGGTCCAAGGCGATGTCGGTTCGGGCAAGACTATGGTTGCAATGGCAGCGGCTGTAAAAATAGCGGAATCTGGCGCACAATCTGTATTATTGGCCCCCACGGATACTTTGGCCCAACAACACTTTGCGAAAATTAAACCGATGTGTGATGAATTAGGATTGGTTTGCGGTGTTTTAACAGGTCGCGACAAAGGTGTTGCACGACGTGAAAAATTAATATCGCTGAAATCAGGTCGCACCAAAATTGCAATTGGAACACATGCACTGTTTTCCGAAGATGTGGAATATAAAGATTTAGGTCTGGTCATAATCGACGAACAACACCGCTTTGGTGTAGACCAACGAACCGCTATGCGTGCAAAAGGCAATAATCCTGATATGTTGGCACTGTCTGCGACCCCTATTCCGCGCACACTGTCGATGACTGTCTATGGCGACATGGATATTTCAATTATAAATGAAAAACCAGCGGGCCGTATTCCAATCAAGACGTCTAAATTGCCAGTTGCACGAACAAATGCACTGATTGAACGCATCGCGCCACAGGTTGCAAATGGAGCAAAAATATTCTGGGTCTGTCCGTTGGTTGCAGAATCCGAAGTTTCTGATATGACCGCAGCAGAACAACGTTATGAAGAATTGAAAAAACATTTCCCTGGCACTGGGCTTTGCCATGGTCAGATGGATAAAAAGCAACGCGACGCAGTAATGACTGAATTTGCAGACCCTAATTCCAAAATGCGCGTGTTGGTTTCGACCACTGTTATCGAAGTCGGCATTGATGTTCCGTCCGCGACAATTATGGTAATTGAAAATGCAGAAAGATTCGGTCTGGCAGCATTACATCAATTGCGTGGGCGCGTGGGACGTGGTTCTAAACAATCGTTTTGTGTATTGCTTTATGGCGCAAATGTGTCGCCTGACGGCATAAAAAGATTAGATGTATTATGCGAAACCGAAGATGGCTTTGTCATCGCAGAACAAGATTTAATGATGCGTGGGGTCGGCGAATTGCTTGGCACTAAACAAAGTGGTTGGATACAATATCATTTTGTAAACTACCGCGAACATCGGGATTTATTCAAATTGGCACAAACTGCGGCGATGAACAATAATAGCGAAGACGAAGATTGGGCACGCATTTTGCGAAAAATTTTTGACTGTTCAACTGTGGCGGGGGCGTAAATGAAAAAGATTTTTGCAATTTTATTTTCTGTTTTTGTGGTGTTCAATGTGAACGCAGCAACGCTTATCAACGATACAGAAATAGAAAGACAAATTACTGAAATTATAAGACCTGTCGCAGATGCCGCAGATATTTCAGAAAAAAGATTGAAAGTATACATTGTGAACGATGATGATTTTAACGCATTTGTTCGCGGTGGCGAAGACGTTTTTGTTTATACTGGCCTGCTTAAACAGATAAAGACCCCTAACGCGTTACGCGCGGTTGTTGCACACGAATTGGGACATACTATCGGCGGCCACATGGTTCAAATGTCCGCACGCATGCATGATGAAATGGTGCGAACGATGGTGATTCAGGCACTTGGTGTCGGTTTAATGGTGGCCGGCGGAAATCCTACGGCAGGTGTTGGTGTTATGGCGGGTGCATCAGGTATCGCACAACAATCTATGCTGTCTTTTTCGCGTGACGAAGAACGTATGGCTGACGATATGGCAGTCGATTTGATGGTAAAAGCAAATCAAGACCCAAACGGCCTTATCACTGTGTTCGAACAAATGCGTGATTTGCACGGTGCAATCGAAAGCAAAATTAATCCAAACCGTGTTAATCATCCACTTACCAACGAACGTATAAATAATGCTAAAACGAAAATATCTAAGTTGAAAAAAGTGCCAACAAAATCGGCAGAAAAAATTGCCATCGAAAACGCAAATTATGAAATCTTGCGCGCTAAATTAATTGGGTATTTGGACAAAGACAAAAATGTAATAACTAAATATCCCTATTCTGACAAATCAGATGCGGCAATTTATGCACGTGCAATTGCGAATATGCGCGGTGGCAACTTAAAGACAGCAAAGACAGGCACACAAACACTGATAAAAAGACATCCAAACAACCCTTATTATTATGAACTTTTGGGTGATATAGAATATCAATTCGGTGCATATGATGACAGTGTTGTTGCATATGAAAAATCTTTGCAACTGTCAAAAAATGCACCACAAATTGAAACCGCTTTGGCATTGGTATTAAGCGAACGAAACAAACCTGATGACAAAGCACGTGCAGTTGAACTTTGCAAGCGCGTTATTTTGACCGACCCTGCGCCACTGGCATATTGGATATTGGCGCGTGTCACAGATGGCGGTGAATCAGATTGGGCAATGGCAGAGTTTTATAATATGAACGGCGACAAAGCAAACGCGAAAAAATATGCAAAACAGGCACAAAAGAAATCTAAAAAAGATTCTCCTGAATATATCAAGGCTGGCGATATATTAGATAATAAACAAAAATAAAAAACTTGCAAAGTGGTAAGAATACTTTCATAATGTATCTGTGTAAAAAACACAAAAGGAGACACTATGAAAAAATTAATCTTGGCATTGTTTGCTGTATTAACATTGGCTGCCTGCACAGGCTCATATAAATCTGGAAATTGCGAATACGATTTCTTGTTGCACAAAGATATTTCAATTTCTAAAATGATTGGTAGCTGCGGCAAATAATCAAAAAGCATTTAATTAAAAAAACCGCCATAACGGCGGTTTTTAATTTATTTACCCAACCAACTTTTTCCACAAAGATTGTTTCTTTTGTTGTTTTTTGATTGGTTTGCGATGACGTGGCGCAGTTGTTGTGACACGTTTCGCATCTGTATGTTGCGCATTTTTCTTTTTCGCATCAGTAGATGGTTCATGCGCATCCAAAACATCATCTGTTTTTACGTTTTCAGCCATAACACGTTGAATTGAATATTGATCAATATTCATCAAACTGTCATCGCCAACAATAACGATTTCTGTTTCGAATTCTTTTTCCATCGCGGCTAATTCTGCACGCTTTTGATTTAACAAGTAAATTGCGACATCACTTGGCACAGTCATAATGATTTTTTGTGCCGCCTTGGCTAACAATTTTTCTTGCAAATGACGGAACAAGATTATCGCGGCGGTTTGAATACTTGGCACGACACCCGCCCCCATACAGTGTGGGCATACGACATACGAAGATTCAATGAACGAAGAACGCAATCTCTGACGTGAAAGCATCAAAACACCAAATGCGTTGATTTTAGCAACTTGAGTGCGTGCACGGTCATGTTTCATAACTTCACGCATTTTTTGTTCCAATTTGCGATTATTCTTTTCTTCTTCCATATCGATAAAGTCAATCGCAACAATTCCCGCTAAATCACGCAAACGCAATTGCAGTGCGATTTCGTCTGCCGCTTCTAAATTGGTATTCAGTGCAGTTTGTTCGATATCTTTTTCTTTGATTGCGCGTGAAGAATTAACGTCGATTGTGACCATAGCTTCTGTTTGATTGATAACAATCGAACCACCTGATGGCAATGAAACATATGGTCCATGCAAACCTTCTAATTGTTTTTCAACGCCAGCTTTGGTCATTAATGGAACCGCAGCATCTTTGTATTGAACCAACTGTTTGCGTGGTGCACGGCCGTACATTTGTTGGAAATATGTTTTGGCTTCATCAAAAGCTTCTTGGCCTTGAACAAACATTACATCGTCTTTGTCAGAAACAAAATCACGAACAACACGACGAAGCAATGAATCTTCGGTATGAATTGTGACAGGTGCCACAGATTCCAATGTTGTTTTACGAATATCATTCCAAAGTGCTGTCAGATATTCATAATCTTTTGCGATATCTTCAGCAGATGCATCTTGGGCCGCAGTTCTTAAAACAACCGTCATGCCTTTTGGTATTTTAAGTTCATGCAAAATATCACGCAGACGTGCACGTTCGGCTTTGTCAGAAATCTTTTTGGACACGCCATAACTGTTGCGCTTTCTGGAATTAGGCATCAAAACCGCAAAACGACCAGCCAACGACAAATAAGTTGTCATTGATGCGCCTTTTTGTCCGCGTTCTTCTTTTACGCCTTGGACCAGTAAGATTTGCTTTGGTTTAATAACATCTTGAATCTTAAATTCGCGTGCGCGTTTCAATAATTCTTTGTTATCTTCACCAGCACTGTGATCATCATATTCGGCGATTTCGTCTTCTTCATCATTAGGATCGTCATCGTCGTCAACGATGTTTGCATGTGCTAATTCAAGTAATTTTTTCTTTTGTTCAGGTGTCACCTGATAATAATCAGGGTGAATTTCTGAAAACGGTAAAAAACCGTTTTTACCAGTGCCATAGTCAACAAAAGCCGCCTGAAGTGAAGGTTCAACACGAATAACCTTGGCCAGATAAATATTCCCTTTTATCTGAGGTTTAGTCGTTGTTTCCACGTCAAAATCAGACACACGATTTGTCGCGCTGTCGACCACCACCACCCGTGTTTCTTCTGGATGTACGCCATCCACATATATCTTTTTTGACATTTAATAATCCTTTTGTGTTGGGTTTGTATAAAACAGACGCAACCCGATCCCCTGGGGCAATCCCGCCCATGCCAAGGATGCACACAGCAATAACCAAAAGTGCGACGCGAATTACAGTAAAAAGTGATAAAACTAACAACATTTTACCCCATTTTATACAACGATTTTTATGATAACAAACGCCAATCTTAAAGGCAAGGTATTTTTATTTTTCTATTTTTTCTTTGTGCTTTCTGTGTGGCAAAGATGGTAAAGATGGCAAATGTGGCATTTTTTGTTTGGCTTCTTCCAGCCATTTTCTCATACGCGCACGCAACCAACGTTCATAAATAAAGAACAAACCACCCACCCCAATCAATGGCAAAACATAATATATTATTCTGTATGCCAAAAGAGCACCGAAAATGCTGGCCTTGTCAACATTATCAGGCAAAGCCACCATAAATATAGATTCAAAAACACCGATACCACCCGGAACCTGACTGAAAACGCCGGCCACGTTTGCTATCACGTACAATCCGATAAATACGCCAAACGGCATATCTATAAACGGACTGATACAGAAATAAAGAACCAATCCCGCACAAAGGGCATCTGCGATTCCTAAAATAGTCTGAATAACCGCTTCGCCAATTGTTGGAATATGGAATTTTATTTGACCGATACGAATACTTTTCCCATTTAACATGGTCGCTGTTGCATAGTATGCCAATATCACAGACAAACACACAATAAACAAACCATTTATACCAAATGCCATACCCGCAGAATTTGCGAACATATCATCTGGAACAAGAAAATAACCGATAACCGCTATTGCGGCATAACCAAGGAAGAAAGTAAAGCCAGAAAACATCAACATTTTCACGATATCTGATGCAGGAACCCGCCAACGTGTGTATAAACGATACCTTATTGCGCCACCACTAACCACCGCATGTCCGGCATTATTAGATATCGCGAACCCCAGCATTCCAGCCAACATCCATTTCCACCAAGACACTTTGCGCCCCACGTAATCAAGCGCCAGATAATCATAAAGAGATAATGCTAAATACCCGCACAAACACGCAACACAGGCGAAAACCAAATTCATAAACGGTATATGCCAAAACGCGCGCGCGATATCCATTAACGAATAATTACGCAACTGCCAATAAAGCATACCTGCGGCAAGTATAAAAAAGAAAATTCCAGCATAACTGATTAATTTTTTGAAAAAACGTTTCGTTTTGACCGACATAAATCTTCTCTTGCAGACGCAATCATACCACCCCATTTAGAAAAATGCAAATCAAATAAATTATGCTTTGGTTTTAGGTGAAAAATATGATAAAATTATATTCATGACAAAGGGATTTTATTATGGCCAATGAAAAACAATTACAATTTGATAAAAATCAATTTACACAAGACTTTCTTGGGGCAAAAAACTATTACATGTCAACACGTTATGAAATCTTTGACGGTTTGTTGGACACAAGAACTGGCATAAACAAAAAAGAATATAATGGTCCAAGAAACGATGAAGAATTGGCAAAATATGTTAATCATGTTGCACAAAACAATGCGGATATCAATCTTGCAAAATATCAATACGAATGTTATAAAAAACCGGATGGTGAATTTGCGCAAAAATTACGTCAATATTGGAATTTTGCAAAATATATTTTCGCGGATTACAGCGACAGTTACGTTAATAACTATCAATTGATTATAAACAAAATCGGAACATTTGATGAAAAAACACAACTGAAAATTCTGCAAACATTGTTGAACAAGTTTACATACAACTCAAACTGGCCAACAAAACTGAACCCTGTTATTATCCAAACAGAAATAAAAATCATTGATAACAAATTTGCAAGCATAGATGACAAAGTTCGCGCCACAGAACACCTTTTAACAACCAATCATGACGTTGTTCGTGATGTAATTGAAGATTTGAAAAAAGAATTAGACAAAGAATTACACGCTGATTTACCAAACCCTGAAAAAATTAAGAAAATCTGCAACATGGCAGGGTCAATTACAAACAGTGTTCGAAATCTTTTGTACAAACATGACGAATTAAAAAATATTGTTAATCCAGTAAATATGGAATATATCAAAGCCGTTGAAAACGAATTTGATATGGATAAAATCTTGGCTGGCGGTACAGAATACGTCGCAAAAACAAAAGAAACATTGGAAGAACGTGTCAACGCTGCCGAAAAACAATTAAAACACCAAGATGAAGAAATTCGTAATTTGGAACAAGATATTCAACATCTTGATACATCAATGTATGAAGAAAAATCCAGATTACAGGCTGAAAAAGAAAAAAATGCCAAATTGGTCAAAACAATGGACGAAATGCAACGTCAACTGGACCGGCAAGATTCTTTTATGAAAAATCTTAAAATGAAAATGGCTTCACTAAAAATGGGCATGTTCGGTAACGGCAAAGAATTTCAAGCATGGTTAAACGACAAATTGGCAAACCAATTATAAAAACAAAAAAGCAAATTGTTTTATTTTTCCTGTAAAAAGCCGCCAGACTGCATCTGCCAAAGGCGATAATATTCACCCTTTTTACGCAAAAGCGCGGAATGTGATCCTTGTTCTATGATTTTTCCCTTGTCCAATACGACAATTCTGTCCATATTGCGCAAGGTTGATAATCTGTGTGCAATTGCAATGGTTGTACGACCGCGCGATAATTTATCAAAAGACTTTTGAATTGCCATTTCTGTTTCACTGTCCAGCGCAGAAGTGGCTTCATCCAGCACCAAAATCGGCGCATTTTTCAAGAAAGCACGCGCAATTGCGATTCTTTGCCGTTGACCGCCGGATAATTTGATACCCCTGTCGCCAACCAAAGAATCATACCCTTTTTCGGTGTCCATAATAAACTTATCTGCAGAAGCCTTTTTAGCGGCCTCACGAATTTCCTTTATGGATGCACCAAATTTACCATACCCGATATTTTCGCCGATTGTTCGATTGAACATGGTTGGGTCTTGTGGGATAAAGGCGATATTTTCACGCAAAGAATTTTGTTGAACATCATTTATATTTTGACCGTCAATATAAATAGCGCCATGTTGTGGCTCATAAAACCGCATCAACAGATTTACCAAAGTTGTTTTACCTGCCCCACTGGCACCAACAATACCAACGCGTTCGCCTGGCTTGATAGTTAAATTCAAATCACGCAAAACATTTCTGTTCCTGTATTTAAAAGATACATTTTGCAATTCAATTTGTCCATTTTTTACACGAAGTGGTTTTGCATTTTCTTTATCGACAATATCTAACGGCACAACCAATTCTTTATATGCCTTTTTCGCAGATGCGGTTTTGTCTATGATTTCCGGAAAACGATTTATCAAAGTACCAATTGCACCCATAACTTCCAAATACACAGATATAGTGAACACTATTTCTGAAACGGCTATCAGTCCCTGTTGATAAAGCAAACAACAGAACAAAATAGTAGCACCAAATAACAAATCCCACAATATCCCCGGAACAACCCAAAAAAGACGCATTGTATAACGCGAATATATTTGAGCATTTACACTCTTTGTACGGGGGTCTTGCAATGCTTTTTGTTCTTTTTCGGCACCTGCAAATAATTTTACAATCGAATAATTAGAAAAACTGTCCACCAGTTTACCGGTCAAAGCGCTGGCTGCACCAGACGCTTCTTCGCTTGCTTTTTTTACACGTTTACGCATAAAATATGCATATATTATTCTGAACAACAACGAAAAGACAAATAGATACGCAACCCATTTATTTATGGCAAATAACAATATACCATTTACCATAATAATCATTAGACGGCCAACACACATCCATAATTCACTAAAACCACCATTAAACCCAGAAATTATGTAATTGATTTGGGTGTTTATCGAACCAGACATTTTTCCAGCCCAAAATGACATAGACTGTTTATGTGTATAGGTTGTTAAAATTTCTGACATTTGCTTTGAAAGATTTGGCCAAAGACGCCCGCTTATTGTTTCACGTATAGCTTCAGTGATTGTCATCGCCATATTCAGAAATGTTATGATAATTATTGTTGGCAAAGCGTATTTTATAAAAGACATGCCTTCTGGTACAGGATGTTCAAACAATGCAACCACCCAACGTTGAAAATTTGGCCAAATAATACCACCGGAATACATCACCAAAACAGCAACCATCCACGTAACTAACAAAAATTTATAATTTGCAATGCCATATTTCCAATAAAAAGTCCATATGGATTTTGGGAATTCTGTTATGTTGTCAAACGATTTCAAAGGCATAAAAAAACTCCTTCCTACATAGTCGCATTGTTGCATAAATCCGATAAAAAAATCAATGAATTATTTCACAATTTCGTGGAAGATTGTGGCGGGCAAAGTGCCACCTGTGATTTTGGAAGACATTGGTTTATTATCATCGCGGCCAACCCACACCCCCATTACATAATCAGGTGTTGCGCCAATGAACCACGCATCCCTGTTATCATTACTGGTTCCTGTTTTTCCACCAAAAACATTTGGTGTATATGCCCGTTTACCAGTGCCTTTGGTGACAACTTCATACAACAACTCTTTCATATATTCCACTGTTTGTGGTTGCAATATAGTCAATTCTTCGGATGGATTACGTTCATAGATTACATGACCGCCTGCATCTGTGATTTTATTAATGGAATAAGGATGCACCGATTGACCATCGTTCCAAACCACAGAATATATCGTTGTCAAATCAAGCAATGACATTTCCGACGCACCTAAAACAGTTGAATATTCACGTTTCAGATTATTTCCAACCCCCAATCGTGCTGCCATTTTCAATACTGAATCTATACCGTATTCTTTTGTCAGTTTCAACGGAACAGAATTGACACTTTTTGCAAAAGCAGTCGCCAAAGTTATTCCACCATAATAGATTTCATTGTAATTTTTTGGGTTATAATCACCAATCGCAAACGGGGAATCATTAACATAAGATTCCGGTGTCATACCGTTTTCCAGCGCAACTAAATACACTACCGGCTTAAACGCAGATCCAGGTTGACGCAGAGCCAAAACACGATTGAATTGACTGACCGCGTAATCATCCCCACCCATCATAGATTGAATTGCACCATCCCTAGCGATTGCAACAATTGCCCCCTGATATTCGCCGATGTTAGACGATAAACTTGCCGCGACTTGTTTCTGTAATTTAGAATCCAAAGTAGTATAAACATACAAATCTTGGTTGATTTCCCCAATACGTGATTCTATTTCTTCGCGAACAAAATCAGTCCAATAGCGATAAATATTTTTATCTTGTGGTTTTACAGATTTTTTCAATTGGGTTACTGCTTGAACCGCCTCATCTTTCGTTATATATTTTTGTCGCACCATTTCAGCCAACACAATTTTAGCTCTGTTTATATTACGTTCTGGGTTTTTGAGTGGACTATATAAACTTGGAGCCTTTAACATTGCCGCGATTTGTGCAGATTCAGCCAAACTCATATCACGCGCACCATGTCCAAACAATGCGCCTGAAGCCGCATCAACACCACGCATACCGCCGACCAAAGATACCCTGTTCATATACAAATCAAGTATTTGATTTTTAGAAAATCTGTTTTCCAGCCACATTGACAATATTAGTTCTTGGATTTTACGCGACATTTTCTTTTCACGTGATAAAAATATGTTCTTTGCAGTCTGTTGAGTAATCGTCGAACCACCTGCCGCAAAATGCCCACGAAACAGATTTATGAACAAAGCCCGAAAAGTCCCACGATAAGATATCGCCCCATGCTTGAAAAAGTTTTTATCTTCAATCGCAACAATTGCTTGCCATACATGTGGTGGTAAATTATCCACAGATACAGCAGCACCCATTATTCGACCGTCTGATGATATTTCGCGACCATTTTTATCCATGAATATTATTGCAGGTTCACGTGTTTCGTGTAATACAGAATCTAAAGACGGCATTTGTAAAAAAACAAATAAAACATAAAGCCCGCAAAGTGCAACCATTATTAAAAATACATTCGCAAAAAATCCCAACAATCGCGCTTTGAATGAACGCGGTTGTTCTTGCTTTTTGTCGCGTAAATCTTTTTGCACTTTTGCCCCCTACTTTATGGCATTTTCTAAATCGTTTTCATCCCAAATTGTTATGCCCAATTTTTGTGCGTCGGTCAATTTAGACCCCGCCGACGCGCCTGCGATAACGATATCTGTTTTTGCGGAAACACTGGAACTTACATGTGCGCCATGTTGTTCCAAGATTTCTTTGGCACCGTCGCGCGTATATTTGGAAAGAGTACCAGTTAACACAACGCGTTTACCATTTAACAGACTGTTTTCTATTGTTTTGTTTGACGGATTTTTTACGTTGATATATTGCAACAAATTATCCAGCGCACGCATCGCGTGTTCATCATGGAAGAACGAAACTATTTCATTTGCCATGACTTCGCCAATACCGTCAATTTCAATCAAGCGTTCAACAGTTGCACCGCGTAATGTATCCAGCGACTTAAATTCACGTGCCAATATTTTTGCTGTCACTTCACCTATATCTGGAATACCAATTGCATAAACAAGGCGATTTAATTCGACATTACGAGCCTTGTCTATTGATGCCTGCAAATTAGAAACAGACTTTGCGCCGAACCCGTCCATACGCTTTAATTCTTCACCATGATTTTCAATCAGCGTGAAAATATCAGCCGCTTGCTTTATCCAGCCAAGTTTTGTAAACAGTTCGATTTGACGTGCACCGATACCTTCGATATCAAAGGCATGACGTGATACAAAATGTTCCAATTCGCCACGAATTTGTGCCGGACAAGACAATGAATTCACACAACGACGTGCAACCTCTCCACTTTCTTGGACCACTGCGCCCCCACATACAGGACAAACTGTCGGGAACACAAACGGAATTGTATTTTCGCCCGTTTCTGCAACAGCAACTATTTGCGGAATAACATCGCCAGCGCGTTGTACAATAACTTTATCACCGATTTTAACACCCAAACGCGCAATTTCATCTGCGTTATGTAATGTAGCACGCGACACGACAACGCCACCAATATTGATAGGTTCTAATTCTGCCACAGGCGTTAAAACACCGGTTCGTCCGACCTGAATTGTGATATCGTTTAATTTCGTAATTGCACGCGCTGCTGGAAACTTGTAAGCGATTTCCCAGCGTGGACTGTTCGCACGCGCGCCCATTTTTTCTTGTGTTGCAATATCGTTTACTTTGATAACAAGACCGTCAATATCAAACGGTATTTCATCACGATGCAACATTACATCGTTATAGATTTCTTGAACTTCGGCAACACTTTTTGCATTATGTGCCCATGGCCGAGTGGTCTTGAACCCCCATGATTCCAATTTATCAAAAAACTCTGATTGTGTTGCCCAATCACGCGATGACAAATCGCCATAAGTGTATCCAAAAGCACTCAATTTACGCGATGCGGTTATCGCAGGATTTAATTGACGCAGCGACCCCGCCGCCGCATTACGCGGATTTGCGAATTTCTTATCAGAGGTTTCATTCAATGCAATAAAATCAGCGCGCGCCATATATACTTCGCCACGCACTTCGATTATGGAAGGATATTCGCCACTCAATTTTTTTGGAATATCAGGGATAGTCAACAAATTCGCGGTTATGTCTTCACCTTGGATACCACTGCCCCGGGTCAGACCGCGCACAAACACGCCATTTTCATAACGCGCAGAAAACGAGAGTCCATCAACCTTTAATTCAACAAACAAATCTTTGCTTTGTAATTTATCGAACCAATCGCGCACTTCGTTTTCATTAAACACATCAGAAATTGAAAGCATCGGCACAACATGAGGATAAGACTTGAACTTTTCACTGACCGCCGCACCAACATGTGTTGAAAAGCCGTTTTTCGCCAATTCTGGATATTCTGCTTCTATTTCCAGCACACGCGATTTCGCTTCATCATAAGTCGCATCATCAACAATCGGTTCGTCATTTTGATGATAAGCGATATCCCACGCATTTAATTTTTTCATTAAATCCGCGTGTTCTGCACGAATAAAAAGATCTGCTGTTTTTGCCATGGATTTATTATAGAAAATACAAAAAAACAGTGCAAGATAAAACCGCCATTTTGGCGGTTATTTTTTATCTTAAAAAGAAAGTTATTGTTGAAACGACACGCACCCGTTTGTTGATTGCCTGACGTTCATTATCAGACCAGGCGTCAACTTGATCGCGCGCAGAGATACTGAAAGTTCCCTGATTTGCAGTTTTAATTTTACCCAACGTTGCTCCTGCATCCTTGGCGAATTGTTCACCCGCAGCAGTTGCGTTTTTGGTCGCTTCTTCTATCATTTTGATTTTAATATTGTTTATACCGTTAAAAACATAAATAGGTCCGGCATAATCTTCACTTACCGTTACACCTTGCCGCACTAAATCACCCATTTTACGTGATACAGAATCTACCAGATTTACAGAACTTGAACGGACCATAACACCAGTTTCAACAACATATCTGTCGTTGCTTGTTTGGTCTTTTCTTTCTGCTTCGCTGTATCCGGCATACTTATCACGAACGGTTATACGCAGATTTTGTAATTCGCTTTCTTCAAAGCCATTATCAACCAAGAACTGTCGTGTTTTTTCAATATCTTTATCAACATCAGATTGAACTTTTGTTAAATCGCCACCAACACGGCTGAATTTAATATTCCAAACGGCAGTATCAGCAACCACATCCATTTCTGCCAAGCCCTTGACCGTAACGGTTCGCGAAGCCAACGATTGATACACGCCGTTTCCAATAAAAAATCCGCCCAGCGCAACACCAAACGCCAAAATCACAACCCAAACTGTTGGTAAATTTTTCAATTTTTCAGATATTTTCATCTTTTCCCCCTTGCTTTTTGCAAATTATAAACACTCTATAAAAATATTGCAAGGGGGAATAAATAGAAAAAACCGGCCATGAAGGCCGGATTTTTTTATTTTACTTTTTGAAGGAAACTTTCTGGCACCATCACATAACAACCAGGTTTAGAAATTTTAACCATTTTTGGTATTCCCCCCAATGCCACAAGAGCAAAAATAGAAGGACTGGTGCAAAAATACGCACAAAGAGACGGTGGTGTTCCACGGACAAAGACCCATTTTCCAACTTTTCCGTTACTAAACATCACACGGGCCCAAGTTTTCAATCCAGGCTTTCCAGATGGATTACCGTATTCCGGATATTTGCCCCTTGTATCAAAAGAACCGACATGTAATTCT
>Ga0310786_10004749_pt1 | contig 18749 bp, 18 predicted proteins | sample AusTroGonzalo_MG_FD_203881 | JGI IMG/M metagenome (GOLD analysis project Ga0310786, IMG submission 203881) | Bovine rumen microbial communities from tropical cattle in Woodstock, Queensland, Australia - Gonzalo_03 (v2) (version 2) | ecosystem: Host-associated > Mammals > Digestive system >... | reverse complement strand
CTGGATCAGGCTTTCGCCCATTGTCCAAAATTCCCCACTGCTGCCTCCCGTAGGAGTAGGGCCCGTGTCTCAGTGCCCTTGTGGCCGGTCGCCCTTTCAGGCCGGCTATCCGTCGTCGCCTTGGTAGTCCGTTACACTGCCAACAAGCTGATAGAATATAAGACCATCTCCAAGCGATAAATCTTTGATAATAAAAAGATGCCTTTTCATTATGTTATGGGGTATTAGCAATCCTTTCGGACTGTTATTCCCCACTCAGAGGTAGGTTTCTTATACATTACTCACCCGTCTGCCACTAAACTTTACTCTGTATTGCTACAGAGCAAAGTCCCGTTCGACTTGCATGTGTTATGCACGATGCCAGCGTTAACTCTGAGCCAGGATCAAACTCTCCATTAGAATTAATTACCTTTAAATCGCAAGCGGTTTAAAGGCAACCAATCGCTAACATTGAGTTGTTGACTTTTGACTCTACTTGTTTGAATTAACTTGGTGTCCTATTTTTGAAAAGTATAGGACTTAACTTAATGAGTACTTGAACTGTTTTGCCCTTGCGGGTTCTTCCGGTTCAAATCGCCCATTCGCACATTGCTGTCAAATTTTCAGAGAGCGAAAATTCCTCGTTGCTTTTTCTTTCTTTCAAAAAAGCAATGGAATTTTTAACTTCTTGTTGTAGCCATTCTCTCGGCTACAGATATATTAAAGCATATTTTTCAAAGTTTGTCAAGTTTTTTCTTGTTTTACTTCAAACGGCTTTGCTTTACTGCCTTGGTAATAAATACAAACATTTAATCTTTATGTACCGCTTGGTTATTCAAGCCGGTCATGGCCGCCAAGGGCCGAAGGGACAGATTAAATAATTAAGTGTAACGCGTAAAACTAACTTGATCGGCTGGGCTCAGTCCATCGGCTGCCTTTTCTAATATAAGGAGATGTTTCGCTGCCGAAAAGTTTTCTGTTTACGCCTTACTTTACTACAGAAGTTTTTGCTTTTACAAAGATCAATTTAAGACTACTTATATAGTCTAACAAAAAAAGACAGAAATGTCAAGGCCCATTTTTCTTTTCCTTTTAAAAAGTGAAAAAGGGCTCTTGGAAACTTCCATGGAAACAAACCTTTTTTGTTTCCGTATATAAATAGTGTAGCAGTTTTTTGCTAATTTGTCAATACTTTTTTTCTCCGTCGGAGAAAACAACATTTTTTGACATTTAAAAAAGATCTTGCAACTTTTTGTTGCGTGTTGCGCGGTTAATTTTCGCGCACCAAAAACTGCGTACTATTTATGTATTTATTATAACAAATTCTTGGCTACCATACTATATTTTCTTTTTGACTTTTTTAATATCTGGCGCGTATCGGCCTAATACTGCTTTTGTTTTGCCTCATTAAAACACCTTGTGATTTGACCGGACCAAAAAATTTTGCTTGACAAATCAAAAAAAAAAAACGATAATAAAGAGTCAGTAAAAAAGGATGTTCATAAAAAACGTCATGCTGAGTCGCCGTTACTCAGGATCTCTACCGCTTTCTAAAACAACAATAAGGTGAGATCCTGAAACAAGTTCAGGATGACAATAAGATATTAAGGAGCAAACATTATGAAAAACATAAATAAAATTAAGTGTCATTCCAAACTTGATTTGGAATCTTCCACGCTCGCCGTTTCGCAACAGCAACAGCAACAACCTGCGTGGAAGATCCTGAAACAAGTTCAGGATGACGGCCTTATTTGTTATAACAACAACGGTTTTACGCTTATTGAACTACTGGTCGTCGTTCTCATCATCGGCATACTGGCGGCGGTGGCATTGCCGCAATATCAATTAGCCGTCAACAAATCGCGCTTTGCCAATTTACGCAGTATGGCGCAACCCATAATTACCGCCGCAAAAGAGTATCAATTAGCAAATGGTACTTGGCCCGGTAGCTTTGACGAACTAAGCGTAGTCCCACCGACCGGAATGACCTTAAAAACCGTCACCTCTCCCACGCAAGGCCAATGTGCCTATAACGATGACGCCTATTGCTGTATATTCAAGGGAAACAACACATGGACCGCTAGTATGACCTGTGGCCAAAAAGACTATTCTTTTGTATATGGATACGGATATTCTTCTGGTATAACCCATCGTTGTTATGCGGCTAAAGATAATACCCAGGCAAATAAATTATGCAAAAGTGTCAGCGGGGCAGAATATTATAATACGGCAAGTATCCGCACCCCTGATGGCTCAAAAGGGGGTTTCCACTATTACCAAATAAATCCATAACCCGAACGTGTTCCTATTTTGCTATCCTTTATATATGGATTTGGAAACACTGCTCAAAAACACATCGCGCAGTTTGTATTTAAGCGTGAAAGCACTGCCGCGGGCGATGCGTCCGGCGTTTTCGGTGGCGTATCTGCTCTGCCGCTACGCCGACACGATTGCCGATACGCCCTTACTGCCCGCCGAGCGACGTTTATACTGGATCAAAAAATTTCCGTCTATCATTGAAACGCAACCCGGTGAAGAAATCGCGCAACTTGCGCGCGAAATTAAAGGCGGCAGCGACAACCCATACGAAAAAATTTTAATTGAAAATCTCCGCCCGTGTTTGGATGCGTTTAACCAAATTTCCGATGAGCAAAAACCGTTTATTTTGGAAGTCGCCCGCGCCGTGTGCGACGGTATGCAAATTGATTTGCAAACTTTCCCGCAAGAAAAAAATGCCGCCGTTACTTCTTTTCAAACCGGAAAAGAGTTGGAAAATTACTGCCGCTTAATGGGCGGAAAACCGGGCAAATTTTGGAGTCAACTGATTTTTCACACCACCCCAATCCCCGCCGATAAAGAAACATTTTTTGAACTCGGCCGGCACATCGGCGATGCGTTGCAAATCGTCAATATCCTGCGCGATTTGCCGAAAGATTTGCAAATTGGGCGGTGTTATTTCCCGTCGGAAGATTTGCAAAAATACGGTTTAACGCCCGCCGATTTATTAGACGCCAAAAACAGCGCGCGCTTTGAGCCCGTCAAACAAAAATGGATACAATGGGGGCTCCAAAAATTGCAAGACGGAAAAAATTATTTTCGCCTCTTACCCAAAACACAACCCGGCCAACGCGCCGCCGTGGCATGGCCGATTTTATGGGCGGCCGACACGCTTTATAAAATCCACCGAGAGCCGGATTTATTGGACGTAAAAAAACGCGTGAAAATTCCGCGCCGCACGATTTATTTAACCATGCTTTGCACGCCGCCGTTGTGGCTGAGTAATCGCGTTTTTGAAACGTGGCTCAACCGCAAAATCAACCGTTTTACGACGGAAAAATAAATTTTAAAATTACCCCTTGAAATTTCCCAAAAAACGCTTATACTGTTAGTACATAGTACGCAGGGAATGCACGGTTTCCTTGGTTGCAGTTGTGGCGGGTACGGCGTATCCCCCGATTGCGCATAGACCCGGAGCCGGAGCCCCCGGCGGAAAGAGGAACATACGTCACATGAACATGACAATGAGCTAAACCCCCGAAATAATACGCGGGGGTTTATTTTTGGTTAAATTTGTAGTGTGCCGTTGTTGCGTCGCCCCTCACATACCCGCGGCGCTACGCGCCGTCACTAAAAGTATGCTTCAGGGCTCCGCGCCTAGGCACACTGCAAATTTCACCCAAAAACCCTACACACGCGTATCGCCTTATCGCCGACGCCTAGAAAAAAGTTATTTTAGATTGCAAAATCTGGCACCTGCATATCGCGCCTAGGCACACTGCAAATTTCACCCAAAAACCCTGCACACACGTATCGCTTTTCCACAACACTCAACAAGTAAGTAGGTCAGTATGCTTCGGGGCCTCCTCCTTTAAAATGTAGGTCGGATGTAAACCCGACATAAATCAGGGCCAACCTCTTTCTTTCCCCCAAATGTTTCTGTTGGGGGTCTGCCGTTATTAAATAAAGCAACGACAACTACAACTGCAGATCCCCGAACCCTGCGGGCCGCCACCCCTCGGGGATGAGGCCCCTAGGGGCCTTGTCAGGCAATGCCTGCCCTACATATTTACGTCGGATTTACATCCGACCTACCATTCTAAAAGCACCGTCTATAAAAACCATTTTGCTAAAACATCGCGCCAATAGCATTTAGCGGTTCAAGGCCGCATGCCCGTGCGGCGAGCACTTGACAGATCAAAAAAAAAAACGATAATAGAGTGTGGAAAAATTTTTTCAAACAGGAGATAATATGCAACAAGAAAATATAAGAGCCGTTAATAAAATGAGATGTCATGCTGAACTTGATTCAGCATCTTCCACGCACGATGTTTCGCAACGGCACAACAACAACGATCGTGGAAGATTCCGTATCAAGTACGGAATGACACCTGATTTGATGGGTTTTACCCTCATTGAACTCCTTGTCGTCGTTCTCATCATCGGCATTTTAGCGGCGGTAGCGTTGCCGCAATATCAGAAAGCGGTTATGAAAAGCCGATACGCAAACTTGAAAAACATAACACAAAGTATTGCTAGCGCGCAAAAAACATATCACTTGGCTAATGGTACTTACGCCACTGATTTCGACGAACTTGCCATTGATCCCGGCGGAAAAAGACATCCAACGGCGGCAGATTATAGATTGTTTTCATGGGGACTCTGCAAAATCGACACTAAATATTCTCAATGCCAAAACAATGATATACAAATGTATTTCCGCATTGATAACGGAAACTGGGTTGTCACTTGCGGAACAAGCCCCAGTTTAACGATACAAAATGAAATTTGCAAGCAAGAAACCGGTTTATCCAGTCCAACTACACCCATGAAGACAGAATCGTGGTATCGATATCCGTAATTCTCTAAATTTAGACAGAAAAAAGCCCGCTCTAATGAGCGGGCTTTTTCGTCAAGCAAAAGAGAACTTATTTGTTGCTAATAAACACCCCGGGGCCCATGGTAGAACTCATAGAGATGCTCTTCACATATACCCCTTTGGAGGTGCTCGGTTTTACACGGATGATCGTGTCCATTACCGCTTTTGCATTTTCCGCCAGTTTGGCCGCGTCAAACGACGCTTTGCCGATAATGGCGTGTACGATACCATACGTATCGGCCTTAAATTCAATACGTCCGGCTTTCAAGGCCTTAATGGTATTAGCCAAGTCAAACGTCACCGTACCGCTTTTCGGGTTCGGCATGAGTCCGCGCGGCCCCAAAATTTTGGCGGCTTTGGCGAGGTCTTTCATCGTGTCGGGCGTAGCAACTAAAACATCAAAGTCAATTTTTCCTTTAATGACTTCTTCTACGATGTCTTCGGCGCCTACGCGGTTGGCCCCGGCTTTTTGCGCTTCCTGGGCGTGTTCGCCTTTGGCGATGACAGCGATGCGTTTGGTTTTACCCGTGCCGTGCGGCAAGGCAACCGTGGTGCGCACTTGCTGATCGGCCTTCTTGGTATCAATCCCTAACTTTACGTGGAGTTCCACCGTTTCGTCAAATTTGGCTTTCGCGTTATTTTTGACGATTTCGGCGGCTTGTTCAAACGTATACGTTTTGGATTTATCGTACGCTTTTACAGCGGCTTGCATTCTTTTTCCCATCTATATACTCCTTAAGGTTCAAACGGGCTTACGCCCTCCCTTTCGTTAAATTATTTTACGACGTCCACACCCATGCTGCGGCAGGTACCTTTTACCATTTCCGCAGCGGCTTTTACGTCCTTGGTGTTCAAATCGGGCAATTTTTGTGCGGCGATTTTTTCACATTGGGCTTGGGTGATCTTGCCGACTTTATCTTTATGCGGAGCACCGGATCCTTTCGCCAGTTTTAACTCCTTGATAATCAGCGTGGCCATGGGCGGCATCTTGGTAATAAAGGTGAAAGAGCGGTCTTCAAACACAGTAATGATGACCGGAATTTTGATCCCTTTTTCCATTTTAGCCGTCTTGGCGTTGAATTGTTTGCAGAACTCCATGATGTTCACACCGTGCTGACCTAACGCCGGGCCCACAGGCGGGGCCGGGTTGGCGGCACCGGCAGGAATCTGCAACTTGATGTATCCTTTAATTTTTTTCTCTTTTGCCATTTTTTTGTTACTCCATTTTTACTGCAATACTGCGGTAAAATCTAATTCTTTTCTACTTGTAAGAAGTCCACTTCTACGGGGGTGGCGCGGTCAAACACCGTCACCATCACTTTGAGTTTATTTTTCTGTTCGTTGACTTCTTCCACCACACCGATAAAGTGTTTGAACGGACCTTCGGTAATGCGTACACTTTCGCCGCGTTCAAACTCTACCATGCGTTTGGGTTTGCCGGACGGATTTTCCGTCAGTTCCACAATGCCGGCAATTTCTTCTTCCGGCAGGGCTACGGGGGTAGGATCGCCTAAAAAGCCGGTCACGCCCGTTGTGGATTTAATAAACCAATAGGACTCGCTGGTCATGCACATTTCTACCAGCACATAACCCGGGAAAAATTTCCGTTTGCGCAAGATTTTTTTGTTTTGTTTAACTTCCACCACTTCTTCGGTGGGTACTAATACGTTAAAAATGCGGTCGGAAAATCCTTGTAATTCCGTATTGAGTTGGATTTTTTCGCGCACTTTATCTTCGTGCCCGGTTTGGGTATGCACGACGTACCATGCTCTTTCTTCAGCCATTAGTGCCCCCCAACCACTTTGCCAAGCACGCCCGTAAGGCTCCAATCAATCACACCCACGTATAACGCCACCAGCACGACAACCACCGCTACCAAAAAAGTAGACTGGATTACCTCTTGCCGGGAAAGCCACGTGGATTTTTTGAGTTCGCCTATGGATTGCTTCACAAAATCGATTGCTTTTTTCATAGAAATTTACCTTGCTTGAAAAACTGGCAGGAGCGGAAGGACTCGAACCTTCAGTCCCGGTTTTGGAGACCGGTGGTTTACCAGTTAACCGACGCTCCCACAAAAAATTTTACGAAGCCTTTCCTTCTTTGTGAACGGTGCTCTTGCCGCATTTTTTGCAGAACTTGTTCACTTCTAACTTATATTCTTTCTTTTTACCGCGCACTTGATAGTAGTTTTTGTTTTTGCATTGTGTGCAAATCAGCGCGATTGTAATTCTTTCACTTGCCATCTTATTTATCCTTAATTAGCGTAGCGCGCGCACGCGCCCGAGTAAAGGGTTAGTTCTTTGTGGGGGCGCATCACGCGCCCCCACTAAGCGAACTAAACAATATACTACTACTCAATAATTTTGGTCACTACACCGGCACCTACGGTGTGGCCGCCTTCGCGGATAGCGAAGCGCAAACCTTCTTCCATGGCTACCGGGGTAATGAGTTTAACTTCAATTTCCGCGTTGTCGCCGGGCATGATCATTTCTTGTTTGAAAGAAAGTTCGCCGGTAACGTCCGTGGTGCGGAGGTAGAATTGCGGTTTATAACCCGGGGTTAACGGGGTATGGCGGCCGCCTTCTTCCTTTTTCAAGATGTACACTTGACCGATAAAGTGTTTGTGCGGGTTGACCGATTTCGGAGCCGCCAACACTTGGCCACGTTCTACTTGGTTCTTTTCAATACCGCGCAAGAGGATACCTACGTTATCGCCGGCGATACCTTCGTCCAAGAGTTTGCGGAACATTTCAATACCGGTGGCAACGGTGTTCATGGTGTCGCGGAAACCGATGATTTCCAACGCATCACCCACATGTACCTTACCGCGTTCAATTCTGCCGGTGGCTACCGTACCGCGGCCGGTGATAGAGAATACGTCTTCTACGGCCATGAGGAACGGTTTATCGGTTTCGCGTTTGGGTTCGGGAATCCAGGAATCCAACGCGTCCATCAAGCGGTGAATGCTGGGTTCGCCCAGTTCGCCTTGGTCGCCTTCAATGGCTTTCAAGGCAGAGCCGCGGATGATCGGCGTGTTGTCACGGTCAAAGTCATATTTGCCCAACAGTTCGCGGACGTCTTCTTCCACGAGGTCCAACATGTCTTTGTCATCCACTAAATCGGATTTGTTCAAGAATACGACGAGTTTCGGTACGTTGACCTGTTTGGCCAAAAGTACGTGTTCGCGGGTTTGCGGCATCGGGCCGTCTTCGGCGGACACGACCAAGATAGCACCGTCCATTTGCGCGGCGCCGGTAATCATGTTTTTGATGTAATCGGCGTGGCCGGGGCAGTCAATGTGCGCGTAGTGGCGTTTTTCGGATTCGTATTCTACGTGAGAAACGGCTACGGTTACGATTTTAGAAGCGTCACGGACCACACCGCCTTTGGCGATATCCGTGTAAGCCATCGCTTTGGCTTTACCTTCTTTGGCTAATACTTTCGTAATAGCGGTGGTCAACGTCGTCTTACCGTGGTCCACGTGACCGATGGTACCGACGTTAACGTGCGGTTTGCTGCGGGAAAATTTTTCCTTTGCCATTTTGTTTAGTTCTCCTAATTTTAATTTGTACTGCTTAAAATAGCTGGGAGTGGGAATCGAACCCACGACCTTCTCCTTACCATGGAGATGCTCTACCGACTGAGCTACCCCAGCACTACTGCCTTACTTCTTTACTGCAAATTATAAGCTGGGAGTGGGAATTGAACCCACGACCTTTTCCTTACCATGGAAATGCTCTACCAACTGAGCTACCCCAGCAAAAACACAAAGCGGGCGAAGGGAATCGAACCCTCGTCACAAGCTTGGAAGGCTAGTGTTCTACCATTGAACCACGCCCGCAAAAACAACACTTTATTATATCAAAAAACGACGCGCGTGGGAAGTAAAACCCCAGCATTACAACCGATAAAAACGACCCCCATACAGGAGGTCTTTTATTTATTATAGCATAGGGCAAGGACCTTTGGCAAGGGATTATTGATATTGCCATATATACACATCACTACCGGATCCGCTTGCGGCCCCCGTTTCTTGTTTGCAAACTTGATTGCGAATGTTTGTTACATTGGTAGAATCCGAAATACAAAACCGTTGTCCGGGCAACCAAGAAGAATGTTGATAATTGATTTGATACCGCAAACCGATTTTACTGTTGTAACATCCCAGTTGCGTATTATTGGTCCACTGAACACACCAACCCCAGTTATAGTAATAAGCATTGGCCGTACTGGTATTTTTCTTGCCGGCGGGCATATTTATGGATAATTCTTCAAAATCGGTGGCATATTTTCCGTTTGCCAAATAATAAACCTCTTGCGCTTGCGCGATACTATGCGTGAGATTTTTTAGCGTAGCATACCGGCTTTTGATAACCGCTTTTTGGTATTGCGGGAGTGCCACCGCCGCAAGTATACCGATGATAAGGACAACGACCAACAATTCAATTAACGTAAAGCCCATAAAATTAGGTGTCATCCCGTACTTGATACGGGATCTTCCACGCGCGTTGTTTCGCAACGACAACAACCACGACAAGCGTGGAAGACCCTGAAACCCTGCGGGCCGCTCGTTCAGGGTGACAACATTATTATTAACATCTTTTCCATTTTCTTGTTGCATACATTTTTCTCCCGCCGCCGCGGACGTCACGCTGGAGTGTTTTTGTCCAGAATATAACGGGGCGGCATTCTGATACATCTTTATCATTAAATAAAATGTAGCAAAAAAAAAAACAAAGTCAAGGGTTTTATTTTCCCATACAACGAAACTTGACAAAAAAACACCCGCGGCAAAAATGGTATAATTTTCCCGTCCGCAACCGCGGAAATCAATTCAAGGAGAAATCATGCGTAACGTAAACCCTGTGCAAGTGCCGTCTTTGTGGTGGGTGTTCCCGCTCGCCATTATTATATTTGTGGTGATTGCCGCGTTTGACTCGTATTTTACGGTGTCGGCCGGCAACGTAGCCGTTAAATTGCGGTTTGGTAAACTCGTCGGTGCGTACGGCGAGGGCATCCATTGTAAAATGCCGTTTGTGGACACGGTGGAAAAATTTTCCGTCCGTATTAAAAAAGACTCTTTTAATACGGAAGCGTTTTCCAAAGATTTGCAGACGGTCGGATTGACGTTGGCCGTCAACCACCGCATTTTGTCCAACACGGTAGAGTCCATTTACCGCAACTTGGGGCCGGAATATACCAACACCATTTTAAAACCGATGGTGGAAGAATGGACCAAAGCCGTCATCGCCAAATACTCCGCCGACAGTTTAATTGCCAACCGCGTGGAAGTAGCGCGGGAATTAAACGAAATTCTAAAAGCCAAAATGGCGGAAAAAGAAGTGATCGTTTCCGACATCGCCATTACGAACTTTGAATTTTCCAAACAGTTTTTAAAAGCGGTGGAAGAAAAACAAATCGCCGAGCAAGAGGCCAAACGCGCCACCAACCTCGTGGAAAAAGTAAAGAAAGAAGCCGAGCAGAAAATTTTGCAGGCAGAGGCCGAGGCAAAGTCACTGCGTTTGCAACGCGAAGTGGTATCCGACAACTTAATTAAACTGCGCCAAGTGGAAGCGCAACTCAAAGCCATTGACAAATGGGACGGCCGCATGCCGACGTACATGGCCGGCAATCAAATGCCGTTTGTGATGGTCAAATAAAATTGTCCGCAATTTTATTATAATGATAGGGAGCCCGTAAGGACTCCCTACTTTTATGGCGGGCAAGCGTATGAAAAAAATTATTTTTCTGTTTTTCTTGCTACTGGGTCTTGCGTTGTGTGGCGTGTTGTTTTATCAAACGCCGCAAGAAAAACAGTTTGCCACCATTTTATCTGCCGCCAAACAAGGCAACGTGGAAGCCCAAGTGCAAGCCGGCTACGCCTACGCCGAGGGTAAAGGAACGGCACGCGACGGCAAACAAGCACTTTTTTGGTACCGCAAAGCCGCGCTGGAGGGCGACGCGGAAGCGTTATGGAAAACGGCCGAAACGTACATCCAAGGCCAACTTGTGCCGCAAGATTTGGAAGAAGCCGCGCCCTTTTTGGTATTGGCCGCCAAGCAAGGCAGTCAACTGGCTCAACACGAATTAAGCCGTTTTTATGAGGAGGGGCTTGGCGGACTACCCAAACACGCCGGAGAAAGTTTATACTGGCGTTTTATTGCCGCCAAAATGAGCGGCGGGACCGACTCGCCCGATTTACAAACCGCCCGCCAAAAAGACCCCGGCTTATATGAACAAGTCCGCCTGTTTTTGGACGATTTGAAATCAGCCCAAGAGGGAGACGGCCCGGCGCGTTGGCGCGTGGGGCAGGCCTATTTAACGGGAAACCCCGTTTTGCAAAATGCCGAGGAAGCCGAGCGTTGGCTGACGTTGGCGTGGCAGGAAAACAAACTGCCGCAAGCGGGGTTACTCTTGGCGCAAAATTATCAATCCGGCGCGGTTTTACCGGCGGACCCCGCACGCGCCAACGCGCTATGGAACGAACTGGCCCAACTGGCCTACGCACCGGCCCAATACGAACTGGGCGAACAAGCGTACCGGGCCGAGCCGCCCCGCTACGAGGACGCTTTCGCGTGGTTTTCCAACGCGGCGGCGGGCGGCCTTGCCGCCGCACAATATATGACGGGCTTTATGCTGATGCAAGGCCAAGGGACCGAAATTTCCGTACCGCTGGCAATTACCTTTTTCCGCTCAGCGGCCGACCAAGAATACGTTTCCGCGCAGTATGTGCTGGGGCAAATTTATGCCAAAGGGCTTGGCGTTCCGGCCGATAAAACCGCCGGACGATACTGGTTGGAAAAGGCCGCCGCCAACGGCAATACGGACGCGCAGGAACTCCTAAACACGTTGCCGTAGTTTCTGCCGATTATCTGCTGAAAATTTTGTTATAATACTTGTGTTAAGTGTTGGTTGCTTAACGTACAATTTGAATCTGTTTTTGGAACCGTTTAAGAAACGGTGCGTTGTAAAACAACCCAGAGCAAGTCCAAAAGCAGCCGATGTAATGTTTGCCGTTGTTAAGACGGCAAACTGCGGCTGTTTATGTTTGCGGCACTTGCTCTGGCGCGAAGTAAGCGGCCGTTTCTTTATATACGTTTCTCCAAAAACAACGGGAGAAACGTATATGGAAAAAGAAAATAGAAAAGATGTCAATAAAAAAAGACGTCATGCTCAACGAGTGGCCCGCATGGTTTCGGCATCTTCAACGCACTCCGTTTTGCAACGGCGACAACAACGACAAGCGTGGAAGATCCCGTATCAAGTACGGGATGACAACCCTTTTTTAATGTCGGACGTGAGTCCGACAATCGCAAGAGTGTGGCAACACGGCTTCACGCCCGCGCCCGTCATTGCGGTCCTCGCCGGACGGGCAGAAGCGGAATATAACGCGGGTCGCAAAGGCGGTTTCACACTCATTGAACTGCTTGTCGTTGTCCTTATCATCGGCATATTGGCGGCCGTCGCGCTCCCGCAATATCAAAAAGCGGTATGGAAAAGTCGTAACGCACAACTCAAAACATTAGTTGCTTCATTAGCGCAAGCAGAACAGGCGTATTACATGGCGAACGGACAGTATGCAAATAATTTTGAAGAATTAAGTTTGGATGTTTCTTTACCGACTCCGACCGGAGCATACAATTTATGTGCTTTATCGGTAGCAGAAGGAAAAAATTCTATCCGCAAAGGAAAAGATTTTGAGTTGGTACTAAACGTCCCTAATGCTTCTCTCGGCGGTGTTGCCGCGGTATGGACAGACGGCCCGTATAAGTGTATGGGGTTTACTCTGTCTATGGCAGTACAAAAAATAAGATGTATGGAAGCAAACCACAATAGCGGCGGTTCTTTCGTTTCGGATGGACGTTTCTGCGAAAAGATAGAAAAAGGTTATAACCGAACATTGGGAAGCGGTTGGTATTGGTACGATTTGCCCTAAACTCGTCCGTTTCTTTTTCCATAAATGCTATGATATGAGTATGACGAAAAAAATCATACTCATATCTTTTTTAGTGTTTATTTCAACGGGGGGATTTGCTATGCAACCTATGTTTAACAAGAACGGAGTTTTACACTTTAATTACAAAGCCGAAGAACTGGCCCCCGCCGAAGCCGCCGCACGCGCACAGTTGGAAAAAGACATCGCCGCTTTTATCGCTATCCCCGCCGAAAAACGCACCTTTGACAACACGATTTTGGGCTACTACCGCATTTTTCAAAAATACCACCGCGCCTTGGGCGTAAGCGGATTTTTGGGCTACGTGTCTACCGATAAAAAACTGCGCGACGCCGTGACCGAGTTGGAAATGCAAGTCAGCAAATACATGGTGGATGTTTCCGCCCGGCGCGACATCTACCGCGCCATCCGCGCTTATACCGACACGAACCCGCAATTAGACCCCGTTCAAGCCAAACTCGTTAAAGAAATGCTCATCGGTTTTAAGTACAAAGGGATGGACCTAAACGACGAAGATTTGGAAAAATTTAAGGCCCTTAACAAAGAAGAATCGCAATACGCCATTGAGTTTGACCAAAACATCCGCGAATATAAAGATCCGCTGATCGTCACGCGCGAGCAACTAAACGGACTTGGCGAGGACTACATCCAAAAACTCCAACAAACAGACGACGGCAAATATGTCGTCACGTTGGATTACCCCGACGTTGTCCCCTTTATGAAAAGCGCGGAAGACGAAGAAATGCGCAAAGAACTCAACTATAAATACAACCGCCGCGGCGGCGAAAAAAACGTAGAACTGCTGGAAAAATCACTCACGTTGCGCCGTCAGGCCGCGCATCTCTTGGGCTACAAAACATACGCCGATTTGCAACTGGAAGACCGCATGGCTAAAAACCCCAAAAACGTGATGGTGTTTTTGAAAGATTTGCAAAAGAAATTAACGCCGCTCGGCAAAGCCGAAACAAAACAAATGGTGTCGTACAAGAACGAAAAAACCGGCCAGAAGTCGCGCGTTTTATATCCGTGGGAAAGTGCCTACTGGGGCTACAAATACAGTAAAGAACACTTGAATTTGGATAGCGAAAAAATCAAAGCGTATTTCCCTTCGCAAGTAGTCATTGACGGCATGCTCAACTTATTTGGCAATCTGTTTGGCATTACGTTTGAGCCCGTCAACATCCCCGTGTGGCACCCGGACGTCAAAGCGTTTGCCATTAAAGACAAACAAGACGGCCGCTTAATCGCGTATTTTTACATGGACCTGTACCCGCGCGACGGCAAATACAAACACGCCGCGTGCTTTGACTTGGTCGGCGGCGAAGAAAAACAAGACGGCACTTACCAAACGCCGTTCGTGGCGATTGTAGCCAACATGAATAAACCGTCTAAAGAAACGCCGTCTTTGTTAAAACACGGCGAAGTGGAAACGTTATTTCACGAGTTCGGCCACGTCTTACACAACGCGCTTACGCGCGCCAAATACGCACCGCAAGCCGGCACGAGTGTGAGTTGGGATTTTGTGGAAGCCCCCAGCCAACTCTTGGAACGCTGGGCGTGGAACCCGACGGTACTTAAAAAAATCAGCAAGCATTACAAAACGGGCGAACCGTTGCCGGACGATATCATTAAGCGCATGATTGACGCCAAAAACTTTGGCACGGCAAACGGATACTTGCGCCAAAACTTTTTTGCCCAGTACGATATGACGTTACACACCCTGGACAAAACGCCCGACACCACTAAACTTTATTACGATATGACCAAAAAAATCTGTCACATTTCGCTGGCCAAAAACACCATCCCGCAAGCGTCGTTCGGGCACATCATGGGCGGATATGATGCGGGGTATTACGGGTATTTATGGTCGGAAGTGATAGCGGAAGATTTTTTCAGCGAGTTTGAAAAAAACGGTGTTTTTGACACGAACACCGGCTTAAAATACCGCCGCGAAATTTTGGAAAAAGGCGGCACGCAAGACGAAGAAGAATTAGTGAAAAACTTTTTGGGCCGCCCGGCAGACAGCGGGCCGTTCTTAAAATCCATCGGATTAAAATAGGAGCATTATGAGCATTGTTATCGGTATTGATGTAGGCGGTTCTACCACCAAAATCGTGGGCTACACGGACGCGGGCAAACCCGTCTCCCGCTTAAAAGTGGAAGCGGCCGACCCGCAAACCTCGGCCTACGGGGCCTTGGGCAAATTTATCAACGAAAATAAACTGGGCTTACAAGACGTTACCCAAATTATTTTGACCGGTGTGGGCTCCTCGTTTTTTACCAAAAACATTTATGGTATCCCCACCTCGCGCGTGGATGAGTTTGAGGCCATCGGATTAGGCGGATTAGAACTCTCCGGCAAGAAAGAGGGGCTTATTGTCAGCATGGGCACCGGCACGGCGTTTGTGCGCGCGGGCAAGCAAGGCATTGTGCACATTGGCGGCTCGGGCGTGGGCGGCGGCACGGTGGCCGGGCTTTGCGGCAAAATGTGCGGGGCCACTTCGTTTAAGACGGTGGTGGAATTATCGCAAACGGGTACGCTTGCCAAAGTAGATTTAAACATCAAAGACATCAGCACCACCGATATCCCCACCCTGCCGCCCGATACCACCGCGTCCAACTTTGGTAAAATGGAGGACGGTGCTACCGCCGCGGACGTCACGCTGGGGATTTTAAATATGACGTTTCAAACCATCGGCATGCTGGCGGTGTTTGCCTGCCGCAACGATAACGTCAAAGACGTTATTTTAACGGGTACGCTCTCGCAAGTACCGTTTGCCAAAAAAGTATTTCAGGCACTCACCAAAATGCACGGCATCCAATTTATTATCCCTAAAAACGCTATTTACGCCACCGCTACCGGGGCGGCGTTATCGTACTTAAAAAAACATGGCAAAAAATCCAACCAACGAAAATAACTCGTACAAAAAATCCAGTTTCGGCCCGGCATTTTTCTTTGTGGATGCGCGGCGGCGGGCGGCCTTGGCCGCGTATTACGAGTTCTGCCGCTTAATGGACGACATCGCCGACGAGCCCACCGTCAAAAACCCGACACAAGCCCTTGATTTTTGGCAGGCGGAAATATCGCGCGTGTTTACAAATACACCGCAAACGGAGTTAGGCAAACAACTGGTTCATGTCGTGCGCGATTTTAATATGCCGCCAGACCGTTTTTTACTTTTAATAGAAGGCATGCGCGCCGACTTGCAAGCCAAATCTTACGCCACACTAACGGAGTTGAACTGGTACTTGCACCGGGTGGCGGTAGTGGTCGGGCTGGCCACGCTGGACATTTTGGGCGTTAGCGGCAACGCCGCCCAAACGCTGGCGGAAAATTTAGGCCGCGCCGTGCAACTTACCAACATCATCCGCGATGTGCCCGACGATGCGCAACTGGGCCGCGTCTATTTGCCCGACGATTTATTACAAAAGCACCACCTTACGCGCGCGGACGTTTTAACGGGCAAGCCCGACGAGCGACTAGCCAACGCGCTACAGGAACTGGCCGAAGCGGCACACCGGTATTACCGCTTGGCCGACGAAAATTTATCCCTTTTGCCGCGCAAACAAAGTTTGCCGTGCCGGATGATGGCGTGCGTGTATGCCAAAAATCTTGCTAAAATAAGTAAGAGCGGTTTTCGGTTTGTGCGTCCTATCAAACTAACCAAAGCCGAAAAATTAGTAGGAGTTTTTCATGCGTGTTGTAAAACCCTTTTTAAGTAGTCTGGCCGTGTGCGTAGGAAGTGCCCTTTGGCTATGCGCCGCTAACACCGCAGGCGTTTCCAAAAAAGTGTCCGCGTGTTTGGAGCAAGGCAAACAACAATTTTCCGCCCAACAATATACGTCGGCCAAAGCCACTTTTACGCGTTGCGTGCGCCTGGCCCCCAACAATGCCGATACACAACTTTCGTTGGCGGGCGTACTGCTGACATTGGACGATTTGGACGGAGCCGAAAAGGCCTTTCAAGCCGCGCTGTCTGTGATGACGCGCACGTCGCCTTATTTATCCTACACCTATTCCATGCTGGGAGATATCGCTTTAAAACGCCAACAAAATGATGCCGCGTTGGAGTGGTACACCCGGTCGTTAGAGTCTAACGCGGCCAATGTTAATTCGCTCGTGGGCAAGGGCGTCATCGTGGAGTATCAAGGGGATAAAAAAGCGGCGGCGGATTTTTACCGCTCGGCACTTGCGGTAGAGCCGCTTAACTTAATTGCGCGCAACCGGCTAATCAATTTAGAGCCGGAATATATGAGCGATGCCGAAATGCTGGCCGCCTTAAAACAACGCTACGCCATCAAGCCCGACGTCAGCGAACTGACCGGCGAGATGCGCCAAACTTTTACCAACATCCACCAAGCCGAACAACGCCGCGGCGTGGACTATTTGAAAAACAAATATCCCACCGTCCCGACGGATTTTATTGTAACGCTTAATAAAGATACGGAGTTTGCCCGCGAAATTCTAACCCTCTCCGGCTACGAGGCCCTGCAACAACACATCGGGCAAGACGCGGTGGGCGTTTTCCAACGTGCGGGCGTGCCGGTTAAAGATGTTTTTAATCTGCGCGATATGAAAGGTAAAAAAATCTTCAAGGCCGATAATACTTTAAGCGAAAGCGGCTACGTGGCTTACACCGAAGCACTACAAAACCGCAAAGCGTTCCTACTGCCCGAAGAATCCGTGCCGCCCACGCAAGAACTTTTAACGCAAATGGCGCGGCTGGAAGAAGAATTAAAAAAAGCGGGTTATATAGAAATTTCCCGCAAGGAACTGAAATTTTTGGGCAAGCAAACCAAGTGCTCTACGGAAACATTACGCAAAGAATTGGGCGTCTATTTTATGCCGATAAGCAAAACACAAAACCGCTATTTCATTTTAGCGCGGGAAACACCGCAAGACCCCAAAAAAGGGATCCCGTATTATTACCTGATGAAAGAAAAATCCAAGTATGACTCCACCGTCAAAGTGCCGCGCAATTCGCTGGCGCAAAGTTACGAGTATTACGGATACACCGTCTGCTTGGACGACGGAAAATTATTATAATTTGTTGTTTGAATTGCATGGTAACCCCCGCGTTCGCCCGACGGAAAACGCGGGGGTTTTTGTTTACGGCAAATTATAGTAATACCAAGGAGAATTTGTGTGATCGTATGTACCCTTTTCTAATTTAGCACAAAAATCACCGATCGTACTATCCGAGGAGTTGTTATGTTTCTCACGGCACCAAATTTGTTGATTTATAGCATCTGAGAAAAATCCCGTGCACTTATACGGAGCTTCCAACCAAACCGCTTGCACACTCACGTAAGAGGGATTGCTTGCAAGTCCGCCTAACACAATTTCAAATTTATCTCCGCGGCGAACCGCATCGGTACCGCCAATGGCAAATCCGCATTTATCTTCCGCCGAGCCGTTTTGAACGGGCGCGGAAAGCGGCAAATCTATATCCAATTCATCAAAATTAAAAGCGTACTGTCCGTTGGCTAAATAATAGGCCTGTTCCGCCTGTGCCACCGATTGCGCCAATGTTTTCAGTTGCGCATTTCGGCTTTTCCACACTGCTTTTTGGTATTGCGGCAGAGCCACCGCCGCTAAAATGCCGATGATTAAAACTACAACCAACAATTCAATAAGCGTAAATGCTTGTTTGTTTTTCATATAACCTCCTGTATGGTATCATTAAATAAAATGTAGCAAAAAAAAAAAACGATGTCAAGGCCCTTGCCGGGGGCAGGCAAATGGGGAGCAAACTTTCACTTAATTGTAGCCACACTCTTATTGCATTGTTCCTTTGTGTTTGCAACAACAAAACGACAACGGCACCGCAAAATTTCGCTTGACATACCAAAAAAAAAAACGATAATAGAGTGTCAGTAAATAAACAACAAATCAATGTCATCCCGTACTTGATACGGGATCCCATCCGCTTTCTAAAA
>Ga0310786_10004748_pt1 | contig 18750 bp, 14 predicted proteins | sample AusTroGonzalo_MG_FD_203881 | JGI IMG/M metagenome (GOLD analysis project Ga0310786, IMG submission 203881) | Bovine rumen microbial communities from tropical cattle in Woodstock, Queensland, Australia - Gonzalo_03 (v2) (version 2) | ecosystem: Host-associated > Mammals > Digestive system >... | reverse complement strand
TCCATCCTCACAGAAGAGAGCGAGGCGGTCCACATCAGGATCGACGACAAAGGCAATATCGTGCTCGCCCTTTTGCATCAAGGCTTTGATGTCGGCGAGGTTCTTTTCGAGAGGTTCAGGATTGTGCTGGAAGTCGCCAGTCGGCTCGGTAAAGAGGCCCGTAACTGTCTTTACACCAAGCTGTTCGAGCAGTTTCGGCAGGATGACTCCGCCCACACTATTTACGCTATCGAATGCCACGCGGAAGTTCGCCCCTTTGATGGCTTCCACATCCACGAGGTCGAGCCCGAGCACGAGGTCAATATGCTTCTGGTCGTAAGTATTGTCCTCGCGATAAGAACCCAAGTGATCGACGTCGGCATACTCGAAGTCTTCGGCTTCTGCAATACGGAGCACCTCGTTTCCTTCTGCGGCATTGAGGAACTCGCCTTTGGAGTTGAGGAGCTTCAGAGCATTCCACATTCGCGGATTATGGCTGGCAGTAATGATGATACCGCCGCAAGCCCCTTCCATCGTGACTGCGACTTCGGTTGTGGGCGTTGTGGCGAGTCCGATGTTGACTACGTCGAAGCCCATTCCCATAAGCGTTCCACAAACCACATTCTTCACCATAGGCCCTGAGATTCGGGCATCTCTTCCCACCACAATCTTGTTGCTCGTGACCGTAGTAGTGCGGCGAATAAGGGTTGCGTAGGCAGATGTGAACTTCACTATGTCGAGGGGATTGAGCGTATCTCCAGCCCTTCCTCCAATGGTTCCTCTAATTCCTGAGATGGATTTGATGAGTGTCATTTTCTTATGTATCTTTATTTGTTTTCTTCTTTCTCCAGTTAAGTCTTCAAACAACCCCAGTTAAGTTTGCCAACGTAACACGTTAAAAGTGCAATCGTAACACGTTAAGTTTGCCATCGTAACTGCAGTCATTTTCCTTTGCTTCATTGCGGCTTTCCTCCTTCAACGTATGGCCAGCCCTCTTTATCCCATTTGATGGGGGAAAGGAAGAGTGGTCGGCTGTTAGGCCTTCTGCTTCCCTGAATGTGGCAATGGTAGAAGATATACTCCTTGCCATCCTTTGCCTTGAAGATTTCGCCACAATGCCCAGGGCCGTAGAAACGGTCGCCTTCATCGCTACGAAGTACTGTTGTGGCAAAGCCTTCGTCCATGCGATTGCCTTCTCTGTCGAGGAAGACGTCGGTCAGCTTCTTTGCGCGCCCCACTTTCAGCTGATAAGTGTGGTTGGTATAGTTGCCTGAGCTGACGAAGAGGTACCAGTATTTTCCGTGCTTGTGCAGATATGAGCCCTCGAAGACCTTCGAGCGATTGGGATTTTGCTCAATCTTCAGGCCAGCCACATGCTCGTATTTCGCTCCCTCTTTCAGGGAAAGTCCGTCCTTGCCCAGTTCGATGCGATGAATTCCACCAACGGAGCCGAAGAAGAGCCACACTTTCTTTGTCTTCGGATCGGTCACGACTTCAGGGTCTATGGTGTCGTGAATGCCCGTCTCCAGGCTGTTTGTCAGCACTCCAACAAAGCGGAACTGACCTGGAGCATACTCTTGCAGGACTCCTATTTTGCTGTCTTCCGCACTATTGTAGAGCGTGAGATAGAGATTTCGCTTGCCTGCGACGGTAGCCACATCTGGAGCCCAAAACCTTTGAGCAATGGCTTGCATCTGCCCCCAAGATTCGAGGTCGATTGGCGGAACATCCGACATTTCCCAATGCACGAGGTCGTCGCTCACAATAGAGCGAGTCGGATTGGTGGCAAGACAATGGTAACGGCCGTCCTCGCCCAGCCAAATCGTAGGATCGGGCCAGTCTCGCGGCCAAACGGGATTGGTTATGTTCTGTGCCGAAGCCAGGCTCGACATCAGAATCGTCAGCAAAAGTGAGAGTGTGCGAAACATAGTTTTTCTTTACCTTATTATATTTATAACTCCGCGCAAAGTTATAAATTTCCTCTGAAATACGCAAAGAAAACGGCAGAAAATAGCAGGCTATAGGCTTCCGAAAGTGCAGAAAGGTGTTTTTATGCATATTTCTTTTGTAAGTTTTGCAAGAAAAGTGTAACTTTGCAAGCAAATAATGCAAAGACAATATAATAGATGATGACCAGACTTCGCGTTTCAATCTTTCAAATCTTCGTCCTGTTATTTTGGGGCATAACCTTGCCTCTGAGTGCAGAAGAAGAGTTGAATCCTGTGGCAGATCCAGCCGCAGTAGTCGTTTCGGGCAATGCTCGCTTCACGGTTCTCACGAGCCAGATGATTCGCATCCAGTATAGCTCGACCGCTCAGTTTGAGGACAGAGCCACTTTCGCCATTGTGAATAGGCGTTTGCCTGTGCCTGAGTTCACGACTGAGACTGCCGACGGCTACCTTTATATCCGTACGGAAGACCTCGAACTCCGTTACAAAGAAGGCTCCATCATCAAGGCAACCGACAAGAAGCCCGATAATCTGATGGTTAAATTCCAGTTGAACGGAAGGACCGTAACTTGGTATCCTGGCAAAGACGACTCGATGAATCTGCTCGGAACCTGCCGTACGCTCGACCAGGCTTGGGGCGACAACAAGCGAGGCAACCTTGAGAAAGGCCTCCTTTCGCGAGCCGGTTGGAGCATCATCGACGAGAGTCCCACCACTTTGAGGGGCGATGGAAGTTCCTCTTACGCACTCGAACCTATCGATGACGGCATTACTTGGTGGGCAAATCCTGTAGATAAGTCGGCCATCGACTGGTATTTCCTGGGTTATGGTCACGAGTATAAGAAGTGCATACAGGACTATACGAAGGTGGGCGGACGCGTGCCTCTTCCCCCGAAATACATAATGGGATATTGGTATAGCCGCTATTGGTCGTACACCGCAGACCAGTTTAAGCAACTGATCAGGGACGCTGAGAACTACGATGTGCCCATGGATGTCCTCATTATGGATATGGGTTGGCACAAAAGTGGATGGACTGGGTGGAGCTGGAACACAAGCCTCATAAGTCAGCCAAGGCAACTCATCTCCTATATGCATCAGCATGGAGTCAGGACTGCCCTCAACCTTCATCCCTCCGATGGCGTGGGAACGCACGAGGACTACTACTCTGCGTTGGCTCGCGACCTTGGCGACACTTCCGGAGGAACCATTCTGTGGAAGGTGGAGGACTACACTTTCATGAAGAACTTCTTCAAGGATGTCATCCGTCCTCACGAGAAAGAAGGCGTCGATTTCTGGTGGCTCGACTGGCAACAGGCACTTACCGTAGGCAAACACAGCTCGGATAAGAGCTATACTGCGGCAGAGGGTTCGGAAACTTTGGGCGAGACTTTCTGGTGCAATCACACTTTCTTCGAGGACATGCAGAAGAATCGTCCTGAACTCAGACCTGTGATTTATCACAGATGGGGCGGGCTTGGTTCGCACAGATACCCAATCTGCTTCTCTGGCGACGCATGGGCCGCTTGGTCTATGCTCGGCTATGAAATCTTCTTCACAAGTAATGCCAGCAACGTTCTCTATGCTTATTGGGGGCACGACCTCGGCGGTCATCAGGGTGGAAACAACGATCCGGAACTCCTGCTCCGCTGGTTGCAGTTCGGAGCCTTCACGCCTATCTTCCGCACGCATGCAACCAACAGTAGTAGCCTGGAACGCCGTATCTGGAAGTATAGCAACTTCGAGCAACTCCGCGAGGCAGTCCGCCTTCGCTACAAGCTGTTCCCCTACCTCTATACTGCCGCCAGAGAGACCTACGATACGGGTGTGGGCATGAATCGTCCTCTCTATTACGACTACCCCGAAGACGGCAATTCCTATGTGTATGAGGACGAGTATATGTTCGGAAACGATATGCTTGTGGCTCCCATCTACACGCCTCAGACGAACGGCTACAGTTGCCGATGGGTTTGGCTGCCGAGTGGAAAGTGGTGGGATGTGACGCGCTCGAACCTGATGCCTGGCGGTCAGGCGTTCTATGCGGGCTATACGCTCGACGAATTCCCCGTGTTCTACAAGGCTGGAAGCGTCATTCCGTTATATCCCGTCCAGCGTTCTGTTGTCACCAATCCCGCGGAAATCATCCTGAAAGTGGTGCCTGGAGCGAGTGGTTCGGGCAAGTTCTACGAGGACAAAGGCGAGGGCCAGGAGTACAAGGGCGATGCTTGGGCTATGACCATCTTCGAGCAAGAGCGTTCGGAATCGAGTGTTACGCTCACCATCGGAGGCCGTCAAGGCAGTTTCGAAGGCATGCCTACCGAGAGAAAATGGACGGTTCAGTTCCTTGGGACGCCTGCCTCTGTCATCCTGGAAGGCATTACCGTCAACGGCAATCCTGTGGAGGCAACGGACGTCGTCTATGACGAACAGACGGGCACTCTGACGGTTTCCGTAAGCACTTCCGACCTCTCGGAGTCCATCACAATTAATGTTCCATTGACCGAAATCGCTTAGACCAATTCATGGTTCATAATTCATAGTTCATAGTTAAGATGAAATACCGCATAATATCCCTCTTGTTCTTATTCTTGTTCATTGTTCCTTGTTCAATATTCAATGTTCAATGTTCAATGGTTTTCGCCCAGACTCGTCTTTATATTCGTGGCTCGGCAGTTCCTGGCGGAATGCAACAACTGACTCGCTTCTCCACCAAAGTCAGCGGCCAATATACCTTCAAGTTCCACGGCAAACTGCTTCCTGGCGATCTCTATATCACTACCACCGACTCTCCGAGAGCCGCTTCTCGCTACTATGCCCCAAAGCTCGTCGACACCAATATCGTAACGGAGAAGGCAGATTATACGCAGAAGGCGGATAGCACGGGAGCCGAATGGGCTGTCCTCTTCGAGGCAGATAACTATCGTTTTACGGTCGATGTCACCAATAAGCAGGTCTCGGGCGAACTCTTCGCTCAATGGTACGAGGCTTGGATTTGCGGCGGTTGCGTTGAGGACGAGCAGGGAAAAGGCACAGATCAGGAGGGACATTGGCAAATTGCTTCGGGCAAGCAGATGGAGCAGAGTTGGGAAGACCGCAACGTCTTCGACAATGGTTCGGACGACTATAAATGGCGTATCATCAACGATGGCTACTACCGCATTCGTATTAATGTCTTCGAGGAAACCATAGAGGGCGAGTACTTGGGGACAGAACTGCCCGATGGCATCCGAGTGACGCCCGAAGTAGAAGCGGATATTCGTGTAGAGGGTAGGGAGATAAAGTTCCACGCGGATAAGGCTATGACAGTCCGACTCTTCCGTCCTGATGGCAGCCAGCAAGCCGCAACCTCGGGAACCGACGTCACCCTCATTGCCCCCGAAGGAGGCGTTTACATCCTTAGTGCCACCAACGGCCAGCAAGGCACCACCTGGAAGATTCTGGTCGAATAGAATCACGAGCCTAAGGTCGTCGCCGAACTCAATGTGTTACGTTGGCCATTTTAACGTGTGACGTTTACACTAACGCCTGTGTGTTCCAGTAAGTCAAAGTTTTATTTGGGATAAGGATGCGCCCCTGCGTACCTTATGTATATGTTGTATGCCGCGTCCGGCATTGTGTCTTCGAATCACATTGCAAAGATACGACATTCTATCTGCACTGCCAAATTTCAGCCCTTCAATTGGGGCGATTTTCAGCAGCAATTGACGCGATTTTCAGCAAAAGTGAAAATGGAGGGGTGAAGGATGGTTGCAGGTTGCACAATTATGCAACCGAAAACACAGACCCTACCTCATTGATTTAGGTCTATTATTATAAATAATAATAGAATTACTTCTCTATAGTATGGTCACATTTTTTGGCATCAGATACCTGCAACCTGCAACTTGGTTCACTGAAATAAATTTATGGGTGTTGTCGGTTAAAACTTCAAAAAATGCCCATTTCATCGAGAAAAATGAGGTTTTGGGCACTAAAAATTAGAGAATTTCGTCGTAAATTTCGTTCATTACGGCGACGGCTTTCTCTTTGGTGAAGTTCTCGAGGATGCGATTCCGGGCTGCTTCGGCGTAAGTTTTCCGCAGATTTTCGTCAGAAATCAGCGTGTCGATGGCTTCTGCAAAGGCTTTTATGTCGTTCAAAGGCACTACAATACCCGTTTTTTTGTCGATTGAAACCCAATTTACGCCCGAACCTTCTATGGTATGGCTGATGGGAGCGCAGTTGCAATACATAGCTTCGGCCAATGCGATGCCGAATGCCTCGGCCTTGGTGTTCGATGGGAAGGCAAAGATGTCGGCAGCATACAGATAGTGGCGAAGCGAATCGTCGAGAAGGCGCCCGAGGAACTTCACTCTGTCGGAATGCGGAATGGCCTTGAGGTCTTTGTCGATGGGGCCTTTGCCGCCAATCAGGATGACGCAGTCGCCCTTGATGAAAGCATCGGCCTTTATCAGGTTGTCCAGCCCTTTGTAGGGGATGTGACGTCCGCAAGTAAAGACAATCGTCTTGCCCTTGTAGTGCTCCCGAATCTCCCGAATCTTCTCTTCGTCGCCTTCTTGCAGGTCGAAACGCTTTGAGATGATGCCGTTTTGTGCCACGCGAACCTTGTCGATGAAGCGTTGCAGGGGCTTTGAGTCGGGGATGTAGTTGGGCGAGGTGGAGATGATGACATCGGCTCTCTTGAGTATCGCTGTCTCGAAAGGCTTCACGAGCCAATACATGAATCCCTTGGAATGGATGTCGGAATGCCAATGGAGCACGACTTTCGTCTCTCGGCTGACGCAAGAACACACCAGCGGATAGACGAAGGGATTGGGCAGGTGGACGTGCACAGCATCGGGTTTCTCTTGCTGGAGAACCTGCTTGAGTATCTTGCGATAGGAGAATGCGACGTCCTGACTCATGAACGAGAAGTCCGCAGGAACGCGGTAAACCCTCACGCCATGAATGTCCTCTTCGCTATACATCTTGTCCGTAGCAAAGCAGATGACGATGTTGCGATAGTTCTTCATCCCCTCCGCCAAGTACATCGCAACAGTCTCGATGCCTCCGAGGTCGGGGTAGTAGTATTTGGATATGTGTAGTATTGTTTTCATCATAAAAGTTTAAAGAGATGTCTCAGTATGGTGAGACGATAACTTATCTTGAACCACAGCCCGTATTTGCTCTTTGTTCCTGCTGTGGTCATACTTTTAACGTGTTTGCGATACAAGAGGAGCGGCTCTCTTACCAGCGTAAAGCGGAACTTGGTGTCTGCCACCATTCCGAGCCACAAATCGTGTCCCACCTTTGTCTTGGGGAAGGGAAGAGCCTTCTCTACAACGCTTCGCCGCATAGCCATACAACAACCAAGAAGTGTGCATTTCGCGGCATTCCGCCAAGCGCTGGTGGTTACCTTTACAACATCAAAATACGATGGAGCCAAAGGCGCAAGTTCTGTGTCGGCAATGATGCAGTCGTGCATCGCCATATCGGCATTCTCGAGCGCCTGAGTCATCTTGCTGACCTTCCCAGGCAACCACATATCATCCTGGTCGGCGAGGAATATGATGTCGCCTTTCGCATGCATCAGAGCGTTCTCGAAGTTGTGGGTGGGCTTGTCGAGAGGGAATGATGTCTTTATGCCTGTGGAGTCGTGATGCAGTATGCGAATCCTTTCGTCGTGATACGACTGCAGCAACTCCAGGGTTCCATCCGTGGAGCAATCGTCGGAGATGACAATCTCGTCGTCTTTGCCTATCTGTGCCAGTATGCTATCCAACTGTTGGCGCAGATATTTCTCTCCGTTGTATGTCGCTATGCAGACCGATATCATGTGCTCGATTCAATACTTCTGGTTCAACAATCTCCTCTTTGCCCTTTGCAATATGCCCCAACAGTAGGGAAGGAAGCCAACGGCTCTGCAGACCTTTTCCCTGCGTACTTTCAGGAATTCGTAATCCTTACTACTGGAACTCATTCCGTCAACATCGTTGAAAATGCAGATGGTCTCGTTGATATAGGTAAACTTGATTCCGTCGGTCAGCAGACGAAGGTTGTAATCCCAATCTGCCACGCTTCTGTACTTTTCATCATACTGGTATTTGCCATAAACGGATTTGGGATAGAAGATGCATTGGTGGCTAATGTTGCGATGGCCCCAAGTCCAGCGAGAGAACGGCCCATTGTAGAGCTTTTGGCGCTTCTTCAGCAGGACATCTCCGTAAATGACCTCATCGCAGCCTGTTAGTTTGTCGGCAACCCTCTTCAGGACATCCTTATCGAAGAAGGTATCGTCGGCACCAAGGAATATCAGGTAGTCGCCGCCGGCCATCTTCAGACCTTTATTCATGGCGTTGAAAATGCCGGAATCCTCCTCCGAAACGAACTTCATTCGCGTGTCGTTGATGTTCTGCAGAATCTCTACTGTTCCATCATTGCTCTTGCCGTCAACAACAATATACTCCAGCTCCTGATACGTTTGGTTCAGGACGGAGGCTATCGTCTCTCGAATGGTGGCAGAGGCGTTGTAGCAGACGGTTATGATGGTAAACTTGGTGTTCATGCTTTGATGTGCTTTTTCCAGAAGCTATCGTACTCCCATTTCTCGAAAGCGTGACAGCCAAAAGGCAATTGTCCTCCGATTTTGTTGTAGAGATATTCTGGGTGGACTTCCATCGAGAATCGTGCGGCTTCGAGTTCGTCAGGCACTCTACAATTCAGTCCCCAGGCGTTATGAGCCCAGAAAGATAGTATGGCGTCCTCCTCGCAATCTGTTTTGCGGAACTGCGCGATGGAGTTGCGGAAGCCGAACACCTTGGCAATAAACAAAGGAAGCAATCCCAGGCGTTTCAGCAAACTGCTTTTGTAGTCTTCGTTGTAGAGGAATCCATACCAGTATATCTTGGCAAGAATGCCAGGCTTCAGGAAGACGCGATGTTGGTCTGCTCTGATGATGTCGAGACAATGATTGATTCTTCTCAGACTAAATCCACCATTGCCTACGCCATAGAATATGCGTGTGAACTTCTGCTTGTTGTAGGGAAAGTAAATCGGCGCTCCGATGTAGTCGTAACCCTTCTGGCACCAAAAGTCCAGCTCGTCGCGAAATACCCAAGCATCGGTTTGGCAAATGAGCATATACTCATAGTCTTTGAAGCGCAGGTAAAACTCTTCCGAGAAGCAAAGGTCGCTATAGTGGGCCGTCGAGTCGAAATAACCTTTATCGAAGAACTCTGTGCGCATCATACCTTGTTCGCTTTCGACAAGCTTTTTGTATTCGTCAAGTCCACAGTCTTCATGTGTGACGAACACAATGTCGTGCTTCCCCAACACCCGGAATGTTTGGCGAATGGACGCACATTCCATTGGCGAGGGATTGTCTTTGTATACAGGTATGACAACAACGCAGCTCATTTGTCTTTCATTATCAGTATGTCGCCTGCAGAGAGTTTGTAGCTTGACTTCACATTCTCGGTTTTCAGGTCCTTGCGAACTCTCAAGGAGTAGTGGTTGGGGTTGAAAGTGACGGTTACGTTCTTGCTCGCACTCTTGTTCACGAAGCATGTGTAACGCTTATCTCCTTTCTTGATGTGAGAGACTACTACTTCTCCACCCACACATTTGCGATGCTCTATTCCCGTTACTTCGCTCTTCCAGAAAATGCTTGCAACAGGCTTCAGCTCAGCATTCATCTTCTTGACGAGATTATAGGTCTTGCTCTTCTTGCCATTCCGCAAGAGAGGTCCGTCGTGGAAGTTGTATTGTTTGGTTGGGGCAGGAGTGGAATAGGAGAAGTACTGTATGCCCTGTGCCCCGTATGCCAGATTAACATAGCATTGCAAACGCAGGTGTCCCATTGTCGGCATCGGATAGATGTGGTGAGGCACACACATGATGTAAGCCCAGAAAGGTTTCCCTGTGCGAAGACTTTCTTTGCGGATGTCTTCCAAGATGGGGTACCATTTGTCATCTCTGACCGTCTTGCCTTGCACGGGGTAGAAATCGTAGGAAATCTGTGGCTGCTTAACGGCACTGAAGGCTCGCAAATAATCCGGGTACTTCTCTACACCGATAGCCTCAAGCACTTTCTTTGAAGAATTAGGAAGTAGGTTTATGTAACACTTGGCATCCTTGTCGTATTTCGAGATTCTCTGCTGGATGTCCTGCAGTTCTTTTACCCTTTTCATCGTAGGCTCATCCGCCAGATAATATTGCCACATAGATGGATGGTTCTTGATGGTAGGAACAATGTTCTCAGGATGCCTCATTATCGGGTGGCTGAAAATAATGAGTTTAATGCCGTGTGGCTTTGCTACTTCCAGCACCTTTTTGACGTCTTCGTTTGTCTCGCAACGACAGAGGCATGCGTTGAACCCAGCTTTGTGGATGTCGCTGAAACGAGTTGCATCATAAAACTCAGTATGCAGAATGTCTGCAATGATAGGAAAACTCTGCGGCTCGTCTGCCCAAAGAACTTTCATGGGCAACAAGAGAAGGATTATAAGAAAGAGTCTTGTTTTCATGTTGATATGAGTGTTTTTAGTTTCTGATATGATTTCTCCCAAGTGAATTGTTGTATGCTTTCGTTTCCCTCGCGTGCAATATCTTGTCTCAATAGGTTGTCTGTAATGAGACGGATGATATTCTTAGCCAAAGCCTCCACATCATAAACTGGAGACAGGAGGGCAGTCTTCTCATGTTCTGCCATACAACGGAAGCCTCCATTGTCCGTGCAGGCCACCGCGCAACCGCAAATCATGGCTTCTCCAATTGTGAGCCCAAAGCCCTCGAAGTCAGATGCGGCCACATAGATAGCTCCGCGATTGTAGATATCACAAAGTTCCTTTCCTGACGGCTGGTGGTAGTAAGTATACCAAGAAGGCATATCTGCGGGAGCCTCGCAAGTGCCGAACATAGAAACATGCAGTTCTGGGACTTGTTTCTTGACAATATCTAAGGCCGCGCGGCTGTCTTGTACTCGTTTTTGTTCAAGCGTATGATTCATCAGAACCACCTCAAAAGGCGACCTGCCTTCAATAGGATTGTCCAGAGAGAAACGATTGAAGTCCAATCCATTCGTTATTAGAGTTGCTTCGGCTCCGCTCTCCTTTACAATATCTTGTAACCAAGGCGCAATGGTGATATTATGGAAGCCAAATTTGTATGATGCTTTTACGGCCTCAGGAGTATCGCGCCAAATCTCGTAACCTTGTATCAGATAGTATTTGTTGCCTTGCGGAACCTTAGTTATCTTGTTTAATTCTGTGGCAGTATCGTAAGCGGTAGCAAAGACCAAGTCTGTGTCGCGAAGCGATAAGAAAGAGCGATGGTAGCAGTAAGGGAACCACTTTTTGATTGATGAATCCAGGTTGAACCATTCTCCTGCATGCAGCTGGCCTGTGAACTTCCTATAGAGATATCCTGCAAAGCCGTATATGTGTCGCAAGGGATTAGCATATTTACACCTTGCATGAGAAAAGGCAAGTACCACATCAAACCCGTCTTTGGCAAGCATGTTTGCATACTCGTACACAACCTTATAACCGCCAACAGGGACACACTTGCGCGTCTTTGCGTCAATGTCGCAGCCTGGTAACAGGAATATGATGCGTTTTGTGTCTTTTCCCATTTCTAATGAAAGTATGAGTGGTCAAACATTTGTACGAGATAGTAGCCTAAAGAGAATATGCAGATGCCAATCCTAGCGACATATTGGGGCTTAATGCAGTATAGACAACATGTGAAAGCTAATGTGTTGAACGCTCCAAAGAGATCATGGAGTCGGCCACCAAGAACAGGAATCTCGGAGAACATAACCAAACAACCCATCTCAAGTGCGATTATCTTTATAAGGATGGGAGCATAGACGCAATGCTTCTCAATTGTGTCGTAAAAGAACAGGAAAACATATAGCAAGACAAACTCTGCTAAGAATGTTATTTGCTTGTAGGGCACATATTCTGCCCAGCCTCCCGCTTCACTCATCTCTTTGTAGATATCCAGCTTGCCTTCGATAAGAGATCCGGGAATTAATGAAATGGCTCCTATGCCCATTACATAGAGAGCAAGACAAATAGGTATGGCCGCTCCTAAAAGATATTTCCAATAAATGTTTATACGCATGTTCCCGACAATCAGGATAGGCAGAAATGCCAGACCTGAGTAGTGAAACATTGTGGCACATATCGTCAGTATTGTCGCATAGAGGTATTGCTTTTTCGCTAAGGGGATTAATGCCCAAAGCAGGAAAGCCGCCGCAACGCCGCAACGTATTTGAACCACATCATGTAAAGGGTAATAGATACCCATATAAACTATCAATGCAGTAAATACGTATGGAGTGGTTTTCCATAGGACAGTGAGTTTCATCGGGATAGCCAGTAACGCATAGACAAAGAACATAGCGATGACCTCAAATCCACATGAAAGGAAGAAGCGACTTAAATAAATGTATGTCGGCTCAGTTGCAGTTTCGACGATAATGTCGTCGTTGTAATAGTAATAGTATTCGTAGGTGTTGGAATCTGATGTTGTCATCGGCTTGAATGTAGAAATGCATATCAAAGCAATGCCGATGCATATAAGAATAAGCATCTTTTGCCACGAAAGCATGTAGTCTTCCACGAAGGCCAGAACCACAACTATGGCGAATATGGACAGAATCAGAATATCCATCAGCCGCGATTAAAAGCACTTATTCTTGTTCTTTCCTTTTCTTACTATTGTACACCACAATGAGATAGACTGTGCAAATGCCACAAGTTAGGAACATTAATGCCAATGTGATGAAAAGACGCTTTGGTCCTGCTGGCTTTTGAGGAACAGATGCTCCCTGCAAGACTGTGATGACTGGAGTAGCTTCTTGCAGTTTTGCTTTAGCAGATTCCAACTTCTGGGAGGCAGCGGCAAAGGTCTGATACTTCATTGTCTTTTCGTTGTTCATCGCCTCCAATTGAGCCTTTGCAGTCTCATTAATGATATCCCAATTAGCATCTACGGCAGCAACATATCTGCTATTGCTTACCTCGTACTCATCTCTTGTCTGTGTGTATATGCGTTGGGCATACTCTAGATCGTTTCGAGCCTTCTTGGTTCGATAGTCCATAATGAAGTCTTGCAGTCTGTTGCTGACAGTGTCTGCAATCAAAGCGCATACCAAAGGGTCGAAGTCGTTTACGATAACAGAAATGACGCCTGTTTTCTTGTCGTAGCTATACTGTATCTTGTTGGAGATGAGCCCTGCAATTGTGAATTGTTTCTCGGTCAGTAGGAAGCTGGAAGAATATGTTTTTCCTTTTGCTCCAGAGGTGTTTGTTTTGGTCTTCTTCGGCTTCATCATCTTCTTCAGCTTTCCATAGAGTTTCATATACCATGAACTCTTTTTGTACTTCTGAAGGTAGTCGTAATAGGTCGTATTTACAGAACCATCCAAAGTCGTTACCTCAACGGGGAACATCGACACAATGAAGTCCTTAGATTTCATCAGGTCGGGGTAGAGGTTGGGCGAGATGGCATCATTGGTTGTTTGAGCCTCACCAAAACCAAACGAGTTAAGAATGGAGTTCATCCCTCCTCCTCCAGCTTCAGGAGCGAGCATTACTTGACAGGAATAGTAGCGAGGAATGGTAAATACAAACAACAGAGAGAATATGATGACGCCTGCTATACAAGCAGCATACACTTTCCACTTCTTAAACAACATTGGAACGATTTCCGTCAAATCCAATATGTTTTCTTTCTTTTCTTCCATAATGATAAACTTTAGCCTTGCACTATGAACTTATCTTCTTAATGCACTGATGAGGACTGCGCCTACGGTAGAGAGTGTGCTGACGCCTGCGAGAGCTACAGATGTCTTCTTTCCGTTGTCATCCTTCTCTGGTTTCGTAGGTATTACGATTTCGCAACCTGGTCGGATACGACCGTGATAGAGGCGACTTACCTGCCCGTTAGCGTAAATGATGAATGCTTTGCTGCGATGTCCTTTACTGCTTGTTCCACCAGCCTGATTGATGTAATATGAAGCAGACTTGTCTTCTACATAAGGCACAGTGTTGGGATAAAGCACTTCACCACTGATGCGAACAGTATTGTTGTATGACGGAATCTTTATTTCATCTCCGGCACGCAGTATGACATCTTTGTTTGAACCGGGCTTCTTCAATGCCGTCGGAAGGTCAATACCAACAGGATATTTGTCTTTTATGGCAACTTTCTCAACGTCTACGGAGTCTGAAACATGCGCCATTTCCCATAGCTGAAGAGCACGATCCCTTTCGTTGGTCGATAATACTCTGGTTAGAGTCGCTCCTTCGGCAAAGCCTGCTTCTGTAAGACCGCCAGCTCGTGCTATGACATCACTCAGACGATCATTCCTGCTCATAAGGCTGTAGTTGCCTGGATACTTGACTTCTCCCGTAATACGAACAAGCGAAACATCTGCAAATTCAGGGTTTCTCTTGATGGTAATCACGTCGTAAGGCTTCAAAGCGAAGCTCTGCCCTTCCTTTACAAGCAGTCCGTCCTCTATGTTGAAAGTGAAGATTTTGGCTTTCTTATTGTAAGTTGTGTCTCGCTCTTCTGTATATTGCAGACGGCGAGCAATTTCGATATTACTCAGGAGTGCTTCCTCTTTCAGTCCTCCTGCAGCTACAATAGCGTCTTCCAACGTCATGTTCTCAACATAAGGGAACAAGCCTGGCTTGGCAACGGGACCATAAATGTAGTATTTTCGCGCTCTGGTAATTTCTTCGTTGGATGAGACAACCAGCGAGTCCTCGTTTTCCAAGATGACATCAGGAGCGTTATCGTTCATGATTCCTGCAAGGTCGACGCTCATTGCCTTTCGTGTTCTGTTCTCGTTCATGCGGAAAAGAACGACAAGATTGGTGTAGGCGTTCTCCATCACACCACCGGCTTTCTCTATCAGAGAGCGAACACTATTGCATTCGTTGGAAATCGAATAGTGTCCAGGATAGAAGACAGCACCGGTGACTTCTACCATATTCTTGTATCGGTCGATAGTTTCCCTGACATTCACACTATCGCCGTCTTGTATGATGAAGGAAGCGAAATCCCATTCTTCAACTGTGTGAACGGTAAGTCCTTCATTGGTTTTGCGCTCGACACTAACAGTTCCCTTGTTTGCTTCGCCCTTGAATCCTCCTGAATAATCTAGCAAGGACTTCAGCGTTTCGCCTTCTTTCATTTCATAGAACATTGGGCGTTTGATGGCGCCACTAATGTTAACGAGAGCATCGTAGGCTCCCACGATGATAGCGTCGTTGTCTTGAAGCATGACGTTTCCCGAAAGTTTTCCGTTCAGGATGTAGTCGTATACGTCCACTTTCGAGATGATTCTGCCTCCACGACTGACTTTGATGTTTCGCAAAGTACCTATTTCAGTAATACCGCCAGCAAGATATAAAGCGTTGAAAACCGTCGAGAATGCCGACAGAGTGTAGGTTCCGGGATTGATGACCTCACCCAAAACGTTGACAACAACTGTGCGAGTCTGACCGACAGTCAACTTGATGCTGGAGCCCTGATAGTGTTGCCCCATCTTGCTTCTCACCTTTGCTTGAGCCTGTTCTACAGTCATTCCGGCTACTGCAATGGGGCCAATCTTCTCGATAATGATGGTTCCCTCAGGCGAAATAGCATATTTGCTACTGCTTTGCGAAGTTCCATAGATGTCGATCAATACCTCATCTCCAGGTCCGAGAACGTAGTTGGCTGGCGTAGCAATGTTCATGTTGGGCTCGAACGACAGCTTGTCAGTCTTGAAGATGTCGTGACCGAAGATTTCCTTCGAGTTCGAAGCGACGTCTGCAACCATTGCTCCTGCCTCGTCATCCATTTCGTTGAATAGCGAGCCTCCATTTGATTTGCGGATACGATCGCCGGCTGCAGAAGGAGCGGTAGTGGTCGTTGTGGACTTTTGAGCCTGAACCGTTTCGTATTGCTCCTTCAGTCGGAGCAACTGATCTCTCTTTACGCCTTTTCTCTGCAAGTCAATCAGAATGGCTTGTTGGCTTTTGCCAGCATCGTGTTGCTCTTGAACATAAGCAATCACTTCGTCGTCGCTCATCTGTGCTGACACTTGACTAACTGCGAACAGAGCAAGCATCAGAGCAAATAAAATTCTCTTCATTTATTGTTTAGGTTTTGTTATTATTCTCTTTTCAAACAGTTGCCGGTTAGGGCAAAAGTGGTGCAAAGGTACGAAATTACGTTTAATGTATAACGTGCGCGAGCGTATATTTATTGTGTAAAGCGCGAAGAATTGAAAAAATCTCCAATTATTTTGCATATTTCAAAATTCTTCGTACCTTTGCAGCCCATTAGATGAAACACACCATATCGGGGCTGACTGGATTTGACAGCAGGTCGAGGTGTTGTGTAAGCACGCAGAGAGCTGGTTGTTACTCTCTATAATCTCTGACTTCCGACAATTTAATTGGCGCAAACAACTACGCTCTCGCTGCCTAACCGAAGTACAGTAGGTTACTGGCTTTATCTCTTCACTAGGTGTTGAGACGAGACATCGCTCAGAAACTGTTGTTCCGAAGTGTCTGATAAAGCGGTGCAGGAAAATCGGAAATAGCTTTTGGAGACGTTTCTATCCAGAGGCGAAACTCTTAGAAACTAAGGCGTCGATTGGTGGTCCAGGTCTTGTTGGCGCACGAAAACTTAGGCTGGAATAAGCGTGTAGAAAGCACAGGACGTCCCTGTTTGGACGAGGGTTCAATCCCCTCCAGCTCCACTTCGTTCCGCCTTTGCAAGGTTTCTAATCTTGCGAAGGCGGTTTCATTTTGTCGGACATTTGCTTATTTGGCTTTCTATTTGTTACTTTGAAAAATGATGCAAAGTGGAGCGAAAATGATTAAAAAGAGCCTCGAAGACGGACTTGACTAAGGTAGTTTGTCAACTTAACAGGGAGTGTTTCCAAACTTAACGAGTGAAGTTTGCCAACTTAACACGTTAACTTTGCGATTTAACTGAGTAAAAATCTCGATGAAATCGTGCAAAATTTGCCACTTTTTAGCGTAAAAACGGGTGTTTTTCCTGCCTTTTTGAGGTCTCGTAAAATGTATGTTTCGCAATATCAACGAGTTACAAAAATCCTCAAAAATGGCGTTCTTTTTGCCCAAGGCGAAGGTTGGGCAATTTTATCGCATTCTCAGCGGGTTTGCAAAATTCAAAATGTAAGCAGATATGGTACATTTGCTTTCATAATGTCAAATGCTTGATAGGGTGGAGGGGCGTAAGTTGGGAATCATATAAAAACGGGAATTTTGAGCTATTGCTCAACAAAAAACTGCGAAGCATTATGGAGTATGAACTATTTTTTGTAACTTTGCGGAGAAAAACCTAACATTATATATTATGAAGAAACTGTTTTTCCTTTTGCTGGTCGCTTTTTGCTTGACCGCAAGTGCACAGAAGAAAGTCATCAATTCTAAGACTACGTTTGCCAAAGAGGCGCTCCAGCCTTATGTGGATAGTGGCGAATTGCCTGGTGCAATCAGTATTTTGTACAACAACGGAGTACAGGAAGTTTGCTGCATTGGTTATGCTGATGTGGCGAAGAAACGTCCCATTAAGCTCGACAATGTCTTTATGCAATGCTCGCAGACAAAGGGCTTCTGTGGTGTGACTATCGCTAAGTTGGTCGAGGAGGGCAAGCTCTCCCTTGATGATCCCGTTTCGAAGTATCTGCCTGAGTTTAAGGAACTTTGGGTTCAGGATAGCGACAGAGACGGCATCAAGACGCTTCACAAGGCCAAGAACGTTTTGACGGTTCGAATGGTCCTGAATCATACTGGTGGTTTCCCCTTTGAATGTAGCGCTAAACGAAGTGATGTTCGAGGCGGAGGCTGGTCTGGAGGTGCGCCTCTCAGGCAGGTTGCATCCATTGCCGCAGGCTCTCCCATCTCCTTCGAACCTGGCACTCGCGACCAATATTCAAACACTGGAATCGACATCGGAGCTGCCATTGTTGAGGTGATTACCGGCATGAAATGGGAGGATTATCTGAAGAAAGAGGTCCTCGATCCCTTGGGTATGAAGTCAACTTGGTTTTGGCCCACGAACAAGCAACTGAAGAACCAGATTGAGATGTACGATGTAAAGGCAGGCCAGCCTGCAGTTTATCGACTCGAGAACGGTTGGGAGCAGCGTCCTTACAACGACGGTCATGTGTTTGCTTCTGCTGGAGCAGGACTTTGGACGACTGCAAACGACCAGTTGAAGTTCTATAAGATGTTGATGAATTTGGGTGTGGGCGATAATGGAGTTCGCATCCTGAAAGAGGAGACGGTAAAGTCCATCCTTGCTCAGACGACTCGCCCCGATAACTTGGGCGGCTATTCTCTCGGACTGAATGCTCCTAAGAAAGATGGCGAGAACGAGTGGTTCGGTCACGGAGGAGCTTGGGGAACAAACTGTATGGTTAATTGGCATAAGAAGCAGTTGAAACTTTGGGTTGTCCAGGTTAACGGTTCTCAGCCTTGGGATGCCGCTAGAAACGAAGCTGCAAACAAGTTCTTCGAGCAGACAATCGACACTTCAGGCATCGACGCTTATACAGGCAGAACGAATTAGTTGACACTTCATGGTAACAAGCACGCAGAATCAACGCATCAAGCATTTGCTTTTGCTTCAGCAGAAGTCGGCTCAGAGAAGGGCTGACGGACTGTTTGTGGTTGAAGGTCGTCGCGAAGTGGAGCATTGCCTTTCTGCAGGCTTCACCATCAAGACAGCCTTTGTCTGCGAGGAGATTGCCGATTCGCAAGTCTCTCTGCCACAAGGCGTTGAAGTCGTTCCTGTTAGTCAGAAT